>ERZ808277.329-NODE-329-length-15654-cov-5.538817_pt1 | contig 15654 bp, 12 predicted proteins | sample MGYA00521240_ERZ808277 | MGnify/ENA primary metagenome ERZ808277 (study PRJEB31516, sample SAMN03275599) | gut metagenome | biome: mammalia-associated habitat; material: feces | host: Papio cynocephalus | place: Kenya | collected 2012-07-17 ... | reverse complement strand
GTTGATTGTGATTACGGATGCGGATTAGTTGTACAATTAAATGTTAAACTCACGTAGACAAGGTATTCGATTTTCCGCTTGGTCTCATAGCTCCCGTCTCTCCACAAACCTCTTAAATCTGAAGCCTTTGTGATTACCAAAGGGATGATTTTCTCAAAGTTAGATAAATTATTACCAACACTTTCCAAGTCAAGCAGGATTACAGAACAATAAAAAACCGAGGGGTGAAGCAGAGAGCTTAACGGCTCAAAGCGGCAGCATGGTACAGACATTACCCTAATATCGTCTGTAGTGGCTGCACACTCTCTCAACCTTGCCGAAACGTACTCGCCTGTAGGCTCGCACCCGGACAAGTCTGATAATCTCCACCTCAATGGCGACTATCACAAGATGTTGGCTTGTTCTCATGTTATATGTAAATTAATCGGGAAAATGAGAGAACAACCGTCCTTGTTGTAGTACCCCCTCGGTATGAGCTAAAAATAAAAAAGCAAGCATCCCTTTTAGGGAAAAGATGCTTGCTTTTACTTGTTATCTCCCGAATGCATATAACAATGCAAAGATAAAGAAAATTTCCATATTGGCAATGTTATTCTTCTATACACTCTTTCAATCCACATCTTCCAACCACTCCACAAACTCCAGCACCCTCTTGAAATCCTCGGCAAAGGTTCAATAATCTTCCACGATTCCGCACGAGGGGGCAGTCTCGTTTGAGGCTGCCCTTTTTTCTATAGTCCACGGAGGCTCCAACCAATAAAATCAAAGACGGAGTCCCAGTTGATTATTATTTTCAGATTGTCAAGAACCAATTTCATCATTAACCATTCCGAGGAGACAAAATCCAGATATAACGCATATATTATCGAATAAAATTATAACTTTGAAGAGGAAATCTTTTCCGGTAATCTGACAAAACACAAAATTTATCGAATAATGAACAGGATTATAAGGGTCATCGCGGCTACGGCATTGACACTCGGGCTTTTGGTCTGCGAATCGGCCGCTCTCGCACAGAAAAGCCCGGCGTTCGACGCCAAGTTCAAGATCGCCGAAGGGGCTGACCTCCGCATTCTCGACGACAACATCTGGGACTACAGCAAAGACACCATCCCGCCGAAATGGAAAGAAATCGGCGAGGATCCACGTGATTTCCAAAGGGCTCCGCAATTCGCCCGGTTGGTGAACGACTACCTGCCGGATGTCTTCGCACTTCAGGAATATTCCAGCCACATGCACAAGGAGTTCTACCCTCTGGTACAAAAAGACGGCTACGTCATCGCATGGGATTCAAAGACGGATTGGAACAACACTCCGATATTCTACAACAGCAGGATCCTTGAACCTTTGTACGTCAACTACAACAAGTACACTCCGGAGCAGTGGTGCAACCAAGGGTCCAAATCGTTCACTTCAGCGGTGCTGAAAAGGAAAGCCGACGGGAAGATATTCGCATTGATCGGCACCCATCTTTGGTGGAAGAGCGAGAAAGCAAAGCCTGGCAGCACAATGGCCAGAGCGGCACAATTACGTTTGGTGATGGCAGAGACCGACATCATCAGGGCAAAGTTCGGGGATATTCCGGTATTTGTGGTGGGGGATATGAACTGCGAGGAAGAAACTGTTCCAATCCAGCAACTCATTCAGGGAGGATATGTTCCATGCTACAAGGCGGCCACCGTCTATGGCGACAACCATAACGGACACCACATCTGCAGCCCCGGGGAAGGATATTCCGTGGAAAGCCGAAGGCGTGGCATGGACAGGGCCACCGGAGCGATCGACCACTGTATGATTTACGATCCGAGCGGGAAGACCGAAGTCAAGGTCTTCGACTGCATCATGGAAAAATACACCATCAAGATTACGGATCATTATCCGAATCTGATTGATGTGAGGTTATAGCGGCTTTCTGCTGAAAATCCAGCGACAGCCAAGCACGACAGCATCACCCGAAAAATAAGACCGCAAAAAATATTGTGGTCTTATTTTTTCATTTGCCGCAGCGGAATAGATTTCGTACCTTTGTTATCCGTTATGAAGTACGGATTCGACAACGAAAAGTATCTGCGGATACAATCAGAACACATCAAGGAACGCATAGCCCAGTTCGGCGACAAACTCTATCTTGAGCTTGGGGGCAAATTGTTTGACGACTATCACGCAAGCAGGGTTCTGCCCGGATTCCAGCCGGACAGCAAACTGAGGATGCTCAAGCAGCTTAGCGACTGCGCGGAAATCGTCATCGTCATCAGCGCCAACGACATCGAGAAGAACAAGATGCGAGCCGACTACGGCATCACCTACGACATGGACGTGCTGCGTCTGCGCACGGAGTTCCAGAACAGGGGTTTTCTCGTGAGCAGCGTGGTGATCACCCATTTCAACGGCCAGTCCAGCGCCAAGGCGTACAAGGCCAAGCTCAAGAAAATGGGCATCAAGGCCTACTACCACTACACGATCGAGGGCTATCCGAACAATGTGGCTCTGATCGATTCCGAGGAAGGGTACGGAAAGAACGACTACGTCCAGACAACCCGCCCGCTCGTCATCGTGACGGCCCCTGGGCCTGGCAGCGGGAAGATGGCCGTCTGCCTTAGCCAGCTCTACCATGAGCACAAGAAAGGAATCGCGGCCGGCTACGCCAAATTCGAGACTTTCCCGGTCTGGAACCTGCCTCTGAAGCACCCTGTCAACATCGCCTACGAGGCCGCCACGGCAGACCTTAACGATGTGAATATGATCGATCCGTTCCATCTGGAGGCCTACGGCAAGACGGCGATCAACTACAACAGGGACATCGAGATATTCCCGGTGCTGAACGCCCTTTTCGAGGGAATCTACGGCGAGAATCCGTACAAGTCCCCTACCGACATGGGTGTGAATATGGTGGGGTACTGCATCAGCGATGACGATGTCTGCTGCAAAGCCGCCAACGACGAGATCATCAGGCGGTACTACTCCGCCCTCGACCAAATGGCTGACGGAGAGGACAATGAAAGCGAGGTTGGCAAGATCGCGCTTCTGCTCAAGCAGGCCAGGATCACCACTGAATATCGCCGTGTCACCGTCGCGGCGAAGCAACGTGAGGCCACGGCCGGCAATCCATCCGCAGCGATCGAACTGTCTGACGGCACGATACTCAGCGCCGAGACCTCCGACCTTCTCGGTCCTTGCGCCGCCCTTCTTCTGAAGGCCACAAAGCATTTGGCTGGAATCGACCACAGCGTAAAACTCATTCCGGGAAGGCTTATCGAGCCGATCCAGAAAACGAAAGTCACCTATCTCCACGGCAACAATCCACGCCTGCACACAGACGAGGTTCTGATCGCTCTCTCCGTCCTGAGCCCCGATGACGAGAACTGCCGGAAGGCTCTGGACACGCTGCCGCTTCTGAAAGGCTGCCTGGTTCACTCAACGGTTCTGTTGAGCGACATCGACAAGAAAGTCTTCAAGAAACTCGGTGTGGATCTCACCTGCGAGCCGGTGCACGAGAGGCACTGAGCCGGTCGGTCGCTTCGACAGGCTCAGCGGCCATAATGCCACGGTCGCTGAGCCTGACGAAGCGACGAAGCAATCCACATAAACAATGTATTTGATATTCTGACAATAATGATTATCTTTAGGCCTTGAAAGCCAGAAGACTATTCTGACTATAGAACCAACATTTATATTGTCATATTCAAAGATGAATTATTGCCCTCATTGCGGAGCGCCGGTGCAGCCGGACTCTTCATTTTGTCCAAATTGCGGAAAGCCTCTTCAGTCACAACCGGAATACGGGCAGACATACAACGAAAGCCAGGCAGCCAAGGAGAATGATGACAGATGGCTGATCACGCTCGTTCTCTGCATTGTACTCGGAAGTTTTGGCGTTCACAGATTCTACACCGGCAACACGGTAACCGGAATCATCATGCTTCTGACACTCGGAGGCTGTGGGATCTGGACCCTTATCGACATTATCATGATTGCCTGCAACACCTACGTTGACGGCAACGGACAGCATCTGAAGTAAACCATTTGTATACTCTCAAACAATGATTCTGGGCGTGATCGGACCTTGGCAGGTCATAATCATCCTTTCAGTCATCGCTGTCATCGTTATAATCGGCCGGCTGTCCGGAAGGCCGAAACAAGTATCACATTACGAAATCAATTACATCTTTATGAAATATTGTCCTAAATGCGGAAGTCCTGTTTCAGACGAAGCATCTTTCTGCCCGAAATGCGGAACAAACATCCCTAATGCAGCCACCCAGACTCCCTTGGCTCAGAATTACCAACAGACAATGCCGCCTTGCCCTCCGACCTATCTGGCCCTGTCCATCATCGTGACCGTGCTCTGCTGCCTTCCTTTCGGAATCGTCGGCATCATCAAATCCAGCAGTGTTTCCAAGGAATATGCCGGCGGGAACTACGCCGCCGCACAGGAAGCCAGCAAGCAGGCGAAGACGTGGAGCATTGTAGGAATATGCTGCGGTCTGTTCTGGGTGATCATCTACATCATCCTGATGGCCTGCGGAGTGATGGCCGGACTCGCCGACATTTAGAAACTGTTTTTAAAGTCTCTCATCTGTGATTGTCTCATCCAACAGATGAACAAGGACTCATGCAAGAAACCAATCCTTTACACTCTGCTTACGGCAGCGTGTGTGGGATTGGTGTTTTTATATTCACGTTTCAACCCCGAAGGCACAGTCTGGTTCCCCAAGTGCTTATTCCTGCAACTGACAGGAATGAAGTGTCCGGGATGCGGCAGCCAGCGGGTAGTACACAACCTGCTGAATTTAAATATTCATAAAGCATTCGAGGCCAACGCACTCCTTGTTCTGGTCCTCCCCTACATCATCGTCCTTCTGGTGTCAATTCCACTAAAGTCCAGATTTCCAAAGTTCTACAACGCCCTCAACAGCACCACTGTCATCATCACAATCGGCATCCTCGTCATCGTATGGTGGATCACCCGCAACATCTTCGGTTGGTGATTGTCAATTACTGGTCAATCAAATGTCCCGCTTCAGCGACACTTTTGGGCATTTTCGTTGCCCAAGAGTGCGATCAGACTCTCACAGGCAGCACTTTAATATGTTTATGACGCCGTAGAGGGACAAGAGGGAGGATAAAAGGATAATATATTGATTTTATTCGTATCTTTGTGTGTGACTCCAAGAGATGGGAAATATACTATGACAAAGGGACTTACTAATATCATCTGCGTGGCGGTTATGCTCATAATCACATCCGCATGCGAGAAATACGAACCGGATTGGGATATCTTTGAGGCACACGGGGTGGCGGAAGCTATAAAGACGGATTTCTACGAGAGATATTCAAAGGCTGTCAAGGTCACAAACGCAATGACATACTATAATAAGTCGCAGATAGAATTTGTGGACACGGACGGATTGAAGTGCACTGCCGTCTACAAAGGCCACTCTTGGATGATGACGCAGAAGGAGTACGACAAGAACGGATTCGCGTTCCTCAAGCAACTGCCAGAAAGGATCGCTAAAGCCTATCTCGGAGCCGGACTCAACAAAGAATATTACGAGTGGGATCAATCGTACGTGATCGAAGTCGCACGCAGAGGGTTTGACAAGAAGGCGTACGAGTTTCAGTTCGTTGTTTTTGATGAAAATATAACCTCTGTGCTTGCATACCGGGATTATTCTGTGCTGATAGACGAGGACGGAGAACTCCTCGATATTCTGCTATCCCACTCCAACAGATCCATCTGGTGGTACGATATGAGCAGTTGTGTATATTTTGTAAGGCAGAAATATCCCAAGGCGACAATCCTTGCCGGGATCAACAACGCTGGTGACAACATCTTGTATATCAAAGACAACGGTATTCTGAAAGCGGTTCGGTTTGATTATAACGGATCCGACGAGCAGACTTGGAGCGCAACCATCGAAATCGGAAAGAATGGAGATGAATATATTTCCGAATATTCAAGAAAATTCCTAAATTCGTGAATAGTTGGCATCGGAGGGAACGGCTATGCCAGTCTGCGATGATGAGGCGAAGTGTGTTTATGAATCACATAATGAAATTGGCACGTATGAAAAGAATATTATTGATTGTCCTGGCGGCGGCGCTGCCGGGACTGATGAACGGAATCAACGCTGACTCGTTTTCCGACGGAAGGCTTTTGGACAAGACCTTGAGGATCGACTATATATTCAGTGGATCGGACAAGGATTGTGACATCGCTGTCGCTGAGTTGCTTAGTTCCAACGGATGGTACGGAAGGCGGACGAATCTGAAGGAAGTGCCGCTGCGGGGCAACGGGCAGCTCACGATGACAGACAAGGCCACGGGAGACACGCTCTACAGGATGTCGTTCTGCACGTTGTTCCAAGAGTGGCAGGCGACAGAGGAGGCGACAAGAGTCCACAAGAGCTTCGAGAATGTGTTCCTTGTGCCGATGCCGGCGGCCCCGGCGGAGATCACCGTCCAACTCTATGATTTCCACGAGAATGTGTCCGCAAGCCTCACGCATCCAGTTGACCCTGAAGACATTCTGATCAGGCCGGTGGACGGAAAACCGCAAACGAGAATGCTGTTGGACAGCGGTGACTCCAAGGAGAAAATCGACATCGCAATTCTCGCCGAAGGCTACACCGAGGGCGAGTTGGACATATTCTTCAAGGATGCCGAGAGCACCGTGGAGAATCTCCTGAGGCACGAGCCGTTCAAATCAATGAGCGACAGGTTCAACATCGTGGCCGTGGCATCGCCGTCGCAGGACAGCGGAGTCAGCGTGCCGCGTGAAGGCCTCTGGAAAAAGACGGCTGTGGACTCGCACTTCGACACGTTCTATTCCGACCGCTACCTCACGACCCTGCACCTGTTCAAGATGCATGACGTACTTGCCGGAATCCCTTACGAGCACATCATAATCCTCGCCAACACTGACACTTACGGTGGCGGCGGCATCTACAATTCCTACACGCTCACCACAGCCCACCACAAACTCTTCGGCCCGGTGGTTGTCCACGAGTTCGGCCACAGCTTCGGCGGTCTGACAGATGAATATGCCTACGACGACCAGTACGTTGAATATTACTACCCGGACATTGAGCCTTGGGAGCAGAACATCACCACAAAGGCCAACTTCGAGAGCAAGTGGAAGGATCTTTACGACCAAGGAGTCGTAGGGCTTGTCGAAGGCGGAGGCTACCAGACAAAAGGTGTCTGGAGACCATGTGAGGATTGCCGGATGAGAACCAACACCGCCAAAGCTTTCTGCCCGGTCTGCCAAAGAGCCATCGAGCGGATCATCCGATTCTACACGGAGGAGTGACGGGAACGTGTAGGCCACTCTCCTGCAAATCAACAAATAACGTCTATGTACTCCCTACCGGAACGGCGGGGAGTACATCTATTTAATCTACTATGCTACTGCACGTTAAGCTCCACGATCCTGCCTTATGGGAAAGTCTCTTCGATGCTTCGACGGGTTCAGCAACCGGGAAAATTTCGGATAATACAAGTCAGCCGTCTGGATATCGAGCCAGAGTTTATTGTTTATCAGGGTCTATGGCATTAAAGTCCCGGATGTCGAACCATTCACTCATCTTACTTTGCGCCCGGAATCTGACCTCAGGAGTAAGATGCACTTTAACGTAAGCGTAAGCGGCCATCAGAGCGGCAAGGTCATCCGTAAATCCAGCGACAGGGATGGCGTCCGGAATAAGGTCGATCGGGAGGATGAAATATCCGAGCGCACCGATTATGATCGCTTTCTCCTTTGGACTGACATTCGGATCCATCAATTCATAGTAAAGGATAAGAGCCACATAGATGACCTTTGCTCCGGCCTTTTGGGCCACCTTTTTCACTTTGTTCCAAAATCCGCTTTCAGAAAAGTTTCCTTGGTACTGCTCAATGTTGCTTGGTTTCTTTGTGTCCATGATACTATATGTTTGATATTATCAACAAATATAGTAAACTCACAACATTATTAGTAGGTTCATGTCTGGTCCATTTCAACGGCTTTGACCGGGAGGTTTCCGACTGGCTTGACTAGAACTTGAAGGTCACTCCGATGCCACCGACGATACTGGTGCGGTAGAAGTCGTCCTGGCCGGGGATCTGGAGATTCTTGATGTCGAGTTTCTCGGCAAGGCCAGGAACTGAAGGGGCAAGCTGGCCGAGGACAGGGGCAAGTTTCGCGGCGATCAAAGCGCCGTTTCCGCCGTAGTCGGCCTGCTCCTTGGTGAAGTGCATGAAGAAAGTCTTGTATATTCCTAAATCAATGGCGATTTTCGGAGTGGCGTTGATTCTGGCGCCGAGACCGCCGGAGATCGAGCTGGTGGTGTAGCTCAGGTCTGAGATGTACTTGGCGTCATTGCCGAAACCGAAAGTGCTGCTGTTTGCGCCTATGCTGAGGGTCACGACTTTACTCAAATCGTACTCAAGGCCACCGAGAATCTCGAATGAGTTGTGTTTCAGATAATTCTGTTTATCGTTCAAACCCGTTTCGCTGTTGTACTGCTTTGACTGCTTGTCAAAATAGTAGTTTGCTCCGAGAGAGATGCGGAAGTTCGGCTTGATGGAATATTCAGCGCCGAGGTTGATGTTGCCAGGGATGTCAGCAGCGACCTCCTTGCCGTCATCGAACTGGGATATTCCTGTAGTGTTCGCCTTCGTGTCATTGTTCAGGCGCACATTCGTGTTGAACTCATAGCGAGCAGAGAAGTTGAACTTGCCTGTCTTGTAGTCCACAGAAAGGACAGGGGTCCAAGCGATGTCTTTCTGATGCGAGTCAAGTTTTTTGTCGCTGACAAGGCCGCCGACCATTCCGACAGCGGTCTCGGTCGGAATCAACCCACCTGAAATCGCTGACACAGCAGTTCCGAGCACATTGGCGGCAGGGAGCATCCGGCCAGCATACTGAAGTCTGATGTTCTCAAGACTTCCGTTGTAATAGTTGGAGATGTAGTTCAGACGCACGCCGGCGGAAACGCTCCACTTCGAGCCAATCTTGTAGCCGATGTTCAACTGGCCGGCGAAGTTGTACTGTTCCCCGGTAAGGTTGATGTCGGCATCATAACCGGTAACCATCTGTGCGCCAGCCAGATTATTGATCAAAGCCGGAATCATCGCGACCGGTGCCTCAAACGAGCCGAGTCCTTGGTCGTACTTCGCCTTTCCTCCTCCCGAAACGACTCCGAAATGGAATGACGCGAACAGGTTGTCGTGCTTGAAGGCCAGACTCAGGTGAGGCAACGCAGGGACGAAAGACTTGCCCGTGTACTTCTTGTAGCCTCGACCCTCATTGTCCACACCGTACTTCAACGGTTCGTATGTGGATGTCGTGTACCTTCTCTGCAAAGCGGTCTGGACATCAAACGCAAGATGCCATCCGTCGTCCATAAAGCCGATTCCGGCAGGGTTGAAATATGCCCCCTGAACCCCTATCACGGCGTTCTGGGCAGGATTCCTCAAGAACGCCACATTCTGATTCGTGTTAGTCACATAGCCACCCGCTTGAGCGGTCATCGCAGCAGCGCAAACACATGCTGCAACAGCAATTACTCTTTTCATTTAGTCGAATTTTATTGTAATTTTCGGAACAAATGTACATCTCCTTCCCAAGACGACAAACAAATTCGACCAAAAAGAAAATTTTAAATTGATTTATGGCCAAAACTGAAACAATCTGGATATCCCTAATAAACCTTGACCTTGAGTTTTGAATATGCCCTCTCGGCCTTCTGAAGCGCCTTTTCAACAGTCTCATCTGTCGCAAGGATGACACCTACCCGGCGATGACCTCTTATCTCCGGTTTTCCGAAGAACCGAACCTGCACGCCAGGCTCCTCGAGAACCTTGTCAACGTCCTGGAACTCATATTCATTGGTATTTCCCTCGACAACGATCGCCTTCGAGGCTGACGGCCCGTAGAAACGGACTTCAGGAATCGGCAGTCCAAGCACAGCACGCGCATGAAGGGCAAACTCTGACATGTCCTGCGAAATCATCGTCACCATTCCTGTGTCGTGCGGCCTCGGAGATACTTCACTGAATATCACATCCTCTCCCTTGACGAAGAGCTCGACTCCGAATATTCCGTAGCCCCCCAGCGCAGCGGTGATTTTCCCCGCTATCTCCTGAGCCTTCTTTTCAGCGGCGGCGCTCATACCCTGAGGCTGCCATGACTCACGGTAATCCCCATCGACCTGATGATGACCCACAGGCTTGAGGAAAGTCGTTCCGGCACAGTGTCGTACAGTCAGAAGAGTGATCTCGTAGTCAAAGTCCACGAAGCCCTCAACGATGACCTTTCCACCTCCGGCACGTCCTCCCTCCTGGGAGATCTTCCAAGCCTGGGCGACCTGAGACTCATCCCGGACCACACTCTGGCCATGGCCTGATGAACTCATCACAGGCTTCACCACACACGGGAAACCGATCCGAGCCACAGCGGCCTTGAACTCATCCTCCGTCCAGGCAAATTCGTATCTTGAGGTTGGAATGCCAAGTTCCTCGGCCGCCAGGCGCCTTATCCCCTCCCTGTTCATTGTCAGGTAAGTGGCATTGGCGGTCGGGATTACCTTATAGCCCTTCCTTTCGAGATCAACGAGCCTAGGAGTCGCGATAGCCTCTACCTCAGGGATGATCAGATCAGGTTTCTCTTCCTCAATCATGGAAGCAAGCGCCTCACCGTCAAGCATTGAAAGCACATGAGACGACTGCGCCACCTGCATCGCCGGAGCGTCAGCATATTTATCCACAGCCACGACATGCACGCCATAGCGCTCAAGTTCAATCGCGATCTCTTTCCCGAGTTCTCCGGATCCGCAGAGAACAGCCTTTTTCCCGACAGGAGTGAAAGGGTTACCAATGTTTGCCATACCGAAAATTGTGTTTGAATTTTCAAATTTACGAATATTCCTAATCAGCGGCAAGGTTTTCATGTCCTGAAGATTCAAAGATAATCTGGAGTCCACGACACTTGTCAATGTTGTCCGGATTATTCATTTTCATTATCTTTGAGCGTGTGAAATCATAAAAATCGATGAATATGCTAAAGCGGAGAATCGAAGCTTCATCAGACGGGCTCAAACTGACAATCCTGATCAGCGAGCCGGTGGGCGAACCCAAAGGAATCGTGCAGATTGTCCATGGGATGTGCGAACACAAGGAGAGATATATTCCTTTCATGGAATATCTTTCAGCCCATGGCTACATCTGCGCCATACACGACCATCGGGGGCACGGCGAGACCGTACTGAACGAAGAGGATCTAGGATATATGTACAAAGGTGGCTGGAAAGCGCTCGTTGAGGATATAAAGCTAGTTAAGAACGAGGTCAAGTCCAGCTATCCGGTTTTGCCGTACACCCTGTTCGGGCACAGCATGGGATCCATGGCCGTACGCTCGTTCACAAAACGCTACGACGACAGCATCGACACGCTCTTCGTCTGCGGCTGCCCGAGCTATAATCCGGCAGGAAAGACAGGACGCATTCTCGCCGGGCTGATCGGACTGTTCAAAGGAGAACACTACCGCTCCCCTCTCCTGCAGAAACTGTCTTTCGGATCATTCAACAAACCCTTCGAGTCAGAGGGCTACCCGTCAGCGTGGGTCTGCTCCGACAAGGACACACTCGAGGCCTACCACAAAGACCCTTACTGCATGTTCACATTCACTGTCAACGGATTCAAGAACCTTTTGGATCTGATGCAGGATTGCTACAGTCCCAAGAACTGGAAGATGTCCAACCCAGATCTGCCGGTTCACTTCATTTCCGGAGCCGATGATCCATGCCGCATCTCTGACAAGGCCATCGGCAAGGCCGTCGATCTGATGAAGACTGTCGGCTACAAGAACACTGACCTGCATCTTTACCCTGGAATGCGTCACGAAATACTCAACGAGACCTCAAGGATCCAGGTCTGGAAAGACATTTTGGACAAATTGGCCTGATTATTAATTACACAGTAGGACAATGACCATCAACACTCTAGAAACCATTTTCCAAAAAGCGGCGAATGCTCCATCCACAGAACTTGTAAAAGCCCTGAGATCTTCATACATTGACGGTTCTGTAAGCAAATTGGATTTAAGCGGTTTCCTTGACAGGCACATCAAGGAGTTTGAAGCTGAAGGACAGCGCATCTGTGACAGTCAAGACATTCCCACACCAAGCGAAAAGAATGCCATCACACTTATCGGTCAGATGATCGCCTCAAACATAATTCTACTGCTTGAAATGCGAAGTTATGAGGCAATCCGCACCAATCTTCTGACGTTCCTCAATTATGCCTCACACGTTGTGAAAAGCAGCTACGATTTTGTGGGCACCGCCGTCAAGGCGATGAGTTTCAATCTTTCCGGCATAAGCTACGACTGGGCCACCATCGAGAATGCGATGTCACTGGACATCCTTGCGCACAATATCTGCAACAACAGCAATTTCAGCAAGAAAACGTTGACACCGTTCCTTTTCGAGGGTAACGGACAAGTCACGATAGACAACGGATGCTTTTCCATCAAATCATCGCCATGCGGCGACAATGGCGTGACTGCGTTTTCCCTTTGCGGCGGGGCGGTCAAGGTTGTGACAAGAAGCGCCAGAGACGAGCGATTGAAATCCAGCGAGGCGAACGACGCTGAAAAGTTAGAGGCGTTCGCGCGTACATTCATGCACACGCAGGAAGATAGCGGACGTGTCAAATTACCATGCAACCGACAGTCGTTCAAGCCAGGAGACACCGTGACTCTGAAATATCTGCGCACCGAATATGAAGACGACGGCCATCCAGTCTTCCATGTCGAAATATTTGACAGCCTTGATCAGATAGTCGGCACCATTAAAGATGAAGAATTGATCAAGGGCTTGTACACCGAAGATTTGGATGGATATTTTCTGGAAAACGACTGCATCCCGAACGCCGTGATCAGCGACATCGACGGAGACCATTATATATTCTCAATCAAGGACAGCTACCGAGCCTTCGCTGAAAGGCAGGCAAGAATTGACGAACGGTACAACAACACTTTCAAGGCAAAGGTCATCGACATTGACACCAGATATGAACGCATCAATTGGATGACACCTTCAGGATACGGAGCATTGTCATTCATCTTGGACGGAGTCAAAAAAGGTGACACCAAAGTCATGAGCCTTTATAACATACAAAAGAAAAACAACGACATATACATCAATATCTGTGAGCCCAAGTACGGATATGACCACATTGACAAAGAATGGGATGACAATGCCGTGTTGGAAGAATACGTGATTGAGGTTCACGACGCTCTTGAAGCGTTGAAATCGAAGAAGGATGACAACGCCAATGACGAAAAACAGAAAAACATCATCCGCACCCTGGCGAGCATCCTGCGTGGAAACGTGGCGTCCGGATCACTTGACGCTTACAAGTGCCTGCTATGCTCATCATTTCTCTCCTTATGTGTCAGAGACACTCCGAAACTGACACTGCGGGACGCCGCCTACCTCAAATGCTGTATTGAATATGCGCAGACCGGGGATATCGGCCACGTGGGTTCCGGTCTGGATTTTTCAAAAGAGCAAGGCAAGATATTGAGTTGCCTGAAACTCAGCGGACATCCTGAAAAAATCCATAGTCTGGCCTCCATCATCAATGAAAACGGCCTGGACGATTTGGGGAATCAAGTCGTGTCATTGGTTCTTGCCGACAGTATTTCGCAGAAGTTCTCTGACGAGATCAAGACCACAGACAGTTCCCTTCGACGAAAAATCTGCGAACTGCTTGGAGTGGCCGACCAGTTCCGTGAAGAAGAGCAAGCCGTCTATGGCAAATACGGCAAAGGAGAGGGCAGTTGTCTGGAATTCAAATCCTCCTACGTGTTCCGCAACGACATCAAGAACGAAAAGGTCGCTGACATAGACTATCAAGGACGCGGGCAGGTGTTCGAAGCCGCATGCGGATTTCTCAACACAGATGGTGGAGTCATCTATCTTGGAGTCAATGACAAGACCGGAGACCCTATAACAAATGAGGAATATGGATTAAAAGCCGACATGAAATGGCTGACCGACAATTTTGACACGATAAAGGTAATAAAAAGCAAAAAACTCGGTCATGCCATCACAAAGCCAGACTCAATCGACCACATGGTTCTTTTCCTCAATGCGGAAAAAGAACTGTATTTCAAGGAATCACTGCTGAACAACATAACGATAGAGGCGACGGAAGACCAAGACGCCATCCGCATCAGCGTAACTCCATCCAGATTCGAGATTGCCTACCTGTACAAAGACAAAGAACGCATTGAAGGCATTGCTTACAAGCGTGATGGAAACACGACCAAACCGATGACGCATCACGACATGGAGCAGAGGATGATGACTCTGATGGACATCAGCAAACCGGCCAGATTCATCGTTAAGATTCAGGATGCGATCAACAAAAAGAACAGGTTGATATTCCATCGGTACTCAAGTGGCAACAGCGGTGTGATCCGAGACCGCCACGTTGTTCCTGTCAACCTGTTCTACAATAATGAGAACGTCTATTGCTGGGACCTTGACGAGTGCCGGATGAAACAGTTCAGGCTATCCAGGATCGAATCCATCGATGTTGACGAGACCAATGGAACATACACCCATTCTTTTGAGCCGGGCAAAGCGGATGTCTTCCGCTGGATAATGAGCGGCAAACCGAAACACCTTAAAATCAGAATGGAGGTCGGAGCCCTTAATCACCTGCTGGAGGAATATTCAAACGCCAAGAACCTTCCAAAAGAGGAACTTTACGAGGAGCCTTCCGGCAAATGGATATTAGATACTCATATCCAAGGATTTGGAGCCATCAGACGATTCTATTTGGGGCTGGCGGACAAGATCGAGATCATCGACACGGAAGATTCTGACGAATTCAAGGCGGAGATCGCGCGATTCGTAAAAGAGAACCTTGACGGGAAACCATAAAGCCAAGATGCCGTCTGTACAAGGCAGACGGCATCTTGATGACAAACTAATCCATAAGGCAACACCTACCCTCTTCCGGAATCAGAAATAAGGTCGTGCAGATTGCGGTTGAAGTCGGAGCGGGACAGGAGATCCTCAAGGGTGATGTGCATCCTCCAGCGCCAATAGTGACGGGAAATGGCCGGAATGTTGATGCGTTCGTCCTCCGGCTTGCCCTGATAGCGGACCTCTCCGTCAATGGACATCCAGTCCTGTAGCGGAAGGACACACAGCATCGAAGGAGAGTTCAAGTGCTGGTTCACAATCCGTTCACAGATCCACGGCTCGCAGAAATACGGAGCCTGCCCTTCACAATGAAGTATCTCATGGTAGAACCTTTCGGACATCGCACGGTCTTCCTCCCACCAACCACGCAAGGTGGAGGTGTCATGTGTTCCGGTCGCGCAGACCGACAGATATGGATAGGTCCACGGCTCGTCAAAAGTCTTCTCAGGAGACTTCGGCATCCGCTGGATCTCAAGCGACAGGATGTGCAAATCTTTCATCACCTCAGGGACACAGGCCGGAATCATGCCGAGATCCTCTCCGCAGGCCAGCATTCCGGTGGAATCCAGAAGGGCCGGCAACTTCTTCATTGCGCACTCCTTCCAGAAACCGTTGTGGCGATGGTAGAAGAAATCATTGTAGAGATCGTTATAGGCGTTCTTGAAGTAATCGT
>ERZ808277.326-NODE-326-length-15800-cov-8.750363_pt1 | contig 15800 bp, 18 predicted proteins | sample MGYA00521240_ERZ808277 | MGnify/ENA primary metagenome ERZ808277 (study PRJEB31516, sample SAMN03275599) | gut metagenome | biome: mammalia-associated habitat; material: feces | host: Papio cynocephalus | place: Kenya | collected 2012-07-17 ... | reverse complement strand
ATTACGAGAAAATCAATAAGGATATGTTAAAATTATTATTTAAAAATAAAAAAGTTATAATAGATATGGAAAGTGAAGATAAAATGATGTATGTATCAGATACTTATCAAGTATGGTATCTCCCTAAAGATAAATGGATGCTTACATCTCATGAAGATAAAATAAAACATATAAATATAAAATCATTATTAAATGGTATGTATGTAAAAGCAGAGTTTACAGATAATGTTAAACTAACAGGAGACGGAGAATTTTATGAGTTTACGTCAGATTTAGGAAGTACGTACGTAAATAAAATATATTTAAAAGATATTAAGATATATAAATGCACCTATGAAGTAACTAAAAGAATGACTAAAATATATTATAATGGTTGTTTTATAAAAGCAGTTATGAATGTTGAGTTTTATGATTAAGGAAAGGTGATAATTGTATGAAAGAAAAATCAGTTGATATAATAGGAATTATAATAACATGGTTAGTTATGTTAATTATAGGTATTACATTAAATAATTATTTAATTAATAAATGTATAAAGAATGGTGGCCATGTTATTACTGAAAGTCTGGGAGTTTATAAAGCGTGTATATTAAAAGAAGTAGAATAATCTACTTCTTTAATTTTAATATAACTTTTAATACATCGCTTTTAGTTTTCTCACTATCAAAATACAATTGACCTCTAGTATAATGTAAGTAAATATTTTTATAAAAGACACTTCTACTTGAAAGTAGTATAGTCTTCTCATTATGGTCTTTAAAGTTAAAAGCAAGGTTAATCGGACAAGCACTATCTATCTGCTTATTAATATACATATTAAATGTATTATGGTCTATCCAGACGCCGTATTGTAAATTATTTACACTTAAGGTGCAAAAATATTTCGCTTCTGGTGTTTTCTTACCTCTAAATAGTTCGTTGTCTAGAAGTGACTTATTATCTATAGCATAGTCGCCGTATCTAGTACCCTCTATTAATTTACCGAACTTACTCTGTTTCTTAACTTCTCTATAAGCCTCGTTCTTAATATAATTAATCAAGATAAGTCCATTTTTATAGGTTTTTATATCCGAGTTATAAGGAACAGACACACCAAAGTAGTCAAAGTAAGGGTTGACTATAGTAGTATTATTTCCTAACATCCAAACTTTGATATCTCTAAGACGTCCAACGGTCTCAATAAATTCCATTAATTGAATAGGCTCATTCTCTAAATAATGATAAGTATTGTTATTTATTAAGAACTCATCAAAAATAATTCCGTCTACATTTGGAAATGGGTCAGACTTGTAAGTGCTTGATTTACTTAAGGGAATAGCATATCCTGCAACTTTACCATTTACAAGTAATTTATTTCCTGAAACACCAAACTTAATTAGGCTAAAATCTTCATCAGTTCTTAAGTCTTCAAAAAATTTATCATTACGTAAAAGTTTCTTTAATTCCGTCTCATATCTTCTTAAATAAATGAATTGACGTCCAGTCTTAAGAAACCTATTAATGTAATACTTCTTTATTCCGTATGATTTACCGACGCCACGCTCACCTATAATAATGTTTAAAAACGCGTCATAACTCATTACTCTATTGTATGAGTAATAAATTGATTTATCTATCTTCATTTTATCACTTCCTATTAAAAATGTGGCAAGCGTTCTATAAATTATAAGAGGGACGGTCATTCCATTTACTATTTTAGCACCCTCTTCGGGTGAACCTCTAAAATGTTTCACTTATGTTTTATTTATAGACACCATACCACGGAGTTTTGAGTGTACCTGATTTATCAAGTACAACTTTATTATATCACTTATTTTACAAAATATCAACAGAAAAATTGAAAAAATTTTTTGAAAAATTTTTGAAAAAAATTTTAAAAAATTTTATTGACAACCTAAAAATAAAGTGTTATGATATTCTCGTCAAGTGGAAGTTTGTAATCGTATTGATTTTTATCTCCAAACCAAAAATCGTGTTTTCTTCCTCCACTTGACAAAATATAAAAGATTTACATTTTACCCATAAAATTGTAAATTAGAAAGAGAGGAATGAGAAAATGGGAAAAGAAAATTCATTGATAACTAATGATGTATCAGTTTTAAATAATGATAAAACTTTATTTACATCAATAGACTTATCAGAAACTGAAAACAAGGCTAAACTATATAATAGTTTACAAAAATGTGATGTTAGAATTAATGACATCGTTGGAGAAACTATTGAATTTAGTGACATCTTCATTGAAGAGAAACCTTACACAGAAACAGACGAAAAGACAGGAGAAGTAAAGACTACTAAGAAGTTTAGAACTATACTTTATGGCACTAACGGTCAAACATACGTAAGTGCAGCATATGGAGTATATAACTCACTTAAGAATATAATTAGTATCTTTGGACTTCCAACAAAAGACGTGCCATTTAAAGTACAAGTAGACAAAAGAAAGACACAAAACGGACACGACACACTTATCTTAATAGTTAAGTAGTGATTTACTACGACTTACAGAAAAGCAAGTACATTTATCAGTATGATAGTTTAAAATTTGTTTTTAGTTCTAATCTTAACCTTAACAAATTTAAAAATAAATTAGATTTAACACTTAACGAAAGAACGTCTAAACTAAATTATTTTTATAAGACAAAAGGCAACTACGACGTACTTATCTTATATTATTTATATAAGAAAATAGAGCACCGTGGTTGCCTTATTTACTATAATGATAAAGAGTTAGACGAGTTAAAATTTAAGGTAATATTAGATGTATAGGTATGATAAAAAGTTAAGGTTAGAAGTTAATAAAACAATTAGAAACTACAACGCTAAAATCACGAGGCTAGGAAAGGCTGGAAAAGATAATGTGTATATTCCCAAAAAAATCGGAAGAGACGCGAAAAAAGAGTTACTTACTTCAGTTTCAACAAGAAAAGACCTAAGAAAGAGATTAAGAGACTTAAAGTATTATACAGAAAAAGGTGGCGAAAAGTATATTGAAAGACATGAAAAAGGTTATAAAATAAGCGAACAGGGTAAAGTACCTCTAAGTATTTATAAATCATATAAGAATTATAGAAGAAGTCTAGCATTTAAATTAAAAAAAGATTATGATAGAATTTATTATGGTGAGAGCACATATTTAGGTAAGAAAAATATATTAACCCATGCACAAGCACTAGACGAACAATATTATCAATATAAAACTCTATTAGATTTATATGAAACTAACATTTTTAATTTATCACCTAAACAAATAGATAAAGTAATGAGACACTATAAAAGCGCTACTAAATCAAGAGATAAAGGAGGATTTAGAGAGGCTTTTATTGAGATGTTAGTTGACACGGCTTACGTAAATGGAGTACCACACGAGAAACTACATTTTATAATTGAAAAATTACGTTCATTGACTGAGGACGAATTTTATAACATTTTTAAGCAAGAAAAAAGTCTTCAAGCAATAATATCATATTATGCAACAACTAATAGGTTTGGAGTTGACGTCTCATATGAAATGACACATTCGCAAGCGTCAGCGCTATTTGACGAACTTATAAGTAATATTGAAGATATAATAGATGTTGATTATAAGGAAATAGAAAGTAATAAAAGACTAGAAGAAGACGCAATTAAATTTGTACGTCAGAAATACCCAGATATGGATATAAATTCCAGAATGTTTAAAACACTAGTATTTAATAAAAGAAATCAATTAAGAAACGAACGTAATAAATAGTGGCACATAAGTACACAGCCGACTTTGAAACAAACAATAGTGTAACTGAGTGCCGTGTCTGGGCTTATGCTATCTGTGAAATCGGCAATACAGACAATTTTATGTATGGAAATAATATTGACGATTTTATTAAATGGTGTGAAAAGGTAAAAGGAAACCCCACTCTTTATTTCCATAATCTGAAGTTTGACGGATGTTATATAATTAGTTATTTACTTCAGAACGGGTACGAGTGGGTTGACAATAGAGACAACAGACGAGATAAGACATTTACTACTTTAATTACAGACATGGGTGTATGGTATCAGATAGAGATATATTTTAAGGTAACAAACAAGCGTACGGTGTCAGTTAAAATCAATGATAGTTTAAAAATCTTAAACTTTAGCGTTGAAAAAATTGCTAGAGACTTTAAACTTCCTATCTCTAAACTTGAAATTGATTATAACGAAATCAGACCAATTAATCATATACTAACAGACCAAGAAGTAGACTACATCAGAAATGACGTCACAATAATGGCAATGGCACTAGACATTATGTTTAAGGCTGGACTTACGAAAATGACAATAGGAAGTGACGCTATTAGTAATTATAAAGATACAATAACGTGTTTTACAGATTATTTTCCGGTTTTAGCATATGAAGAAGACGAGGTTATCAGAAAGAGTTACAGAGGCGGTTGGACTTATGCTAACCCTAAATGGACTAATATACAGGTTGGCGAGGGTATAGTTATTGATAAAAACTCAATGTATCCTTATCAGTTATCAGATAAATTATTACCATTTGGAAGACCTGAATATTATGTAGGTCATTATAAATATGACCCAACTTATCCATTATGGGTTGAGACAATAACGGCTAAATTTGACCTAAAACCTAATATGTTACCTACTTTACAACTTAAAAATACCTTAGGGTTTATTCCAAACGAGTATATTGAAACAACTAAAGACGAATATGTTACTATTACACTAACCAATGTAGACTACGAACTTTTAATAACTCACTATGACGTTGACGTTGCAGAATATCATGGTGGTTATAAGTTTAAAGGAATAAAAGGGTTATTCACTAAATACGTAAGTACATGGATGACTGAAAAGAATAAAGCAAAGAAAGAAGACAACGCTAGCATGTATGTTATAAGCAAACTCTGTCTGAACTCACTATACGGGAAATTTGGACTGAACCCTAATACAAGAAGTAAAAAACCCTACTTAAATGAAGACAAGATACTTAAGTTTGAATTACTTCCACGTGAAATTAGAGACAGCATATACGTACCCGTTGCAAGTTTTACAACAGCATATGCAAGAATGGACATAATAAGTAACGCCCAAGCAATTAGAGACTACTCACTCAGTAAATATGGAAAAGACTACTTTTTATACTCAGACACAGACAGCATACATGCTATGAAACTAGAGGAAGACGAACTTAAGAAATTTATGGAAATTGACGACTACAAACTAGGGGCATATAAGGTTGAAAGCACATTTAAAAAAGCGTGTTTTATAAGACAAAAATGTTATATTGAAGAAGACTATGAGGGAGTAATTCACTCTACAATTGCAGGTCTACCTAAAAAGTTAGGTAAAGATATAACATTTGATAATTTTAAAGTCGGGTACACGACAAGCGGTAAACTAAGATTTTTACAAGTACCAAACGGTGTCATTTTAGTACCAACAGACTTTACAATTAAGTAAAACGGAGAACAAAATATTTGCTCTCCGCAGGAGGAGGAAATAGATAAAATGAAATTAATGAGTACAACAGAAATGAATGATTTAATTAAAATATTAATTAATTATATACCAAAAGAATTTAAGGAAGATGTAAAAGAATTAAGTGAAAGTTTAATGAATTTAGTAAGTTCTAAAGGAGTAGACGAAGACATTAAAATTGAAGCACTTAACAAGTTTATATTTACATGTTTAATTATTAGTAATTCAGATTTTAGCAATATATTAACAAGAGTAAATATTGACTGGAAAAACTATAAGTATAACTTAAAATTAAGTAATTCATCATTTTTACAAGATTTAGCACTACTAAAATCACTAACAGAAAAAATGGATAAAAAGTATAAAATCGGTAAATTAAATATAATTAATTTATTCATGTTATTTATAGCAGAATAAACGAATATTTGATATAATAGAACTAGAAAGGAGTGATATAATGCACGATAAATTTGACGCGGTTGTTAGTGTAATAGTTAGTATACTATTATTTGCGTTCGGTGAGATTACTACACCCTTGATAGTTCTATTAATATTTATGGGAATGGACTACATCACTGGACTTATAAAAGCATACATGACTAAAAAGTTATCTAGTAAAGTAGGTTTAAAAGGGTTATTTAAAAAGATACTTATATTAATCATAGTAAGTTTTTGCTGTATGATAGACAAACTTACTGGAACGTCAGGGCTACTTAGAAACTTCATTATACTTTATTATATTCTAAACGAGGGTTTAAGTATCTTAGAAAATATAAGTGCAAGTGGTGTTCCAATTCCAGAAAAAATAAAAGAGGCATTACTTCAAGTAAGTAAAAAGGAGAATTAAGTATGGAAAAATTAAGATATCCAACAAAATATGTAGCAATTACACAATATTATAGTAAATCTCATAAAGCAATAGATATTGCAAGTGCTGTTACATATAAAGGAAAATTACAAGATAATAGAGAAGTTAAAATGATACATGAAGCAACTATCATTGAAAATGCATACGCTAAAGATTATGGCTGGTACGTTGCATATAAGTTTGAAATGGACGGACACGAGTACATTATCAAAGACGGCCACTTTTCTAAAAAGTCAGAGTTAGTATTCGGTACAAAGTACCCTAAAGGAACATTTATAAATTACATGGACGCCGAGGGAACAAGCAATGGAAAACACGACCACCACATCATGATTATAGACGGAGAGCGTGTTGACCCTACAGAACATGAGTACATCTATCCAGACCAATTTAAAGGTGACTTAGAAACTAAAGATTTACTAGTTTATACAGAAGACCCGAAAGAACCCGAACTTCCTAAATTTAATCTAGGTGACAAAGTAAATTGTAAAGGTTATGTAACCGCTAGTCCTGACGGAACTGGAAATCGTACACTAGACCAAGACGGAGAAGTTCGTTACATTACGGCAATCGCATATGGTAAAGATAGACCTTATCATATAAGTAAAGGTACAGACTTAGGAAGTGGCGACAGAGGGTTTGCTAAAGAAAGCCAATTGACAAAGTTAGACTAACGTGTTATAATTAAAATGTACTAAGGTTTTAGTACATTTCCAAATACAGCACATTGATGTTTGGCTAAAGCAAGTTAACACTTGCTTTTTTGTTTATTCTATGGTATAATTAAAATGTACTTGTGGAATATGTCTATTTCATGAAAGATTAAACATCTTAAAAGGTGTTTTCTCTTTAAGTACATTATGGGTAAAAATGGAGTGATAAATTATGATAAAAGTTGACCAAAATTACAGATTATGTATTCCCTCATACATCAGACAAAAACTACATATTAATAAAGAAGACAAAGTTGAGATATTTATAAACGACAGAGGTAATATTGAAATTAAAACTAATCATGTAGACTATAAAGATATCTATGATAAATTAAGTGAAATTTTTAATAGTGATATGTCTAATAATGATGTAATTGACGCGATGTCAAAGTATTTCTAGAATGTACTTGCGTACATTCTTTTTATATGGTATAATTATATATAGTGATAATGTATCACGGAAAGGATGACCACAGGTATGGATGTAAAAGAGTTAGAAAAGATAACAAAGAGTATAACAGATAAAGTCGGAAAAGAAACCGCGGGAATAATAGCCGACGACTTAGGTACTCTAATGACTATGAATAAGACTACAAACGATAAAATCTCACAACTTGAAAAGACTAACTCAGAACTACAGACACGTAACGAACAATTAATTGCCTCAAACTCTAACCTCTTAAAACAAATACCTTGTCAAAGTGATTTGGGAGTAATTAACGAACCTAAAAAAGATACAACTAAATTTAGTTACTTTGATATGTTTGATGAAAAAGGTAATTTTAAAAATTAGAAAGGAATGATTAAAATGGCAGGATTAAAATCTGGTTTAAAAAATAGTTTAAATCAAATAAGAGAAATCTCAAGTGAAATATACACTAGATACATCCCTATTATAGACGACGATACAAACATCGCGACTTTAGCAGAGCCTATCTTAACAATTCCACAAGTACAAAACGAGTTCTTAAATCATTTAATCAATAAGATAGTTTATACAAAACTTATGGTTAAAAATTTTAAAAACCCACTTAAATTCTTAGAGGGAGACACTATACCGGTTGGTTACGCTGGAGAGGAAATCTACACTAACCCTGTTACTGGTAGACAATTTAATGTAAACGACTTCGCTGGTCTACTACAAAAGTATGAAGCAGATGTAAAAGTTCAGTACACCGTTGTAAACTCTGATTTACAATATCCGGTAAGCGTTGAAAGACACAAACTAAAACAAGCATTTACTTCATGGGAAACACTTGAGGCATTCATTGATAGTATCACAACAGCACTTTATAATGGCGCATATATTGACGAATACAAATTCACTAAGATGTTAGTACCTACAGCATATATGAATAACGCTGTACAAGTTGAAGTAATAGAAAGTCCAGACACAGATACAAAGGCAAAAGCATTTACAAAAGTTGCAAGAAATTTATTCTTAAACTTCCAAAGTCCAAGTTCAAAATATAATGGCTGGGCACTAGTTGGTGGTTATGGTAAACCTATTACTACATGGACAAGTCCAGAAGACATCGTATTCATTATTAGAAATGATGTAAGAGTTAACTTAGATGTAGATGTTCTAGCAAACGCATTCAATATGGACAAGACTACACTTTTAGGTAACATCGTGACCGTTGATAACTTTGACGTATATTCAGACACTGGCACTAAGATATTTGACGGAAGTAAAATTTTTGGTATCATAGCAGATAAAGCATGGTTCAGAATTAAAACTCAAGACATGTATATGGACGAGTTCTATAACGCTAATAACAGAGTATGGAACTACTATTTAAATGTTACAAAGATGTATCAATATTCATTATTTGCTAACGCTGTAGTATTTGCAAGTGAAGCACCTAACTATCCTATCACTAACTTATCATTTAATGCTACAGACATTGATGTACATGTAAATGATTATGAGGGACTAGAACTTGAGGCTACACCTGTAAATGGTACTACTGAAGTTAAGTTCTCAGCAAATAATGCTAACATTAAAGTTGAAAAGATAGACAACAGAAACGTAAAAGTAACTGGTGTTACTGAGGGCGACAGCGTACTAACAGCAAAGGCTGGAAATGTAAGCACAACTTTAAATGTTCATGTTAAAGCAGCCCTATAAAATATTGAGAGGGCGAAAGTCCTCTCTTTAATTTATTAGAAAGGAGAAAAAATAATGAATGAATATTATAGAGAGCCTGATACTTTAATATCATTAATGCACTTAAATTTTAATGTAAATAACCAAGATGTACTTGACTTTAAAACTGAAACAGAACAAAGAGCATTCTTTAATAGCCATGTAGAGTTTAGACTTGAAGACGCCACGTTTCAGCGTGCTGATATGACAATAAGATATAGCGGAAAGTATGACGATATAATTAATATGAATTATGGGTTCTTTAAGAATTTCATAAAAACAGATACAGATAAAATTTATTATTTCTTTATTACTCATGTAACATATCTAAATGAAAACGCATGTGACATTTCAATAAAAATAGATGTATGGCAAACATATTTATTTGATTATACATTCGGGCAGTCATTTGTTGAAAGACAACATGTAAGTAATGATACGATAGGCGCTAATACTATAAATGAAAACCTAGAAACAGGCGAATACATAGGCAACCCATTAAATGCTACAGAAGTATTATGTAATGCAAATGAATGGCTTGATAGTTATGTCTGTATTGGAGTTAGCGAAGTGTTAGACCTTATGTTATATGACCCGTCACATGAATATAACGGAGTTTATTCAGGAGTTACATATTTCATATTCCCTACATTTGCAGACGCAACTAAATATTTAGTACGTGGAAATAAAGTATTTGGTGGAGAAGAAGTTGTATCAATGTTTATGTTACCGCATGCATTAAGTGGTTATGACGGAACACCACCATTCAGAGATTATATTGACGCTATTAGTAAGGAAGTTTTATTTAAATACGTTGATGTTAAACCCTCGAGTACAATAAGAGACATAACAGATATAAAAGTCTTTCAACCTAATAATATAGACGGATATACTCCTAGAAATAATAAACTACTAACTTACCCATATATGTTTTTTACATTATCTAATAATGTTGGAACATCTTCAGTATATAAATATGAATTATTTACAAAAACTGACGGATATTGTAAATTTGATATCAAGGGTGCAATGGGCGTTGGTTGTAGTATATACGCGGAGCCCTATAAATATGCTATTGGTCTAGCAAGTCCTGACACTACAGGGTTACCTGCTGATACTTTTATGTATAGTGTAAGTGCTGGTAAAACACCACAATGTGCATGGACTAATAATAATTATATGAATTACGTAGCGAAAAACGGAACTAATTTAATGGTAGAGGGTGCCGCTGGAATAATTGGAGCATTTACTGGTGTACTTGGTGCTAGAAACTTAGCAACTGGAGCAATTACTCATCCTAACACTGGTTTAATTTATCAATACGATATTGCAAGCGGACTATCAAAAACAGCAGGAGCGTTAGCAACATTATATGGAGAAAGTACCGTACCAGATACAGCATACAATGGAGGTAATCAAGGTGATTATTTATACGCTGACAGAAAAAGTTTTACTATTAATAAAAGAAGTATTAAAAGAGAATTTGCGATAATAATTGATGACTTTTTTACAATGTATGGATATAGAATAAATAGAAATATTGTACCTAATTTTAAGACAAGAAAATATTTTAACTTCTTAAAAACAATAGAATGCAAAATTAAAACTAATAAAATACCACAAATGTACCTCGACGAACTTATGGAAATATTTAACAATGGCGTTACAATATGGCATGACTATAATAAAATGTATGACTACAGCGTAGACAATTCAATTTTATAGAAAGGAGTAAACTATGATAAATAATGATTATTTAATAATTAAACATAATAAAAAGACACAAGCACTTATGAATAATGATACATATATGGACTACTTAGATAGATTATTTAGAATAGCAACTAGTGTATTTGAATGGGTTAACCTACCGGACGGAATGGACGGAGACTACCTTGAAGAAGTTCTTTACTACTATGGAATGGGAGCATTTCTTTATGACGATGACTATGGTTTCATCAATACAAAAGCATGCACTGCTGGACAACTAAATATTTATGGCTTGCCGACTAGAATACAATGTTATAGTTTTGAATATAATAAAACTCTATCAGTTTATAGTGGGTTAAAAGGACAAGATAACGACGGAGCAATACTAGTGTTAAACAACAGACGCAGACGTCCAACTTATGATACTATGCAACTATTTGCCTATAGATTATATGAGGCAGAACAAACAGCATTCATTAATATTCGTGCTCAGAAAACACCTGTACTACTAATATGTTCAGATAAACAAAGACTAACTATGGAAAACATGTACAAACAATATGACGGAAATACTCCCGTTATATTTGGCGATAAAAACTTGTTTGACGGAAGTGTTATCTCTAGTGTTAAAACAGAGGCACCATTTATTGCTAATCAAATTATTCAATATAAACAACATATCTGGAACGAAGTACTTACTTACTTAGGTATTAATAACATTCAAGTAGAGAAAGCAGAAAGACTAATAACAAGTGAAGCAAACGCTAATAATGAAGTTATAAATATGAATTTACAAGTATTTTTGAAAACTAGACAAAAAGCATGTGACGAGTTCAATAAAAGATACAACCTAACTGGTGATAAAGCCATAAGCGTAAGAGTACGTTCTGACTTATATAATATTATAAAGAACGAACTATCTGGTGTTTCAGAACTAGCAGATATCCACTACTATAACCCAGACATTTCAGCAGAACCTAAGAAAGAGGTGGTTGTAAATGGCTAAATATACTATAGAATTAAGAAAAGTGTGTGACTACTATGGACGTGACGTCGTAGAGGGTTGGTTTAAAAGTTATAAACTTGAAGACTATCTAACACAAAAAGAAATTGATACAATAAACGCTCAAGGGTTATGGACAAAAGATAAGTTAGCAAAGAAAATTGTAGACGCTTATTATTTTAGAGAAATAGGACTAGAGACGCCCGAAATGTTTAAACACTATGCTATGATAAATATGGAAAGAATAATGGAAAAGCAACTACAAATAATATATTCAGCAAGTATTGAAATAGACCCATTAATCAACGTTGACTATAAAGAAACTTATGACATGGAGCGTGAGGGTACAGGTAAATCGAATGGAACTGGTTCAAGTAGTGGGTTAAACGTAAACTCAGATACGCCACAGGGACAAATTAGTAAATCTGAAATATTACAGGGTAAATATGCAAGTTCAACCTCTGCTGGAGAAAGTACATCAAATTCTAGTGGTAACTCTGAGACTACTGGTAAAGAAAAATGGACTAAAACTAAAAGAGGTAACGACGGAATTACAGCAACCCAACAAAAATTAATACAACAATATAGAAATATATTAATTGCTGTAGACGACTTTGTAATAAAAGAACTAAATGACCTATTTATGGGAATTTACTAAATAAGAAAGAGAGGTTTTAAAATGAACAATAAACTTTTATTTCCAGACTTTGAGAATATCATAGTTGCTGGAGAAATACCTACAGCCATAGAAGACGGATATTCATATCTAGAACAAGTTATGGCACTAAGAAAATATGTATTATCATTAGGAGAGTACACAAAGGATTTAACAGACGAAGTAAACAATAACACAAGTGAAATAACTAATTTAAAAGCATTCAAGCATATAACTCATTTAGGAACAGAAACAAATAATGTTTTTAAGTTAGAAGAATTAAACGACGACTTATACTATGCAGATACTCGTATAAGTATTGAATATAAAAAAGGCTTTTTAGTTAGTTACGAAAAAGGTAGTCTAATTACTAAAACAAGCGAAACAATAGATAAACCCGAAACAGGAGTAGTTCATAGAATAATGGGATATGGTAACAATATATTTGCATTTGCATACAGCGTTGTTGTAAATGGAGAAATAACTGATAGTGATGTATCAATAGGAAGTTTAACTGAAATTTTAACTAAAATAAACAAAAACGTAAATGATATAAATGACTTAACTACTAAAATAAACACTAATACAAACGCTATTGCAAGTATTAATAATATTTTAGATAATACATCACAAATAGAGAATTTAACTGAAAGTGCTAACTTATGGAACTTAAATAACGGGATATATAAGGCTACTAAAAATCTTGAAATAACAATAAGTTCAGACGAAAGTGTTAGTAAAGAACCTATTAGTACAGGGCAAATAATCATGATTCAAAGTTCAAATAATGACGAGTGGGAAATGTGGCTCACTGTTGAAACTAACATAATGTATGCTCAAACTTACCTAGAAGACGGAGTTTATACTGGAAGTAGACAAAGTATTAATGTTAGAACATTAACTTCCAAAGTTGAAAGTTTAGAAACAAGAGTAACAAACTTAGAGCAAGCACCTAAAGACGAAAGTATCTTTATTCAGTTTAATGAGGGTACTGATACAATTATTCCAAAGTTACAAGTATTCATTGATAACTTTAGAAAGGGTATTGTAACACCTATTTACTGGTATTATACATCTGGAGACTTATTTCAATTATCAAAAATAGTAAATGGACTAGATAATACAGCGGGTAGACGCATGAATTTATACTTTACAGCATTCGATAGTACTACATTAACAAATAAACAAATACCGGTTGGTAATATGCTATTAAACGTAGATTTATCATCTTATAATATAACTAATATAACTAAAAACTGGGAATATCAAACAATAGAAAGTGGAAGTACTGAGTTACCGGTAGCAAGTTCTACTACTCTAGGTGGTGTTAAGATAGGAGACGGAATTGACGTTACAGAAGAGGGAGTTATTAGTGCTAATACTAATATTGCAATTAGTAGTCGCCCAACTAAAAATGAAATAAAAAAGATTTATGACGCTTATATTTCTGGAAAAAACTATAACATTTACAACCTATATAATAAATTCGAGGATGGCGGGTATTCAATAGGCAATATACGAGTAAGCGATAAAATACTTTATGTAACATTTATAAAAAATAGCGGAAAATACGCATATGTACTTGATTATACTTATAATTCCGAAACTGATACTATTACATCAGAGACAAATAATAATTTTAGTTACGTTACAGGAGATAGTAATGCATTTACTGTAAAAAAAATAATGAGCGATACCGGTACATTTATTGACCCAAATTTAGCATTATCAAAGATAAACCCTGCTACATATAAAAATTTAGTTTATAACTTCTTATATAATATATTAAAATATTCCAAATACTACTATGGTAGATACAGCGACGGAAATACTTTATTAGTCTCAAATTATAACATAGTAGATTATGATAATAACACAACAACAGCCCAAATATATAAATTAATATCAGTAAACGGAGAATTTATACAAAATGGAAGTTACTGGGACTTAACTGATGTATTTGTATTCATTAATAAAGATTTATCATATAAGAGTGAAACAAAAGATAAATATAACGTAATAGAATATAAAATGAAAAGTGCAAAACCTGTTGGTAAACATACAGCAAATATATTTATGTTATCAATTTTTACGGAAAATAGTGAAATTACACTAAATCAATATGACTATTATGTTGATAAAACGGAAACATCAACTAATATATCTAATTCTAAAAAATTCAGTTTTGACTTCTTATTCTCAGACGATACAACTGACAGCGTAAGTTCTTATAATTCAAGTTCATTTATAATAACTGGAATAAGTAAATCATTTGATGTAAATGAGATTTACGGCGAATTAATGGTAAAATATTCAGAGGTTGTATCTGGAATTACTTACTCAAGTGTTTGTCCCGCAGATAGACTAAAATACATGCTTACAAACGTATCTGACGTTGACTACTCATTCAGAACTTTATCTGACGGAACTAGTCAATTAACTTTATTTATTAGAAGAACAGACGAAACACAAGCATTTACTAGTCCTAGTGGGTTAAAAATAGAAAATATCTTTATAAATGGTTACTTCTTAAATAGTACTGAAGACGTTAGTAAATCAACTACAATAGAAAAAAACTAGATTAATTCTAGTTTTTTTATTTTTCCGTCTTTATAATAATACGTTTTAAAATCAATATTTTCGTGTATACACCAGCGTAATAATTTCATAACATTATTATAATTTTTGTAAACTTTCAAATAAGTTTCGTTACATTTTATATCATAACAAACTATAATGTATAATCCACCGGTATCTAATAATGTCATGGCTTTCATGAATAATATTGCACTAAATAACATAATTGATAACATTATAACTAACATTTAATAATCTCCTCCCTCTATTTTATTGAAGTAGAAAGTACCACACCGCAACTATTATATACTTGTATAATATAATAATCTGAATACCTTACTTTTAATTCTGATAATATCATATTGGCGGCCGTATATTCTTCCATATTTACATAATTATAATATGCATTCAACGGCCCATAGACTATACTATAATATAATTGTTTCATAAAATAAACTCCTAAATATGTATTTCAACATTTACTTTTTCGTCTGTAAATTTAAAATAATTTATTATATTATCTTTTATATTATCTAATGATAACTCTTTATCTGCTGGTATTCTTAATACATCATCATTGTCTGTTCTTTTAATTACATAATCATATCCAACGCCAGATGTCTTAGGATATTTTATTAGTATGAGTTTAACTTCTTTTC
>ERZ808277.325-NODE-325-length-15851-cov-4.166941_pt1 | contig 15851 bp, 25 predicted proteins | sample MGYA00521240_ERZ808277 | MGnify/ENA primary metagenome ERZ808277 (study PRJEB31516, sample SAMN03275599) | gut metagenome | biome: mammalia-associated habitat; material: feces | host: Papio cynocephalus | place: Kenya | collected 2012-07-17 ... | reverse complement strand
TATCACTTTCTTAGCTAAATAACTAGATACTTCTGTGCTATAATTACCAGAAGCACTATCTGACATAACTAGCATATATTTATCACTATCTTTAGGACTTCTAGTTAGAGACCTTATATAATATCTATTAACTATAAATCCTTGGTCAACCTTGATAAAATTAACTAAATATTTAGATACTTCTTTCATAGAAGATATGAATGAAAATTTAGCACCTGTAGTCTGTATAGTTACATATTTACCAGATGTTTGAACACTAATTATATCTCTAATTAGAATCTGTCTGTATTCAGTACTTTTAATAGTTAGAAATACATCGGAGTCTAACATTATTGTTGAAATTTCCATAATTAATTATTAAATAATCCAATAACTAAATGAACGCTTTTAATATTCTCTGGATGTATTATTGAACTAGCCATTTGCTTTTCTGCCCATTCTTCAATAGCTTGATGTCTAACACCCTTCTTAATAGTGTGATAAAACATCATATCGCAAGTTTCTCCACCTTTAAACTCAACTCTAACTACAAATGTAGGTTTAGCATCTTGTTCGATAAGTGTATCTACTTCCTTACTAGTCGCAAAATAACTAAATAGAGGATTACATAAGTGTTCTTTTTTAAATTTATTCTCTAATTTAGTTAAAGCTAATTCAGAATGTTTAATTACATTCTTACAATCAAGTTTCTTAGCATCATCAATCTGCATAAGTAACTTAGCTCTTTTTAAATAAAATTCATCTTTAGTCATATTCGTTTATCTTTATGTGTTACTAATCTAATTAATCTAGTAGGGAATGACAGAGTCGAACTGCCTATTAGGGAGTCAAATTCCCTCGTGTGAAGCCGTTACACTAATTCCCCGCTATTAGACTGCCTTACCAGATTCGAACTGGTGTAAAACAGTTTTGCAGACTGTTACCTTACCGCTCAGTCAAAGGCAGTAATTGGCAACTTATGTAAGCAACCCTTACTTACATCATTTATTCCATGTATCTCAACCAACTATGTAGATTTGTTTGTGTGAGGAAATAAACTACTTCTACTTATTATCAGGTTATTTAAGTTGCTAAAAAAATATCTTATAATTATATATTCTAATTAAAACTATCTACTTTCACAAGCAAATAGTTTATAGTCTAGTGCCACCTAGACATGTGCAATTAAATCACTCTTCATTTATAAAGTAACTCACTAGTTACTGAATGGTGGTAGCGTGTAGGGGATTCGGACCCCTGAATACCAGCGTGAAAAGCTGGCGACTTAGACCACTTGTCGAACACGCCATTTATTTAAACTCTATCTATCTTCACAGACAAATAGAGTAAGACTTAATAATAAAATCTTTATAAATTCTATTTTCATAAACAGAAGTTACAAGAAATGATACAAATTTGTTCAAACAATTCAAAAATATGTACAAAATTACTTGTCCAAGGTATAGGATTCGAACCTATATCTTCTTATTTAGTTCAAACCTATATAAGTGCTTTGTCCCATTAAGCTAACCGTGGATATTAAAAAACTATTCCATCTTCACAGACCGAATAGTTTAAACCATAAAAACGAAAATTCTTACTAATGTGCTCCCAGAAAGACTTGAACTTTCCACTCACTGATTAAAAATCAGTTGCTCTAACCAACTGAGCTATAGGAGCGTGACGCTCTGGAGTAGAAGAATTAAATTTATTCTTCTTTGAAGACTTATTAGGTTCATTCTATTTATTATTAAATACCAGAACTTCACCTTGTAAGTAATTATATTACTTAAATTACACACAGAGTAGGATTCGAACCCACGTTGTTCAACTTTGTGTCTCTACAGGTTTTGGAGACCTGTCCTTTCGACCACTCAGGCATCTGTGTATTAGTGGAGATACGTGGAATCGAACCACAATCTTGGGATTTTCAGTCCCACGCTTTGACCTTCTAAGCTATATCTCCTTAGCCCACATTTCTATTAGTAGAATAGTGGTAAGAACTTGTCAAATTTGACATAACACACTAACGAATATGATTCTATATATTATTACACAAAAGTGTAGAGAATCCATATTTAAAGTGATAGTGTTCTCTCAAATCATGGCTGGTGATTGTAGATACTTCTACTAGATGAGGCACTAAGAAGAGCATTTTCTTCCTGTTGCTTCCCAATTTAGACTAAATCTCCGAGACTAATTAGCTACTTAATCACGAAAATTAGAGGATTCGAACCTCTGTTTCTATCACTATATTTAATTAGTTACATTGACTTTCAGCTTATTTCTTAACTAGCTAATTAATCATAAGTGTTCATATTTAATCTTAGTACTAAGAATGCTCTTAATAACTAAGAGTTGCGCAATATTTTGAACTAAACTTCTTATCCAATCAATACTCACAGCTGATAGATTGGAGTCATAATGTCCTATACTTCCTTATTAGGAGAGTGTCGAATGTAACCAAGCTAAATATCTATTTAATAATGTATTTAATTTCTTATTTAATTGTAATATCTATTTAATTAGTAATTAAAGTTAGCTCAGTGGACTTTGAGTGCTAGCTATATTAAATAGTACATCCTAAATAATATTCTAGTTATCCACCAAGCTAATCTTTACAAAGAGAACTACAATTATTTTCACAAACCATTGTAGAGACATATCTTGACGTCATTACTAATTCACAAATTACTACAACATAATACTGTTGTAAGCTTACTATTGTGCTCCCATCTGGATTCGAACCAGAAACCTACTGCTTAGTACTAAGTAACGGAGTCGAACCCTTACTTAGTTAAATGATTCACAGCTCATTACACTGTATGAAGGCAGTTGCTCTAATCCATTGAGCTATAGGAGCATTATATGGTTAACTATCTAACTAATATTGTCAAGTATTTCAACTATATATTAAGAATAGGAGAGTTAGTAGTTAATAAATGTTAATGCACAAGAATCCTAAACAACTTGCTAGAACATTTACTCTTGCTAACTCTCTATCAACATGGAATTACAAAGAGGTTACTTTCTTTTCTAATTCTGTTATTTCAGCAATAATACCACTCTTCACTTGCTGATAATATTGATTCGTAACTTTAGATATTGCATCTTCATCTTTACAATACATCCAATAAGAAAGAGTATGAGTCCACAATCCATAAATATCACCTAAGAATACCTCATCCATAGTCATATTAGCTATATCAGAAGTTCTGAACATGCCGTATTTATCAGGACAGATTGCTCTATTCCAAGCTAATCCTGCAGCCCTAATTGTCTATGAATAGCGAATATGTCTCCAAGTGTGATATGAGATTCTAACTCATTACCAAATTTACTTAGATTGTATATTTGTAACTCATATTCTTCTTTCTTAGCTTTCTTCTCTTGATGCTTTTTGGCTAATACTCCAACTGTAATAAATACAATCAGAGTTAATACCATTATTCCTGTTATTACCATAATCTAATTAATTAAAGTAGAGGTGTTTCTCTACTAAGTTTACACTTATTTCCTATCAACCAATAATAAAGATACTTATAATTATTCACTAACTCAATAACTGGATAGTCTCTAATATAAATATACTTATAATGGTCAATAACTAATTCACACAAAGCTTTTTCTGGGTTATGTAAGTATTTAACTTTCCATTCTTTAGTGCAGCATAAATAAGATGAAGTCCAATTGTTAGACTTTCTATGACTTTTTCTGCATCTAGGAAGAACAGGAAGAACACTATCCTTAACCCAGAAATTTAAAGCTTCAATTAGTAATTCAAAATCATTGTGATTTATAATCATTTACTTGCAAATAAATAGAATGCTCCAATACAACATAGAGCAATCCAAATAAATTCTATAAAACTCATAGTTAAATATGTTCTTTTGCCCATAATCCAGCAACTATAGCTAGAATAAATAATAAATATCCCATAGACTACTATTTGTTAGTTAATTTATAAATATAATCCCAGATGTCTTGAGGAACATCATTACCAGACTCTTTTACATAGTCCTTTATGTGAGACATATTGCCATCTTCTGCTGTCTTAACTACAGCTTCGATAAAGCGCTTAATATCATTCTTATCAGGAGTGATAAGGGTAATATTCGTAGAATGAGCAGCATCTAGGGCAGCTACCATACTTTCAAGTACATCAATAGAATCATCCTCCATACTCTCTTGTAAAGCTTTACCAGTTATATTTGCAGCCAATTGAATTAGGTCTTCCTCGCTCTCAAGCTCTGTGGCACCCATAGAAGTAACCACATCATTATCAATAACTACAATATTACTGAATATGCCAGTCTCATTTACTTTCTTGTTAATTTCCATAATTATCTAATTTAAATTGTTAATAATCTAGTTAATTTAATAGTCTTTCCTATTAGTCAACTATTTATTTATACTCTATAGTACTAGAGTTCTTATTTTATCTTCATCGTTTTCTAATTAATCCTCTACTTTTCCAGAACAAGTTAGTGAACGAGCATTTACTTGATGAGTTCCCTGCTTATCTGAAATTACATACTTAGTTGGATTTCCATTATTATACTCAATAGAAACTACAATATCTGGATCAATAGTCATAGAATCTGGTCTAATTTCTACACCCATTATCATAGTTTCTAATTGACAGGCAATTTTTTCAGCTTCGTTGTGTGTCATACTTCTTTAATATTTCTGTTTAATTATTAGTTACCAACTAAATAGTAAGAGCCTAATTAAATATAACTAGTTTACTAATTAATCTAACTAGGCTCTTGATTATGGAACTCAACAGAAATATCTCTGAATCATCTATTTAGCTAGTAACTAACCACATAATAGTTAATTACTTATTAAGAAGCTCATGCATTTTATTTGCAAATTGCTCCATAACATAGCCAAATAGAGTATCAAACGGATAAGGAGCTTTACTCCACTTCTTATTCACATGTGCCAAACCCTTGAGAGTCTGACCCCACATCAGAGCTGTAAACTCATCAAACTTCTCCTCTTCAGCTAGCTTAATAGCTTCTTGCATAGCTTTGTAGGAAGGATAGTTAAACGTATTTACACACTCTTTGCCGTCTACATATGTCCATGACTTATCAGCACGGACATCTCTCTTAGTAGCACTAACTAAGTCCTTTGTACACTTAGCCATTCTGCCTTTGAGAGCAAGGATAATAGTGTCCTTGTAGAGATGTAGCATCTCCTCTTCCTTAGGCTCTGGAAGTTCCAAAGCCTCCCCATTGTCAAGAGTTGTTGTAATCTCTTGAACTCCGTTAGCAACTTTGTTGACTGTTGTTACCTTAACACCTTCTGGTGTCCAAATCAATGTTTCTTTGTCCATTGTAATAAATTTGTGAATCTAAAAATTAATAAATAAATCTATATATTACTCTCTTACAAATGAGAGTGTGAATTAGTCAATAAACCTATATTCTTCTTAATAAAAGTGTCAATCAAAGTTTTCGCAATATATTTGTTATATAAAATTCAGACGTATTTAACTATTTGCCCATCTTTTTAAAGAGTTCCAACCTGTATATTCTCGGAAATCATATTCAGTCATTTCTGTAGCCAAATAAGCAATAAGAATAATTGCACCAAATCCCATTACTACTGCTACGAGTACTGACATATCAGCAATACTATCTATTCCACTGATAAATACTATAAGATAGATTACTGTAAATATAAATATAAATCGTTTCATTTGTTATATATTTAATTGTTTATACTAATTTAGTTATTTACTAAATATTAACTATTTAAAAGTGATTTAACACCCATGTATATTATGAATGCTAATATAAACATAATAAAGCTCATATTATTTAGATAAGTACATTGTTAGCTAATTTAAACAGAGCAATATCTACTTTAACAATAGACATCTTTCTGATTGAGAATTTCTCATTAATTATGAGAGACATCAGCTTAAATATATCTGGAGTGTATTCTAAACCAGATTCTTTAATAAGCTGATTTACTGCATAATTGTGAGACTTTCTATTAGCTGTTGCCATATTGTGATACTTAACAGCATTGTATTTCCAGTTCTTATGTTCTTTCTCTTTTATCTTATTTTGGTACAACTGGTATACCTGAATAAGTGTTGAGTTGCCATTAATCATATTCTATTGAGTGTTTGTTATATTTCTGTTAAAATGGACAGTTTATACTCATGTCCAGAGTCTTTAAAAGAGCATATCTTGATGTGGAAGCTTATTTAAATATGTGTTAGCTAATTGGTTACTTAACTAATCCTACATACATATTATTAGTGTAATGTATGTTAGATAATGAGTCAATTGTATTAGCTTGATACACAACTGTTTTTCTAAGCTGTTTATTAGCTGTATGACAATTAACTAGATTAATTGACAATACAACTACTGCACTCATTAATACTAACATAATAAGTGCTGTTATTTTATTTACTTTCTTCATATTGTTAATGTGTTTGATTGTTATATTTTTTATAATTTTTAATTATTACCGCTATCATCATTAAAGTAAAACCTAATACAAATTCATTGTATCTTACTTTGTTTTGTTAAGTTATTTTTGAAAATATTCACTTACAAAATTTAAATAGATCTTCTGTTGTCATATTGTTAAGTTTTATTTAATTGCACATGATACATATAGTTAATAACTCACAAGTGTTACTAATCTATATGTATTTCGTCTAAGTTACGTTAGTTTTTTCAAACTAACGCTTCAGATGTGATTTTATACTCTCCTTAGCTGAGTTTATTACTAATTAAAGTAATTTTTAGTTTAACCGTCTAACTAATTAAAAGGACTTAAATTGTTTTTGTTGTTTGTTGTTGTTTGAAATGTAATAAAGCAAAGTAGCCGCTCCCCACATACCAAATGGGCAAAATAGCAGTCATGGCAAAAGTACACTAAATGCACTCTCCCATTACACTGCCGTTGCACGCTTACCTCTTCAGTTGATGTGAGAGCAGCTACAAATTGCAATATTATTTTTTTAAATAAATTTTAGCTGTCTTTCCAGCTTGTCAGAATAAAAATATTAAACATATTGTTAACTAACTCTATTGTTTTGTTGTTGTATTGTTTTGTTGTTGTTTTACAATTTATGGTAATTCCAGTACAACTTTCCTAGGAATTTTGTACCAATCTCCATGAAAATGATGTAGTTCAAAGAATCCATACACTGGTGAACATATGAATTGATTCAATAATTTGAATTGTCTTCCGTCATCACTAGTAAATGTGTTTTTAAACCATGTTCCTTTAAGACAAATAACCTTTCCTGTTCTTATCTTTCTCATATGCTAAAATAATTACATTATCGGCACTTGCTTACAAATTTTGGCATAGTGTGTTTATTACACTCAATCTCAGAAAACTATTTTAGTGTTTTGAGTTTTCATGCAATTATCTCACATTAAAAACTCCTATTCTATATAGAAATTATTAGTAATGCAAAATAAATTTTATCACACTCTACCTATTGAAAAATTTTAATACTTCTCACACTTGCTTACAAATTATGATAAACTAATACTGAATTATACAATCAGCATTAGCTTACAAAGATAATAATTAATAAGTAGGGATTTCTCCCTACCTATCAATTAAACCACTGTCCATACTTGTTGACGCATCACTCTGTGCGCCCCCTTACTATAAAGAATAGTAGGAACAGAAGATTTCTCACGTGCAATAATAGGACGACATGCAGTACCTTGGAATTGCATTTGAACACCTTCTGTAACCACATTACCTTCCTTTATGAGTACATAAAGTTCGATAACATTACGTGTTGGAATATCCAAATAATTGGCATCTTCCTTGTCGAAATCAGCAGCAATATCTGCCTCCCATGTACGAGAGTTTTTACCACCAACTGCAACTCCATTCTGAAGCTCAGCTTTTCCGTCCTCATCCTCGACAAAGATACCCTTTGTTTGGTATCCTGTTAAATTTGGGCGAATAAGATGTTTCAGGCTGAACCATGCACCCGTAGTCAATTTAACCGCAGGATACTTTGCAGTAATCTTACCTGTGGCATTGTCAACGACATCTGCCATACCTATCTCACCAGTAAGTGTAACGATTTCACCTACATAGTGACCGTTACCTCCTTCTTGCTGAGTTAGCTTACGTTCAGCCCACTGAGTTGCGCCAAGCTCTTTGAGTTCAGCGTTTACTTCGTCAAATACCTTCTTTGCAGCTTCTTTAAGCTTCTTTGGCTCATTCTTTAAATCAATCATAATTTTTAATTTTAAATTGTTATTACTATAATATGTTTAATTTTTTATTCAAATATGTGGGGGGGACTAAAGTGTGTGTCTACCGTTATGCAGATAACTCTATTAAAAATGGAAAGATGCTACTGTTATGTATGCAATTTAGTAAAATTTATATATTATCGCATATAACTTCGCAATTCACATTTTTTAACTTTCAATTTCAGAAGACCGTTGTATTATTGAATGTAACTAATAACAACAAACTAAAATTAAAAATAACTTATGATGGAAAATTTGTTAGAAGGAATAATGTCAAATGATGAATTTCAAGAGCTTTTAAGAGCAAATGAAAATGGTGAAGATTATAAATTTAATAAGAATGGATTAAATATTGAGATTAAAAATTCTAAGAATGGATTTAAATGTAGTTTAGAGTATTCACATCCTACACAAAATGAAGTAGATGCTTTTACAGAATATTGTGAGTCTTTAGACGATGAACTATTTGTATCTATTTGTGAATTTATTGGAAAGGATGGACTAACTAAAATACAAGATTGCTTAGATTCTGATAATATTGATTCTGTTAGAGGTGCTATCCAGTATTTTAAGAATAATGCAAAAGATTATGTTAATAGTAAAATCTCAGAATATAAAGAAGTATTAAAAACTCTTTAATTAGATAGTTCTAAGTACTCTATTTAAAAGTACTTATTTTCTCCCATAGTATAAAGGTTTATTACAGATGACTCTAAATCATTTAATCACCGTTCGAGTCGGTGTGGGAGGACAAACTAGCTGTATTATTTATAGTTAAAATGTTAATGTATTATGACGATTGCAATTTATAAATTAAATGGAAAGCTTTTAAAGACAACTAATTTAGAAAAGAAATTAAAGAAACTCAAAAAGCACTCTTCTGAAATAGAAATACTTTTTAAGGAGGAGTACAAGGGGGATTTAAAAGAGGCTGAAAATTATTTAGATTACATAATTAAAAAGAACTATGCAATTAATGAAGATACTAGTGACGAACCAGTAATTACTTTACATCACTATGTAAATAATCAAACTGGTTATACTCATACTAGTATTTATGATAATGATGAAAGGATTATAAACGAAGGATATGAACAAATCGATTAAAAAAGAGAATAATATATTTAATAGACTAATCAAACCAAGTAATAATATTATTGCTAATTATCTAAGTAAGAAAGCAGCAATATTAAAAAGCAATTGTGCATTGTTAAATCAGGAGGTGTTAGAAACACCATTTAAGGATAACCAATGGTTTTTAGACTATTTAGATGAGTTAAATATATATAGTGGACAATATTAATTAATAAATATGGTTGATTATAAAGTAACGATAAAGAAAATACATTCAGCAATTCCAGAATTAACCACAGATGAGTTAATCACTATTATGGATTGTATTGCAGATATTGGAGTATTCAGAGATAATTATTTAGGAGATTCTTTAAAAACTAATTGGATGGATTACAAATTAACTACTCCTGTTACTTCAGTTGACAAAACTAAGTATTCTACTAGTACTAAAAATTCAATTTAACATAATAAAAGGCGGCTTAGCTAAATTGCTAGGTCGCCTATTTTGTTTTTATTGAATATGTTATTTTCGCCATATACTAGTTACACTATCTATACCTAGTAATCCCATACAACAATATAAGACTGTATCTATCATATCTGGAGCTTGTTTAGTTACTATACTACAATATACAAGTATAATTAAACTAACTATCCATCCTAATATTCCACATACTCTTTTACTGCTTATTCCTGTATGAGCAGTTATTAAGTTTATTAAGAACTATTTCATCCATTTAAAATCCGAGATTATCGTTAAGTAGTGTATATTTAATTAAGTATCTCTACCATAGCTATTTATCTCTTTCATTTACAAAGTCAAAAAACTATTGTAATTCTTTTATTTGTATATTTATATCTTTCATACCTAGTTAATATTTTGATTATATAATCCTGCTATTAATGGAAGTCCATTTGTTTTATTCCACTAATTGATTATTTGTTTATCTTTATCCCTACCTCTATTTATTTCTACATTATAGAATGCAGGTCTTGTATTGTAGTTCTTCTATTTAAGACCCTATTTAAACTAATTAAAATTCTAAACATTATATAAGTTTTTATATCTACCAGTAGTTAAACTATCTGTTGCATTCTTTGTCCATCCTTCAAGATTAGAAGCTCTTTTACCATAAGAATAAAATTTTTTAGGTCTCCCATCTTCTATCATAGATAAATGTGAGGTATCAAAAGCTGACTACTAAGGAATGCCCTAATTAATTAAAGAAATATATCTCTATAATATTTGAGGCTGTGAATTATTAATCTAAAAATTACCACCTTGCTAATAAGTAAGAGGATGATTCTTCTTTAAATCTTTAGTCTTAAACCATCCATTATCTAATATTGATCTGTGTCCATTAGGCTTATGCACTGAGCCACCATCTTCATGTTTAAATTTCTTAGCATTCTAAGCAAAGATTGCTCTCTTTCTAGTTAGAGGATTTTTACTATGAGTTAGTTCTTCTGTAGTTTTACCTGTTCTCTTTTTAGTTTCAGTAAATTTTCCTCTATTTTCCTTCTTAATGTGTATTCCCGAACCTTTAGATAAATATGGAATACCAATAACTTCAATATAATCCATTTTAATAAAATTTAATTATCCATATTAATTATTAATTTGCTATACACCTAATTATATATTATTATAGAAAAGTTGAAAAATAAGTTTAGATAAGTACAAAGAACAATGTAAAATGACTATGATTATGATTGATTTTAAAATTGATAAACAAAATGGTAACATCGGATTTAATGAGGAACACCATAAATATGTCGACCTCACAGACCCATCTATTAAATTTACTTCTGTAACTACTATGATTGAAGAATTTGGACAACCTTTTGACAAAGATTTCTGGTCAGCTTATAAGGCATTAGAAAAATTACTTGATGCTGACTCCTGGAAATTAGAGAAGAAATCCTTACTATCTACTAAGAAATTTGACCCAGTTCTTCTTGAACTACATAATATTTCAGAGAATGATTTCAATAAAACACAACAAGGAATATTAGATGAATGGGCTGAAAAGAATAGACAATCTTGTGAAAGAGGTACTAAGATACATGCTGAATTAGAAAATTCTTTTTATAAGAAGAAGAAAGATATTAATCTATCTAAATATCAAATAGGTGGTAAATTTGAATGCCAGAAAGATAGAACATCTTTAGACCTAGAGAATGCTGTATATCCAGAATATCTTATCCATTGGAATTCTCCTTCTGGTAAATTACATATAGCAGGACAAATAGATTTATTAGTTAAAAAAGGCAATTCTATAGTAATAGGTGATTGGAAGACGAACGATAAAATTGAAACTAAGAGTTATTTTGATTCAAAGAATAGAAGTTCAGTTAAGATGAAATTTCCTTTAAATAATCTAGATGATTGTAATTATTACCATTACTGTCTACAGCTTAGTACTTATGCTTATATAATTGAATCCTATAGTTCTGATTTTACTATAGAAGATTTAGTACTAGTTCATTTCGACCATAATGATAACATGACTGTATATCACTTACCATACCTTAAAAAGGAGGTGGAAAGAATGTTGTCTTTTTATGAGAAAGAGCATTTATTAGCTGAACGTAGATTAAAGAATAAACGAATAGAATATTAATATGGTATTATGTATATCAATTTTATTATTAGCATATTTAACTTACAGTTTAATAATGGAATTAACTAAATAATGGAAGAGTATATAACTAAACGAACTAAAATATGTAGAGCGTGTCCTATATGTGACCAAGAGAATGAGATTTGCAATGCACATCTTTACCTAAACCCTATTAATAATGATATAAGTACAGAACCTAAAAAGGGCTATATTAAAGGTTGTGGTTGCCTGCTTTTACACAAAATAAAGAACAAAAATTCCCACTGTCCTTGTGGAAAATGGGATGCAGAATAATTAAAGCATAATTAAATAGAATGTCATCAAAATTATTATATAAATGGTTATATGGTGCTTTAACTAAACCATTAACTATACTCAGAAGTATTTATTATAGATTATTAAATAAAAACAAAGATGCTAGGAGATTATCTATATGTAATCAGTGTGAACACAAATTAAATACTAAGTTTGGAGATATATGTGATTTATGTGGTTGTATATTAGATAATAAAACGAGAATAGAAGAAGAACACTGTGAATTAGATAAATGGTAATTAATTAAAATGTAAATGATTATGGATTTTAGAAATGAATTAAATGGAAATGAGAAAGTAGCACAAAGTCTTATTGGAATGGAAAGTACTGGAACACCTATAGTAGTTAATGGACAAAGTGCTGATGTTATCTTAGCTAATGAAAAGAAAGGTAAATTCAACACACAAGTAGATGAATATGTAGATAAATTTGAAAAGCATAACAAAGCACTTGAAAATTATGCAAAGGAAATATCTGAAGACATCAATGGTTTAGAAATATTACCAATGGGTTCTTATGCATTAATTAAACCTTTTGATGAGAATCCATTTCAAAGAGTTACAGTAGAAAATGGTATTATTACTGATTTAGGTGGATTTACTCCTCAGTATAAGTCACATGAAGACGGTTAGATTCACGAAGAAGAACAATTCATTAAAGTCGGAACAGTAATTGAATCTGGTTATAATTGTCGGTTCTTAAAAGCTGGTGATGTTGTATTCTATACAAAAAGTAGTGATGTAATGGTTCCATTCTTTAAGCAAGGCTTTGTGGTTGTTGATGAAAAAAGAGTACTAGCAGTAGTTAATGAACAACTTACAGACCGTAAGAATCAATTAAAAAGAGAATTAAATGGAAAATGATAAAATTTACTTGAAGCCTGGCGATGTAGTTTAGTTACGTTAGCGTGACCGAATGCATTGTCCGGCTATGCTTGTTGTTAGAAAGGAACAAGCGTTATTTAAAGATGAAATGAAAGGATTAAGATGTAGATGGTTTACAGACTCTGGTTTAATGTAGGAAGCTGTATTCAATACTAAGGATTTAATACTTATTTAACTATGGTTTGGAAAACTGTTACAGCTGCCCAATCAAATGATGTAAAAAGTTAGAATATATTTAGAAAATTCGCCAATATAAATTCTTCTCATAAAAATTCTAATAGCAGTATTTAGTATAATTCTACAGATGGTACTTATAGGTTAGTAAATAATAATGGTATATTTTATTCCAATGGTAGATTCTTTTCTAAATACGGAGCTAAAGGTAATTATGATACAAATACAGGAAATTTCTTAAGAAAGAAAACAGAACCAGTAGTAATTAACCAGGATACTCCAAAAATACAAAAAGCACAAGATGTAGTATCTTAGGTAACTAATAGCGCTTATTTAAGTAACTATATTGGAAAAACACCTAATGTAAATAATACTCTACTTGAAACTTAGAATAAAATTACTTCCAATTCCGGAAATGGGTTTAGAACAGCTTGGATTAATGCCAGAAATTCTGGGTTAGGAACATTTACTTGGAAAGGATAGTCTTATAATACCAGGAGAAAAGGCGAGTCTAAATAGCAATATAATACATGGTTATCTAAATAGAGTAAACAAGCACAATAGTCAAAGCCTGTTTAGGGAACTCCTGGTTATGGTATTCATGTAGGTAATAACGGAGTTACTTTATAGACACCTAATGGTTAGACTACAGATATAACTAATTCTCATAATGTATCTACAATAATTAATAATGGTAATTACAAAGCCTCTAATTTGGGAACTCTTTCAACTAATTAGTTAGATAATACTTCGTTAAGTAATTACTAGGAACTTTCTAAACATAATTTTAATAGAGCTGATATTAGATAGGGTATGAGAGATAATGGATTTAATCCATACTCTTATTCAGGTTCTGATAGAAAATAGTTGAGGACATATCTAAATAATCCTACAACTGATAACTACACACAATCAGTTAGTAAAATTGTAGGAGATGGGAAAGTTTAGTAGAATATGTTGAATAATGCTGTATAGAATTAGACAGATAAATACCAATTAACTAAACCTTAGTTAGTTAATTTAAAATTTAAACAAGGAGGACAAATGTATAAATATCAACAAGGAGGATAGGCTAGCGGTCAGCAAGGAATGGAATAGCAAGCAATTGCTTTAGTATAGGCAGCAATGCAAGGTGATTAGTAGGCTAATTAGACTATTCAATAGATTATGTAGGCTGCACAATAGGGAGATTAGCAAGCTCTTCAAGTAGCATAGTTACTTCAAGCTATTATATAGAAAATGAAGGGTTCTCGTAAAGCCAGACTTGGAGCAAAACTAAATTATATTAGACAATCTATTGGAGAATGTCCAGAAGGACAGGAAGTAGTTTACTTTAAGAAAGGTGGAGAGATTTGTAAAGTATGTCAAGGAAAGAAGATGCAGAATGGAGGTAAATAGGATGCTGTTTCTGCATTTAAGAAAAAGAAAGAATAGGATAAAGTAAAAGAATCTCAGCAAAGAAATTCTTATACTAGAGGTAGGTCTGCTAAAGAGATTGCTGAAATGCAGAAAAAGAACAGACAAGAAGCTAGTTAGGGTAAAGGAGAATCTCCTGCTAATGTAGCTCCTTGGAGATATAAGAAAAAGTAATAAACAATATTTAAATGTGTATGATTTATGAATGTGTTTACTTATGACAATGGGACTAAATATCTAGATTTAAATGAGCCTGAGATTCTCTTAGTTAGAGAGTTTAAGGCTCTTTTAGATAGAGATAAAACTAAAACAAAAACTAGAGCGACTAAAGAACTTACCTACATATATTTAGCACTAGATTGGAAATCTCCATATTGTGATTATCTAGAATAGGAACGACATGAAGAGGCATTATCTGATAGTGGATTGACAGAAGAATAGTTTAATGACCCAATATTCAGAGAGGCTTGCCGTAAGTATAGAAAGTTACAGGATTCTAATAAATCAGTAAAGATGCTTGGAGCAGCACGTAGAGCAGCAGACTAGTTTATAGATTACTTCGATACTATAGTAGATTTAAATGAACGTGATATAAATGGAAAACCTATATTTCAAGCAGAGAAAGTAATGAAAGAAATGGCTCAATTAAGTAACGTACATGAAGAATTAGTTACTTTAGAGAGATAGGTTAAGAAGGAACTCACAGAGCAATCTACTATTCGTGCAGGAGCTGTTGAAGGATTTGAACCAGATTAAATATATTAACTATGCCTAGAAAAAAGAAAGTAATACCTGATGAACTATAGAAAATAGTTAATGAGGTTAAATAGAAATAGGAGGAAGAAGATTTAAAAGAAGCAAGAGAGTTAGTTAGAAAACATTAGGAAGATAGAGCTAATGATATGTCTTACTGGGACTTTAGAATAGATGATAATATTTAGTTTTTTGATAGAACTTTATCTTATGAGATAACAGGATATAGACCTATTGATGATACTCATGGATTAGACTTTAAACCTGAATGGTTTACTGAAACAAGAGAACAATTTCACAAAACAGGGCATTATTGTCCTTATCTTCCAGGTTCAAAAAGATATAGAGAGTTTTGGAATGAGTAGTAT
>ERZ808277.324-NODE-324-length-15901-cov-3.237410_pt1 | contig 15901 bp, 16 predicted proteins | sample MGYA00521240_ERZ808277 | MGnify/ENA primary metagenome ERZ808277 (study PRJEB31516, sample SAMN03275599) | gut metagenome | biome: mammalia-associated habitat; material: feces | host: Papio cynocephalus | place: Kenya | collected 2012-07-17 ... | reverse complement strand
CGCATGCACGGTTCTTGAAGGGGAAAGTGGGGGCAACCCCACGGACCTACTTAGATAATCTTTCTGTTTTGCAAGAAGATTTGAAAAAAAACACTCATGTTGTAGAAAATGGATAAAAGAGCACTTTTTCAAGCAGTAAAGGATTTAGATAATCCTGATGAGATAGAGCAGAATGGACCATTTAAGTGTAGAAGAAAAGACGCTTGGCTTGGAGAAGGTTATTATTTTTGGGACTCTTTTGTGGAATTAGCTCATTGGTGGGGGCGAGAATCTCTTGGAAATAATTATGTGATTTGTCGTTCTTATTGTGCTGTTTCTCTTCCTGATACGTATGATTTATATGATAATCCTAAGCATATTGTTAATTTCAGAGCTTTGAGTGAAGCTCTTTCCAAGGAGTATCCCAATAAGTTTATTTCTGTACCATTTGTCTTGGAAATGCTGAAAGCTCATTCTGATTTTCTCAAAGATTTTAAAGCCATTAGAGCTAAAGCTGAAAGATGCTGGAAGGATGTACCCTGTTTGAAGTTCAAAAAGAATACTGTGGCATACTTGGAAACAATTCCTCCGATACAGTTTTGTGTGCTTGATAAATCATATTTGATAAACAGAGAATACCAAATAATCTATCCTCCTAAGTATTTGGTGGAAGGAGTGGTATAGATATTTGTACCGATACCTTGAAAGACATAAATAGAAAATAGATACGACAATTTTATATAACGATAGGTTGGCAAGATGTAGGTCTTGCTAACCCTCTGCCATTTTGTCTTCTCGCTTGGGAAGATGATGGCTATTTGAACATAAATAAAAATACAATGATACCAAAAATTATTCATTATTGCTGGTTTGGGCGTGGACCGTTGCCTGAACTTGCACAGAAGTGCATTGGTCATAATATATAGCTATTCTTAAGGGTATAAAATACTTGCAACACAAGCAGAATTATATTATTATAAACTTGGCACAAAGTATAGTGGGCCCTGTGTTGAGTAGATTAAAGAAATGTCGTGACCTCTTATTTTAGGTACTGAGGACAATTTAGACTTGTTCGAAAAGAATGAGTATGAATTATTGAGAAAAATAATACAAGATTAAACCTCTTGAATATGATGTTAGCATGCATTCATGAATTATAAAAATGAAAATATGGATAGTTTACGTTTAAAAAGATTTCGATGTTTCGAGGATACTGGAAATATCGAATTTGCACCATTGAATCTTTTAGTAGGAGCAAATAGTAGTGGTAAAAGTTCTTTCTTGAAGTTCTTTTATCTACTGAAACAAACCATACGAGAGAATCGGCGTGGAGTCTTTTTGTGGAATTCCCAAAATGCCAATAGTGTTGATTTTAAAGATTTTACAAATACCGTAAAGGATGGCACTGGAAGCATAGAAATCGAGTTCTCTGTAAAAGATTTACCAATTTATGGTAATTATGGTAGAACAAATAGCACCGTTAGTGAAGTATGTGTGTCATTCATAATATCAAAGCAGAATGATTATTTTGATTATTTAGAAAAGCTGACAATTCAATTTGATAATCAAATAATTGTTTGTAGTTTTGATGAAAAGCAGAATAGTGTGGTAGAGATAAATGGTGAGACATTAAACTATAAAAATGAAAAACGAATAACTTGCCATACGAATAGTCTGCTTCCTACATTTAAATATTTTTCTTCTGAAAATGATGATGATGATTGCTCCCATGAGGCAAAGGAAGAAATACGTTCGTTGGTATCAAGCATAAACTTGCAAGGCAGGTCTATTTATAGATTGTTAAGACGACCTTTTCTTTCGAAAGAAAAATTTCGAAAAAGACTTGTAATCGAGTTTGGGTCTGCTGAGAATTTTGAAAGATTGAACAATTTATATTTGTATTATACATTAGGTTGTGTCTTGGATTCTATAAATATTTATGTGCTCAGTTTTACAAGAAGACTATCTTATATGCTTCCTTTGAGAGCATTTGCTGAGCGTTATTATCGAATTCAAAATTCCTGGATAGAAGATTTGGAACCTGATGGGCGAAATCTAGCAATGTATCTGTTTCATTTAGATGATGTGGATAAAGTATGTTTGAAAAATTGGATTATGGAGAATTTTCAGTTTACTATTGATGTAATACCTAGTGGATCAGGAAATGTAGAGATTAATATTCAGGAAAAGGATAAGCTACCACATAATCTGATTGATGTTGGTTTTGGGTATTCACAATTTTTGCCTCTTATTGTAAAGATATGGAAAACAATTTATAAGGATATGCCTAGTGATTCTAAAGGAAATAACAATGACAGTAGAAAGTTAGAGCACATGATTCTTATGGAACAACCTGAACTACATATGCATCCTAGACTTCAAGAAAAATTGGGGGCCGTGTTAGCGCAAGCTGTTAGATTCTGTAGAGAAAAAAAATATGATGTGAGATTCTTGATAGAGACTCATAGTGAAGCGATAGTGAATGCTGTAGGAAGAGAAATCGCAATTAATGGTTTGAATCCTGATGATGTCAGTGTGCTACTCTTCAATGCCAAAGAACAAGGGATGGATAATTATGTAGAACGTGCATATTATTCCAAAGAAGGTTATCTTATGAATTGGCCTATAGGTTTTTTATCTTGAAGTATGTTGATAGAATTGTGTAATGACATCGCAAAAGATGCTTGTGATGGTAAACAAGAAGCTATACGGACATTGTATTATCTTGTGATGGCTTATCGATTAGGAAAACATCTTGTGTTTTTGCCACATGATGCAGTTGATACGATTCAAAGGTCTGAATTGCCAAATGAATTGCGACAAATTTTTGTCGCAATTGGTAAGCAAACTTCTTCTATAGGTACATTTTGTATGTCTGTATCTGTAAAAATAGTTGTTACTAAAGAAGCTTATACACCATCTGCAAATCAAAAGGTTATTGTTTTCAATCCTTTTGAAAATGATTGTTCTTTTGAAATCTACGAAGAAACTCATTTGTTAACGGAGAATCTACAAGATGCAGAATTCTATAAGGCTTTAGTTTCTTATTATAAGAGAAAACATAACTTAAACTCGATTTCTGAATGTTTTTTCCCTTTACAAGGTGGTGGTGATACCATAAAAAAGGTAATGGAAAAAGAAATAGAATTAGGGCAACATTTGTGCTTGGCAATAGTGGATAGTGATAAAAAATATGATACCTGCAAGAAGGGAGATACTTATAAAAAGCTGAATGGTATAATAAGAAAAATATGCCCACGATATTGTAGTATGTATTGTATAGAATTTGTTAGGGAAATCGAAAATTTAATTCCTTATTACTTAATTTGCAAATGTAGTCAGTATAAAGGTAATCGTTTAGTAAAGGAAGATTTTGATTTTGATATGTCTTTCTACGATATGAAGGACGGAATATCTACAAAGCACCTTGATGATGAACACTTTGTCTCTTATTGGAGAGGTGTTCTTGCAGTGCATCATAATGAATTTTCTAAAATAATAAAGAAAGAAGTTAAAGGGAAGAAGAAAAAGAAAAATAAAAAGAAAAAAAATGATGAAGTGGTATTGCCAGGTTTTGGTAGCTCATTATTGGAGGTTATAATGAGAAGTTCAAATTGTGAACTAATGAGAATAAATAAGGATTGTTTGACTGTCTCCCAGCAGAAAGAGTGGGAAAATATTGGCAAAATTGTATTTGATTGGTGTTGCGCATGCAAAATAAAAATTTGAAAATTTAGTTTCAAATGAGATAGGCATCATTAAAGACGTTAAAATTAAAATCTGGTGAAATTATTTATTGATTACTGAGTATACTTCAAAAAGTCACAAATCTTATTTTTTGTCTTTGTAATTCATTGATAATCAATAGCAGGTTTTCAAAAATTGACTTTTTAATTTGGGCAAAGTTAATTATATTGACTTATAGAATTGTTGAGTGATAAAATCTCGGCAGAAGAGCTGATTGCTGATGTGATAGAATATATTGAGGATTATCAGTCTCTTGTGGATAAAAATCGTGAAACAGCAGAGAAACTTGGAAGCTGGGATGGGAGAATGAAATGGCTGATGGGAGAATTAGAAAAAGATTATAACTAAAAGAAATAAGTATAAATTATGATACCAAAAATAATTCATTATTGCTGGTTTGGGCGTGGACCATTGCCTAATCTTGCACAGAAATGCATTGCTTCTTGGAAGAAGTACTTGCCTGACTATGAGATTAAGGAGTGGAATGAGGACAACTTCGATGTCAACATCATTCCTTACACGGCGGAGGCGTATGCTGCAAAAAAATATGCCTTCGTCAGTGATTACGCCAGATTTTGGGTGCTCTATAAGTATGGTGGCATCTATTTCGATACTGACGTGGAGGTGATAAGACCAATAGATGACATTATCGCCAAGGGCAACTTCATGGGGTGTGAGACGGATGCCAGCAAGGATGGGAGCGACGCTGCAAGCGTCGCTCCCGGCCTGGGGCTGGGGGTAAACCCCGGCCTGGGGCTGGGGGTAAACCCCGGCCTGGGGCTGGGGGTAAACCCCGGCCTGGGGCTGGTGAAAAAAATGCTCGATTATTACGATGGTCAGCATTTTGTGCATGAGGCTGTGATGCGCAACCAAATCACGGTGGTGCATATCGCCACGAAGGTGCTGCTTGACAATGGCATGAAGAATATCCCTGGCATCCAACAGGTGGGTGATGTATGGATTTATCCATCGGAGTATTTCTGTCCCATCAACGTGACGACAGGTCGCATCCATGTGGAGAAAAATACTCGAACCATCCATCATTATGCTGGGACGTGGGTTGACAAGAAGTTTTCTTTCAAAGAAATGTTAAAACGGGTCTTACCTGAATCATGGGTGTTAGCTTTGATAAACTTAAAATCGAAAAATAAATGAAAGGTATTGCTAAATTTTATACTTGGTTCTGGATTATTTATTTTCCAGTTTGTATCGCATTTGCTGTAACAGTCAACTTCGACTGGAGCGATGAAATATTGACGGTCTTGCTCTTGGCGTATGCTTTGGTGAAACAGCGTTATCTGGTGAAGAACAAACAGCGCACGAAGGAAATCAATATCTATATTGCCCTGATGATTTTCTATTTGGGCTATTCATTGGTCATTCGTGTGACAACACCACGAGGCGTGATGCTTGACTTCTTCCAACAGTTGCGACCATACGCTGTGTTCTATCTTACGTGGATGATGTCACCTGAGTTTACGTCTTTTCAGAAAAAACGAATCAAATGGGTGATGCTGTTGTCTTTCTTCGGATATTTGGTGGCATTCAAGTTCAAGCCATCCTTGGTGACCCCATACGGTGGAGAGGAGTCTGCGGCTTTGGGTCAGATAGCCCTCTGCTGTGCGATGATTTATTATCTCTTCTCCAAGCAGACGAAGCGCAATCGTAATATCGCCATCTTCATCATGCTCTTGGGACTTATCTCAGGCAAGTCGAAGTACTTTGGTGAGTGTGTGGTGTTCATCGCTTTGGTGATGTTTGTGAAGAGCAAGATAAACTTTACTTCGCCCGTGACCTTATTGAAGTTGGCGGCTTTGGGAACTGTAGTCATTTTCTTCACTTGGACTAAATTTAATGCCTATTATGTAGAAGGCTTCCAAGAGGATGCCGAGGCAATGGCACGTCCTGCCACCTATGAGACAGGTATCAAAATCATGTTCCACGACTATATACCATTTGGTAGTGGATTGGGTTCCTTCGGTACGGCTGCGGCAGCCAAGGAGTATTCGCCATTGTATTATAAGTATCAGCTGGATGGCATTTGGGGTCTCGACCCTTCTAATCCGATGTTCTTGGCGGATGCTTTCTATCCTACGTTGGCGGAGTTTGGCATCGTGGGCTTGTTATTCTTCCTATGGTTCTGGAAACGTCGACTGTGGGAGGCGAACAAGATTTCTAACCTCGTGTATTACCGTATCGCCCTGATGTGCATCCTCGCATTGGCACTTGAAAGTACCGCCGACTCTTCTTACTTGTCGGGTAAGGGCATGGGCTACTTCATGATTCTTGCCTTGTGCTTGAACTCGGCTGGTACGGGAAACCGAAAAAGAAAGATTCCTGTTATGAACTAATCGGGGATTTCGTGGAATAGTATAGTAAAGTGATCAATGTAGAAAATGATGAATATTTGGATAATTCTACAGAAGGCAAGTCTTTCGCCTTCCTATCTGTGGGACAAACTATGGGCTCCTGTATGGAAGTGCTGCATGAAACATTGTGGAAAGAATGTGTATATCCGCCCGATGTCTTCTGATATCAAGGGATTGTATAACCTGAGTGTCGGTGATGGTACCTCCATTCCGAAAGGGAGTACGATTTATTGTACAGATGCGCCTTGCACGATAGGCAAGAAAGTGTTGTTTGGTCCGAAGCCAACGATTATTACTGGTGACCATCGCATAGATATGATTGGAAAATACATTACCGATGTCACTGTGGAGGATAAGTTTGTGGATAGCGAGAATCTATTCGACCTGCCTGTGGTCATTGAGGATGATGTATGGGTGGGTGCCAATGTAACCATTCTGAAAGGTGTGACTATCGGTCGTGGCTCTGTCGTAGCAGCTGGAGCTGTCGTGACAAAATCTTTCCCACCTTATAGCATCATCGGTGGAGTGCCAGCCCAATTGCTCAAGATGCGATTTGACGCAGAGAAAATCGCAGAACATGAGCGAATACTCTATCATGGAACTAAATGACCACAATGGAAGAAACTGAATGAAAAACATATCGTTAAAAAATGATGAAGAATATAATTATTACTTCTCCTTCTCTTGACCCGAAGCAGAATGTCAGTGGCATCTCTTCGGTCACGAATTTTATTATAACCAATAATCCTGAACATCGGTATCTCCACTTTGAACTTGGCAAGAAAGACAAGGAAAAGGGGGGATGGCATCGCATCCCTTCCTTGATAAGAAAATACAAGGAATGGCAGCGGATGTTGGAAGAACACCCCGATGCCGTCATCCACTATAACTTCCCTCTCTCGAAGGCTTCTCTGTTGAGAGACCCTTGGTTCATTCGCTATGCATTGAAGCAAAATCGGAAGTTGGTGGTGCATGTGCATGGAGGATTGTTCCTGACCGCTCCCAAGATTCCTTTCCTCTTGCGGTGCATCATGGAGAAGGTATTTCGCCAGCATGTGCCGTTCATCGTGTTGAGTGACATGGAGAAAGATATTTTGGTGCAGCGTTTGGGCGCTAAGCATGTGGAGGTGTTGCCTAATTGCGTGGACTTGCAAGATGCGGAGGCTTTTGCGAAAGAGCAAATGACTATAGGGATGGATTCATGTGCCACTGAGAATGTCGATGACGAGTCGAAGCCGCTTCGCATTGGGTATCTTGGGCGTATCGAACCAAACAAGGGCATGACGGAGTTGTTGATGGCTAGTCAGCGGTTGAAGAAGGAAGGTTATTCTTTTCAACTGGTGATAGCTGGCAAGGAACAAACGGAAGGTGAGTATCTGCCACAATTCGACCAGTGGCTTGCTGATAGTTTCCAATATGCAGGATTGGTGTCGGGGCAAAGCAAATGTGACTTCATACGAAGTCTCGATGCCTTTATTCTTCCTTCTTATTTCGAGGGTTTGCCGATGTCACTGCTCGAATGTATGAGCTATGGTGTGACGCCTATCGTGACACCTGTGGGCAGCATTCCCAAGGTGGTGGAAGATGGTGTGAACGGTATCTTTATCAATGACCATGACTGTGGCTCGATAGTGGATACCATCAAATACCTGAATAAAAACAGACAGGTGATGAGGACATTGGGCGAGGCTGCTCGCCAAACCATCTTCGCCCAATTCAGCCCACAGAAATACATTGAAAAACTCAATCAGATTTACACAGCCTTATGATGACTTGGATTTTGGAACATATCGTTTATCCACTATTTACTTGGTTAGGGATACCTAAAGACTTTTGAGTTGAAAATAAATGTAACCTGATTTTGTGTATGATAGATTTTGACAGGTTCAAAAAACGTTTTCACCAGTTTGGCGGTTGGAGACTTATCTGGCAATATGCTAGAATGGGGGTGTTGTGGACAGGTATCTGCACATTGATTCGCTGTGCTTGGCATGGCAAGTCGCTGAAAGCTGCTTACCCTGTTATAACCCAACGGGTGGATGATATTCTGACAAGACGGTATCGTCCTGTCTTGGATGAGAATAAGGCGAGGCTTGTACAAGGCTGCTTCTGTAGAAATGACAAGGCTGCTTGCCATACTGTGCCAAAGATTGTTTGGTTCTCTTGGCTTCAGGGTATGGACAATGCTCCCGAAATTGTGAAGGCTTGTTTGGCATCACAAAGGAAACACCTACCTGATTATGATTTTCGGATAGTTGATTTGGAGAATTACCGGCAATGGGTGAAATTGCCGGAGTATGTAATCAAGAAATTCCGTAAAGGGCAAATCCCTCCTGCATCATTCAGCGACATACTTCGGCTATCGCTCTTGAAGAAATATGGTGGCGTTTGGATGGATGCCTCTGTGTATTGTTCTGGATTTGGTAATGATAAACTGAGGGAGCGTTGGGAGAATGTTATGAGTAGCGAACTTACCGTATTTCGTTATTTCAAGCGTGGTCATCGTGAGGCAAGTGGACTTTCCACTTGGTTCTTCGCTGCTGTTCCTAATCATATTGTCATTTCTTCCGTGCTTGATATACTGTTGGCTTATTGGAAGGATTATGATTGCTTGGTGGATTATTACGTCATTCATCTGTTTTTGGGAATGATATTGCATGAGTTTCCTGAGGTAGTGGCGAAAATGCCTCGTGAGAATAGCTATCACAGTTTGCTGCTTGGCAATGCCTTGGGGCGTACTTATCGTGAGGAAGCCTGGAAGGAACTTATAGAGCATGTGAGTATTCACAAATTGAACTATCGGAATACTGGTGAGGCTATGAGAAATGAAAATAGTTATTGTTCGCACATTATAGAGAAATCAGATGTTTAGACTAAAAGAATTAGATATTTTATGTAGCAAGGCGGAACTCGCCTCGCTGCCGGATGGCAAGTTGCTCATCAACACAATCAATGCCCATTCGTATAACACGGCTCGCAAGGACAAACTGTTTGCTGAGGCGTTAATGAATGGTGATGTGCTTATTCCTGACGGAGTGAGCATCGTGAAGGCTGCAAGTGGGTTAAGGCGAAGAGCCAACTCAAGGAGCGTATTGCAGGATGGGATTTGTTCTCTTTCGAAATGGATAAGCTCGAAAGAAAAAGTGTTAAATGTGAAATGTTGATTTGAAAGATAGCGTGACTGATATTTACTTCCGCTTTATTCAATTTTCCTTGGGCATTTACGAGGGCAAGGAGTTTCTTGATGGTTCTGCTCTGAAGGGCTTCGATTGGAATGCGTTTTATGAGTTTGCCAAGAAACAGACGCTTGTTGGTATTGTGTTTGATGGTATTCAGAAACTGCCAAAGAAAGTCGCTCCTCCTCTTGACTTGTTGATGCGCTGGTTTGGTGTGAGCCAGAAAATCATGCAACGCAATAATGTTCTGAACGAGGCTACGGTGGCTATATATAATAAGGTGAAAGCCGCTGGGTATAGTTGTTGCATTTTGAAGGGACAAGGCAATGCTGTGATGTATCCTAATCCGTTGATAAGAATACCTGGTGATGTGGATGTATGGGTGAATGCTGGGCGTGATGAGATTCGTTCTCTTGCCCACTCGCTTGCTGAAAACGCCAACGGACATGTGGAGGACGAGAGTTTCAACCATATAGGTCTTACTGTCAACGGCATAACAGTGGAGCTACATTCTACTCCTGGCTTTATGGCAAACTTCGTGTATAATCGGAGATTGCAAAGATGGTTGAAAAAGGAAGTAGATGAGCAATGTAGCAACATGGTGGCATTGCCTAATGATGCAGGTCTTGTTGCAGTCCCAACACATTCCTTCAATGTCGTGTATCAGCTTTATCATCTCTACCACCATTATTTCTATGAGGGCGTGGGATTGAGACAAGTAGTGGACTATTCCTCTGGGTATTAATCCTTGAACGGATCGAATATTAAAAATTTTGGCATACCAAAATTTACAGAAAAAGAAGAGGATGAACTTTTGCTATTACAGAATAAAGAGGCTATTGATGAATGGCTGTGTCGGTACTACTCGCCAGCGTAGCCCAGTTAATGAGCTATGCTGATGAGTTTGCTTCCCAAAGCCGTTTCTATGCGAGCAATGGTTTGAGTGGTGAAGTTATGTCTGCCTGTAAGCCATTTGGAGATAAATTTCAACGGGCGCACTTTCTATGTCTGTATCATGGCATTCTCAAAGAGAAACCTCAATTCGTTTCATGATTTCCTTTATTGGAAGGCGATGGTTGGATTCCAACAAGGTCTTAAGCTTGATTACATATTCTTCTTTGGATAGAAGGTTATTATTGACACAGGAAGCTCACAGAAACGTTCCAAAAGTCCAATATTCCATAAGTCTATGAATATATTGGTATCGCTGATAACTATTTCCATTAGGCAAGAACGAAATTATGTAACACATCCTCTGTAGTTTTGTTGAGTAAGACGGCAGCCTTGGATTCTGTAATCAAACCACTTGACAGAGCACGATAGACAAGGTTTTCAAAACAGGTGCTGTGCTCGTCATCTATGACGCTTTTCTCTACCTGTGATTTGAAATTTGGGTCGAAATTTTTCTTTTTCCAGTAGGTAGTATAGCGATTTTCTGATATGACATTCAGGTATCTTGCCTTATACATCAAGGCGTCAACGGATATACCATATTCTGATTGCAGGTTTTTCAACTCTACCAAAGCTATGTCGTGGCGTTTTTCGCCAATGAACTGAAGAAAAGCTTGTCTTGGCATCAACACTTCATTGGCAAATACATTGCAGTATAGTTCTTCTTCTTTTTCATTTATGTCCTTTGGAAAACGAAGCAAGGCATGCCCTAATTCATGGAGAGCTGTGAAACGCTTTCGCTCGGCACTCATCTGTTTGTTTATGACTATAACTGGATTTTCATTTTCCAATGTGCCATTAAGACTAGAAAAAGCGTCTGAAGCTTCCACTTCTACAACGATGATACCATTGTTCTCCAAGATATTGATGACGTTTGTAATAGCAGCGTTGCCGATATTCCAATCGTTGCGCAATTTGGTAGCTGCGCTAAATACATCATTTATGGTTCTAACTTGCCAAATAAAGGAGGAAGTATCGAAATGTCTTTCGATGCCGCAAATGTCTTCTATTTCATTGATGCGCTCGATGGTGTCTTCCACCAGGAGATTGATTGATTTCTCTTCCTTGGCACTCAGGCGGGTTAGTTTGCGGTAATGGACATTATTGAGAGCCGAACGATTCTTACGAAAAAGATAGTCTGGGGTTACGTTTAGGGCTTTGCATAATGCAATGAGGATAGTACTGTCTGGCATACTCTCGCCTCGTTCGTATTTGGACACAGATTGTTTGGTGACAATATCATTCATCATCACACATAGTTGCTGCATGGACAAGCCTCGCATTAGACGTGCGTTGCGTAGCCGTTTAGAAAATATATCTTTTAATTCCATAATCAATCTTTTGTTCTTTTGGTTGACAAAGGTAAGAAATTAAATTGAAATAGTCAACTATGGTTGCAGAAATATAACAATATTTAAATGATGGACAATAAATATGTTCGACAGATTTTATTTGAATAATTATGAACACAAACACTCAAATAGACAAGATAGATAAAGTTATTTCCTGCATTTCAGGAAAGGAACTGAAGAATTTCTCTCGCTTATATGCCATTACACATGATGACTTCGCTACGGCTTTGGTGGAAAAGTATTGGAAGCCAGAGCGTGGCAACTATAAAGAAATAGTGGAGGTTTGCTTTGCCCATGCAAGTGTGTTGGGTAAACGATACGGGCAAGCTGAACTTGATTGGAGAGAAATCGAAAAAGACTTGGCTGCCTATTTTAAGAGCTACTTGGGAAGTTTGCTATGATGGAAATCAAACTTTTTGATTACCAAGAGGACATGGTGAAGCGAATTGGTGAAGTCTTTGAAGACCGCCAATCCGTCATGGTACAGATGCCTACGGGCACTGGCAAGACGCACTTGCTGGCTGCAATTGTGAAGGAAGTAATACAACAGCCAGGCAAGTCTTGTGTCTGGATTATTGCCCATCGACGTGAACTCGTTTCCCAAATCAACGATACTTTGAAAAGTTTTGGCATTTCATCGAAAGGAAATCAAGTCTTGGTGATGTCCATACAATGGCTGTCTCGACACTATGATGAGATGACGAAGGCACCGAAATTGATAGTGATAGACGAGGCACACCATGCCTTGGCTGAGACCTATAAGGAATTGTGGGAGAGATTCCCAAAGGCTAAGTTCTTGGGGTTGACGGCTACACCTTGCCGGTTGAATAGGATGGGATTCACAGATTTGTTTGAAACCTTGGTGTCAAGCTATACCATCGGAAAGTTTATACAGTTAGGGTACCTTGCTCCTTTTGACTATGTGAGCATCCGCCCTGACAGCGAAGAGCAGAAGCTCGTTGACTCTTTGGTGAAGCGTGGGGCAGACGGTGATTTCCAAACCAAGGAGATGAATAAGGTGCTCAACACTCGCCCTTCCATCGAACGACTCTACCAAAGTATGGCGAAATATGCCAAGGACATGAAGGGTATCGTGTATGCCATCAATGTAGAACATGCCCAAAATATAGAAGATTATTATAGGACGAAAGGAGTGGCGGCTGTGAAAATCGATTGTAAGACTCCTGTTTCCCAAAGAAAGTCGATGATACAGGACTTCAAGCAAGGTAAGATTCGGGTACTGGTGAATGTGGATATATTCTCGGAAGGCTTCGACTGCCCTGACGTGGAGTTTGTACAACTGGCTCGTCCGACCTTGTCGCTCGCCAAATTCCTGCAGATGGTGGGGCGTGGACTGCGTATGGCGAAAGGTAAGAAGGCTTGTACCATCATAGATAACGTGGGGCTTTATCGTATGTTTGGTTTGCCTACCATGCCATGGGACTGGCAAGGACTATTCAGAGGGCGTTTCTATCGTAAGCGATTGACGGATTACCGTCAAATGCTGTTGAAAGGTAATGAATGGAATAGGTTGTTACCCCTCTCTGACTATGAGAGTGGAAACGACCCAGAAATCATGGTACTGATGAAACATGACCGTCTGATGCCGCATGAGCAGATAAAAAGAGAGAAAGCCAGTACCGATGTCGATACTTATAAGATCATAAAAAGTAAATATGGGTATGGCGTCTTTAAAGTGTTTGATGGCACGGATAAATATGGGGTCTTGCACCTTGAAGACAAACGTGTAATCGTGCCACCTGTATGTTGGGAAGGCATTCAGATTTTTTCAGATAGAACAGCTATTGCAAAGAACATCAATGCAGTGAACGACTGGTTTGTGGATTTGATTTCAGGAAGATGTTTTGAGTTTCTGTTGTTTTCAAGTCTTTCCGCACAAATATATTCCTTTGGAAGCATTTCCTTGCTCAGGGTAAGAAATGAATTTTATACAAGAACCCAAAAGTCGTATGTAACGGTATTTCCTATCAGTAAGAGCGATATTTCTTCTCATGGCTTTTATCTTTTGATACATGATCCTATGGCAAAGAGGAAAATGCCTGTGTGTGTCATAGAGGGTGATGAAAAACAATACTATTGGCTGGTTGATACGCTGGTAGATGGAAGCATTCTCGTGATGACGGAAGAAAATATGTATTACCACGTCATGCCGAATGGTACGAAAAAGAAGGTGAAAGCTTCTGATGTGAATGTATTGAAAGAGAATGGGGAAAAGCAAAAAGAGGAAGGACTACATGCCGAGCCAAGAGTTGTGGAACCTGTAAAGATCGGAACGAAATGGGGGCTGAAGGCTGATGGGAAACTCATAGTGGCTCCTATCTATCGAAATATAAAATCCTTGAATGAGGATTATTTTGCTGTAGAAAAATTGCCTACCATGTGGGGTATTATCAACTTGGCGGGTAAGGTGGTGGTGGAACCACAATATCCTAAAATAGAATTGAGAGATAAGTCTTTGGCTGTTTTGTATAAGGTCAACGGTCAGCAGGAATTGAAAAAGTTGGACTGACAAAGAATCATAAAACACGAAAGAAGATTGTCTATATATAATAAGGTGGACATGGACGAGTTTTTGACTCGGACATGTCCACCTTTTTTGTTTATTGAGTGATTCGGTGTGTTTCTGCTCAAATATGTAAGCCTATGACAAAGCAGTGTGCAAACGTTTGCATCGTTGGTGCTCAGTATTTTACTATGCTAAATGATGGGAAATTCGTTTCTTTTTGCTATCTTTGCAGAAGAAAAGCTGCACTCGGCAATTTGAAAACGAGTTTTCATTGCGCTCGTTTGCATTTTCTTTGCAGAAGAATAGTAGTAACTGGCAAAATTAAGCATATAATAGCTAAAAATATGAAGAAAATCAGTGTCTTGTTGATGGGCATGTTGCTCCCAATGTTGGCTGCTGCCCAGACCGTAAAATCGCCTAATGGCAATGTGACTGTGACTTTCTCGCTGACAGGGAATGGACAACCTACTTACGAGATGAGTTACAAAGGAAAAACTGTGTGCAAACCATCTCATCTTGGCTTGGAGTTGGCAAAGGATAAGCATGCCAGCAAGGGCATGGAAGAGACCAGTCTGATGGATGGCTTTACAGAGATTGGTTCGAAGACTTCTACCTTCGACGAGACTTGGAAGCCTGTTTGGGGCGAGACTGCGACGATTCGCAACCACTACAATGAGTTGCAGGTGAACTTGAACCAAGCTTCTTCCAACCGTAACATCATCATCCGCTTTCGTGTCTATGATTATGGTATGGGTTTGCGCTATGAGTTCCCTCAACAGGAGAGTCTCAATTATTTTGTGATTCAAGAGGAACATACTCAGTTTGCCATGGCTGGAGATCATACAGCCTATTGGATTCCTGGTGATTACGATACGCAGGAGTATGAGTATCAGATTACTCCATTGACAGGTATTCGAGAGGTGATAGCCAAGAATCGTGAGAGTTACAAGAGCAATTCTTCTACCACTGTATTCTCTGATACGGGTGTGCAGACCTCTCTCCAGATGAAGACCAAGGATGGTCTCTACATTAACATCCACGAGGCTGCTTGCTTGGATTATCCTACCATGCATCTCAACCTCGACGAGAAAAACTTGACATTCGAGTCTTGGTTGACTCCTGATGCCGTAGGGCGCAAGGGTTTCATCCAGACACCTTTCAATACACCTTGGCGTACCATCTTGGTAAGTGATGATGCCCGTGATATGCTATCTTGTAAGTTAACTCTTAACTTGAATGAGCCTTGTAAGATAGCCGATACTTCTTGGATTCATCCTACTAAGTACTGTGGCGTATGGTGGAACATGATTGTGGGTACCAAGACTTGGAGCTATACCAATGACTACCCATCTGTTCGTCTCGGTGTGACTGACTATAGCAAGTGCAAACCAAGTGGCACACATGGTGCTACCAATGAGGAAGTGAAGCGATATATCGACTTTGCTGCCAAGAATGGTTTGCAAGAAGTGTTGGTGGAAGGTTGGAACGAAGGTTGGGAGGACTGGTTCGGTCATCAGAAACTCGATGTCTTCGACTTCGTGACTCCATATCCTGACTTTGATATCAAGATGCTTAACGACTACGCTCATTCAAAGGGCGTGAAGCTCATGATGCACCACGAGACCTCTTCCGCTGCTCTCAACTACGAGCGTCACATGGAGGATGCTTTCAATCTGATGAACAAGTATGGCTATGATGCCGTGAAGACAGGTTATGTAGGTGACATCATCCCAAGAGGTGAGTATCACTACAGTCAGTTGATGAACAATCACTATCAGCGTGTCGTAGAGACAGCTGCCA
>ERZ808277.323-NODE-323-length-15995-cov-4.052384_pt1 | contig 15995 bp, 18 predicted proteins | sample MGYA00521240_ERZ808277 | MGnify/ENA primary metagenome ERZ808277 (study PRJEB31516, sample SAMN03275599) | gut metagenome | biome: mammalia-associated habitat; material: feces | host: Papio cynocephalus | place: Kenya | collected 2012-07-17 ... | reverse complement strand
TATTCAAGAAAATCGGGAAAATTCAGCTTATTTTGCATTTTTAGTTGAATTAAAAATGTCTAAAGTGACTTCTGAAGTACTATTAGGTAGCAAGTTGTCTAAATCCATTTTTGTTTGTTCTAATTTACTATTATCTTCTGGTATTTTATAAGGTATTAATATAGGTTTCTTCTTTGCCCATCTTTCTAAGTCTCCACACACATCTTCAACACTAGACAATTTTAATCTAGCACCTCGTATACCATTAAGTGAACCACCTAATACTGCTGCTAATAATGAGCCAACCGCAATACTTAACTTAAGTATAGCCGCCCACCATTCCCCATTTATCATTTCTGGTACTAATGAAGCACCTACTGAAACAGTTAATAAAGCACTTAAGAATTTAGTTATACTTTTTCTGACATAAAATGACTTATCAGCTTTAAGATGTCTCTTGTTTAAGTTAGACTCTTGAAATGATAACAATGACATAACTTCCATAGAAGTATTATAGCCACTTTTAGGATACCAATGATTTTTAATACGCCAAGCTAAAAACTTATGAGTTATATGCTTAAAGGTCTTATACGGCAAATCTTTAATGCCTGGAACTATAATAACTTTAGGCTTTCCAGTACTTTCGTCAAGTACTGGATTACCTTCTTCATCTACTTCTATTTTAGTTGTAGTTTCAATAGGAAAACCTAAAGTTCTTTCAACTCCTCTCAGCCATTTATTAGTATATTCGTCATTAAACTTATCGATGTCTTGTTGTAATGTAGTATCATCATAATCTTTAATAGCATTATAATATCTACTATGAATTGAATAACTATTATTTTCAGCAGCATCAATATCATCACTCATTACTTTTTCATAATGCTTTTTATAGAATGTACTCCAGTTTAGCCAAGATAATATTACCGCAGCTCCAGTAAATACTCCTAAAGTCTTCCAGTCAATTTGGAATTCTAAACTTTGAATAAATGACAAATAAATGATTAAACCAGCCGAAAATACTAAAATTATATATGCTGCAAAATTAATTATAGTACTTAGTATAGTATTCAAATTAAATAGTTTTCTAGTGTTTTGTGTGTTCAATTGTGATTGTTGTGAGTTCTGAAGAGTCTTCTGGCTCTGATACAAGTTCTTTTTCATTATTGTTATTTTCCTCCTTGTATTCTTTATTCTTCATTGTTGTAATGACAATGAATTTTAATCCATAAGCTAAAATATAAAGTATTGTAATAAATATTGTTATACCTTTAAACTTTAATAATCCTGAAGCTATACCTTCAATAATAATTAACAATAAGCCACCAAACAATATAATATCAATTAGTGAAAATAAGAAAAACCATTGCTCAGTAGAAAACCATAAGTATTTTACTTTATCTTGATTTCCTACTTCGATTTCATATTCGTGTTCTAATTGTAATTTTTTAGCTCTAAGCTCTTTCTTTTTATTAGCTAAAACAAATCTGTTTATAAATAGCCAAACAATAAGAGCACTACTTATTACACCAAAAGTTATTCGAAACATTCTGCTTTCGCTTTGATAGCCTTTAATCATTATTAGAACTAATGGAGCTACAACTGTTAGACAATAAAAGACAATAGTAAACCAAAGTGGATATTTTAGCTTTTTAATATTTGGTTTTTTCATATTACCTCCTATTCTGTAATATCAATAGTTGCATCTTCTTCTGTGACTAAAGCTATTAGTTGTTTTATTTTAGCTTTTTCATCTTCTGTAAGTTTATTTGAAGCAGCTGTATAGTCTAATATCTTAAGAATAAGTACCATCATATCAGTTCTAAATGCTTCATTCTTTTTAATTAATGTAATAATTTTATCTGTCGCAGCATTAAGCGTTTCATTCACTTGTTTACTAACAGATATTTTCCACTCGGTAGGTATTTTAGCAGTTTCAAATGCTTTAACTATACCTTCACGAGTAATTTGAATTTCTTCTTGTGTATTTTGATTATTGGCATCTACCTTTTTACCAGTCTTAAAAGCTGTGACAATTCCATAAATAGATGCAGCTAAGCTTCCTAAAGCTACTATAAAAGCAGTAATTTCAGGACCATAATTTGCTAAAAAATCTAACATTAAATATTTCCTCCTTCTTTAAGTATATTTATTTCAATTTCATTAGCCTTAATTTTACTTTCAAGTTCTGAGATTTTATTATTATACTCAGTCCTTAATTCTTCTTCAAGTTTCTTAATTTTTAAGTCAATTAAGTCTCTTACCTCAACTGGTATCATTTTTATATAATCTCCTTTATATAATATAGATTGATAAAATTTTATAACTTTTAAGATAATTAAAATATATCCCTAAAATTATAAATATATCTTTGATAAATTATTCATAGAATTTTTATTCAATTAGAGATATATTTTATTTTTATCTTAAAGCTATTTAGATTTTCTTTTCATAGCGTAAGCAATAGCGACTGCTTGCTTTCTTGATTTTCCAGCTTTTATTTCTTTACGAACATTATGCTGAAAAGTCTTTTTAGATTTACCTTTCTTTAATGGCATTTAGACTACCTCCTAGATTGTATAATAATTGATAACTAAATGTTCGAGTGTTGTGTTAAGTATATCAATTCCTTTGAAATAGTTTGTTATAATAGTGCCAGTTCCAAAGTCAATCTCTTGACCCGAAATAGTTGCTGTGGGTGTTCCATTGATGTTGTTAATATCTACATTTGTGAATGAACAGATATTCGTGTCATTCGCACAAGTAAATGTAACTTTCTTACCACTTGTCGAACCATTTCTAATAGTTCCAACAGTTAAACTAATCATTTCATCAGCATTAATGATTGCAACAGTGCTTGTGCTATTTGTCAAGGCATTTGTTGACAAAGTATTTGTTACAGTTTTCATTTCACCATTTACAGCACTCGCAACTTTGAAATTAACATTGATTAAGTTGCCACCATTCTCAGTATTAACATAACCAAGAATTTCGTCAATATGGTCAGCTAAAGTAGTATTATCATAAGTTACTGTTTTGACATTCCCTTTCATTCCAGTAAGAATATCATCACCAGTAATTATTTGGTTAGCATTTTCTGCTTTAACACCTATAACAGTACTTGCATTATTTAAGTATTTTATTGTATTAGTATTTAATGTAATTATAGTATTATTATATGCATTAATATCGGTCCATTTAGCACCAGTATCTTCTCTAATTCGGATATAAGCTTGCCCCCAGCCTCTCTCTGCTCTTTCAAATAAGAATTTAGTATATTGATATAATCTTATAGTTCCTCCAACTGTCCAATCTTTATTATCATATAAATAAATATAGTTATTTTTCAAGTAGCAATAATTCTGTGGATTGGCTTTGAGTTTTGCTAGTAAATTTGCTGACAATGGAAAATCTGAGTCTTGTAGAATAGTAAGTCCACTTGCTAAATCATTAATACTTTTTCCACTATCGACAATTTTATTATTAGTACTATCCCATTGTACTAAATGTTCATTGACTAGTTTAGAGCTGTCGTCTCTGATAACCATTGGAGCACCTTCACCAGTATCAAAAGCAAAATTACCATCATCGTTGACATTTCCTAAACCTAATTTGACAGTATCATCTACTGGGTCATATACAATGCCATAAGTGTCTACTGAATTCTTATTTATTGCTAAACCTGATAATTTAGATTGTAAGTCAATCTTATCACTATTTGTGACAATAATATTATCTTTAACGGTTAAAGACTGAGTATTCTCTGAAACTGTAGTGCCTTGAACCGTTAAATTCCCAGTAATAACAATATTGCCATCAAATGTGCCACCTTTTATATAGGCAGTTATATCATCCCAACTTTTGGTATTTTCGTTTACTACAATTCTATAAATATGACCTTTAATATAATTACCTTCATCTGAACAAACATAAGTATCATTGGCTGGAAATAATCTTTTACAAGTTAAAGCATATATCATTTGTGCATTAGTAATACAAACATTCGGATGGTCAGTTATATCATAATCTACTATCATCTAAAGTAAGCAATGCTTCATACTGAGCCATCGTCAATTCATCTTTACCGCCATATTTAACTGTTGTTATTGTTGGCATCTTCACTCACCTCCTCTTCTAGCTCTTTTTCTGTTTCTTCATACTGATAATTATTACTAATTAAATCTATTGCTTCGCAGTATTCTTCATCTGCTCCAACTTTACGAATGTATTTATTAGTATCACTATAATGTCTTATAAACTTTTCATCTAAAATTTCTTCTTTTACCATAATTATTCTCCTTTAACCTTTACATTTGTTAATGCAGGGAAGTTAGTATTAATCCAACTCTTATTTGCTTCATCCTTGACAAGAATTTCACAAGCTGTTGGAATATTAGAAAATGCATCATCGAATAATGGATTAACCGTAAAATCAAAATTACTTATATCTAAATTAGTTAAAGCTCTGCATAGATAAAACATACTACTAATATTCGAAATTTCATTTGAAGTAAAACTACTTAAATCTAGTGTAGTTAAAGTATTACAACCAGCAAACATATTACTCATATTTATTACTTTACTAGTATCAAAGTTACTCACCTCTAAATTAGTTAACCCTACACAACTTGAAAACATTTCTGACATATTTACTACTTTACTAGTATCAAAACTACTTAAATTTAATGTAGTTAATGATGAACAACCATAGAACATGCTGACCATCGAAGTTACATTACTTGTATTAAAATTGCTTATATCTATACCAGTTAGAGATGCACAGTTATTAAAAGCACCACTTAAACTAGTTAAATTTTCAACACTCTCACAAAGTAAGTCGCCATTTAGAGCAGTATTAACAACTCTAAGTTTTCCATCGGTAATAGTAATATCATTATCTGCAATTAATCGGTCCCAAGATTTAATTAGTATATTTGTTTTAGTCTTATATAAGCCTGTTGATGTTCTAATTGGTGTCAAATGTCTAACATCTGCTAAGTCAGTATCGGTTTTCAAAGCATAATCGCCTTCTACTGTTATTGCTTCATCCCAGCTATCTATAAATCTAACCCATTGTGCTTTTGTTAGTGATACCCAGTTGGTTTTAGTAGTCCAACTATCATATAATGAATTTGGTATTGCTATTTGACCAGTATATGAAGCACCGTTTGGTATCGCGCTGACATTTGATAAAGTAGGAACAACTGTATTATTTGGAAAAGTGAATTTTGTAAGATTAGTGCAATCTGCAAAAGCAGAACCATTTATAATTGTTATATCACCCTTAAAAGTCATTTCTGTTAAGCCTATGCACTTATTAAATGTACCATAAGATATTTCAGTAATCCCACTGGGTAAATATTTCCATTTGAGTGACGAGCACCCAACAAATGAGTTAATATTAATCGATGTTACACTTTCAGGTAATTCAGACATATCTAGTGAATTACAAAATTGAAATGCTGTATGCCCTATACTTGTTATATTACTCCAACCTTTTTTTAATTCTTTTAAGGCATAACAACCAGAAAAACAAGTGGCGCCAATAGCTGATATTTCATCAGGCAATTCAATATAATTTAATTTCTCACAAGCGTTAAAAGCATAATCTTCTAATCTATCTTGAACAAATTTACAATCAGATTTGAATTTTATAGACTCTAAATTTTTGCACGCTTGACATATGTGATATGTTCTAACAAATTCTACATTTGATAAATCTAAACTTTTTAACTTACTACAAGTATCAAAGCTTAACCCGTTAGAGGCTGTTGGATATGTATCTGAGTCATATAAATAATCATATCCTACATATTTTACGCTTTTTGGTATTTTTATAGTTTCTAAAAATGTTTGATGATAAAAAGCATAACTGTGTATAATATCTACTCCATCAGGAATAATTATTTCTGTTATAGTACCATCAATTAATTGTTTTATAAGGGTTTCATCAACTTTCTCAATATACTGTGTAGGAGTGATAATTTTTTCGTTTCTAATAATTTTTCCCATTAGTCACTATACCTCCTAATTGTTGTTGCTAGGTAAAGGTCATCACCTGTAATATTTTGGTTATTAGTCTTAGCAAAAACACCAATGGCTTTTATGTGTTTAGCAGTTGAACCTGTTCCTATCTCAATATTACCAGTTTCACCAAATAAATAAACTTCATTAGTATTTTGGCCTTTGCCTTTGTCATCTATATAAAATCCAGAATAGCCTAGTCTTGTATCATTTACTGATAACCAATATCCAAATGCCTCATAATTATTATAATATATTCGATTAAATGAACTATCAAAATGACTATATAAATACGTCTTATTATTATGAGTATAACAATAATTCTGAGGATTAGCCTTAACTTTTGCTAATAAATCTGCTGATAAAGGAAAGTCTGAGCCTGTTAGAACTGTAAGTCCACCACCTGTTCCAGCCAATTCTGTCCAAGTATAAGTTGTTGGATAGGTGATGTCAAATCTATATAATGCACCTGCTGTATAGCCGTTATTGATAACTTTGCTACAAATCGCTAACTGACCTTGTGTCACTCATACTAACTGTTGGGACAATATAGAACCCTGTCAAATCGCTTGTTTGGAAGAATATCATCTCACTAATAAAACGATAACCAGTTTCATTGTTATATTTATCTACTTGATGTAAGTCGCCAATCGTGATTGCTTCTCCACCTTTCAAGATGTTATAAACATAATAAGTAGTATCACCAAAAGTGATTGCTACTTTTTTAGTCGTTGTCAAATCACCAGATACTGGTAAATGCAAGTCAACCAAGAATTTAGTTCCATTGCTTCTGTAAGGTAGATAACTCGACGCATCTTGAACTGTGAAACTATATGCTTGTGTTTCTTCTACGCCGTCAGCACCAAGAATAATCATTTTTTGTGCTTCACGAGTAGTAGCAACGTCTACTCCGTTGTGTTGTAGTTTTCCTAGGAAATTATTATCTCCAGTCCACGAGTTATTACTAAAATCAGCTGGAAATAAATTATAAACACCTGATGGAGTATGAATAAGCGGTCTATTCCAAAAAGTAACTTGTGATTTATTACTAAAAGTTTTGTTACCATCGATAGTTTGTGTACTAGCTAAATCAACATAGTCCGATAAGTCAATATCGTTAGAGCCAACACTCACCCATCCAGTTCCAAAATATGCCCATTCAACAATATCATTTCCACTATCAGTCATAGTTATGAATAGACCGTCATAATCTTTAGGCTGTCTACCTAACTTTTCAACAATATAATTTGTAGCTACAGTTTGAACTGTTTCAGCAGTTGCTTCAATAGCTGTTTGGTCGACATTTCGTATTTTAATTGAAGTAATATCATCTATTTTAGTATTTACATAGTTTTGTGTATATAACTCAGTAGCAAAATTGTCTATAGTTCCATCATTTTTATTATACTTTCCAGCACCTTCAACACCAATATATACTAACTTTTCATCATTAGTTTGTTCATTTATACTATGAAATAATGTTCCACTAGCATTGACCATTAATGCATTGCTATATAAGTCAACATTATCTTTAGTAGAGCTAACATTAATATTTATAGCGCCTCCCGCTGCACTATTATTATCAATGTCAGAAGTTATAATAGTACCATCACTTAAAGTCGTTTGAACTTCTTGAACGACTACATTTTTGCCATTTACCATAAGTCCATCTATAAAGTTCTTAATGCCTTTAACATTTTGGTCAGTAGTAGTATTAACATACTGGGATATGTCTAGCTTATCTCCATTGACATACAAGCCATTACTTGCTTGAATATCAATTTTACCATCTTTCATAAGTATCTGACTTACATCATTAGTAGTATTCATTAACAAGATATAACTTTTGCCTTCATCAAATCCAGTGCCAATAATACTAAAAGTAGTTGGGTCTTCTAAGTTATCAGCTGAATTTATACTAAAGCTTCCATAACCACTTTCATCTTCATAATTTAGTACTATAGTAGATTTCTCTGTAGTAAAACTTTTATCTAATTTATTTTTTACACTATCAGCACTTGCATACTTAATATCTAGTTTGCTAATATCAACAGCTAATAAACCATTGTCAGTATACTTTAGATAATCTTGTGAATTATCAGCAATTTTAATAAGTCCATATCCATTTGTTCTAGTAGAGCCAGATTTATCATGTGCATAAGGCCAATTAATCTTAACTATTCCTTCGCTATATACAAAATCATCTTTATCGACTTGTACTAGAGATGGAGTAGTAGTTGGATCATTTAATTTTATTTTAACATGTCCATTATCTAATTGAAATTGGCTATCATCATATGATGCAATACCTTTAGTCTTAGTACTTGCTTGTGGCACATATACATATACTCGCTCTTCAGCTAAAACTTTAGGAGTGACTGGTTTTATCAATTGCTGAAAAATATTATTTTCGTTTGCCATTTAGTCCTCCTTATATTAATTTTCTGAGGTTATTAAATACCTCTAATTTTGTAGGTCTTAAAATAGGTTCAGGTGTCTCAATATAACCAAGAGGAGAGTCAGCATCAATGTCTGATTGCAGTGCATTAGGCCATTGAACTTTAACATATCTATACTGAGCTTCTACTGTATCTGGCCAATCCTCAGGTTTATCATGAGCTAGATATATTTCATTAAGTCTATCAGCCAATAATTGGCCACTAACTAATGTAATTTGATACATATAGTTTTGACCATTCCATTCGGCTGTCTCTTTAGACAAGAAATTAAACCTAATAAAACATTGATAACTATCAACACGTTTAGCAACTGAGCCATCTTCATTATACTCAAAGTAAAAGTAATAATATGGCTTATGTCCAACAGATATATCAATAGCATCATCAGCTTTAGTGTATTGATATAAATATCTAGTCTCTTTGCTATCACCTTGAGTTGGGTCATTGCCTTTAGTAGAAGGCTCAGATGGTAATTGCTCATCATCTCCTAACTCTTTATAAAATACTGGCACAGTCTGATAGAAGGTAGGTATATTTAAGCTTTCTAGTGAATTCCACCAAGACTTAACATATCTTAAGTTTTTCTCGTACTTAGTACTTGCTATAGTACAAACAAAGAATGGATTATCTCGCTGACTACTGACTAGATATGGTATATATTCTCTATTACTAGAAGACAATAAAATATCTAAGTTCCAGTCTTCACCTTGCTGTACTTGTCTTTCATTTCCAAAACTTTCCATAGTCTACCTCCTATTGTTGTCCAGTCTGCGTGTTTGGTACTTTTGTACCTCCTTGCATTCCGCCCGTACTTACTGCATTAGTATTTGTTGTTGAAGCACCTGATTGTGCTCTATTTTTATTGTTTGTTTTTTCTACATTTGCTTGATGAGTTCCACCATTTCCTTCTCGACCAGCTCCTTCGCGAGCACCACCTCGAGTCTCTTCAGAACCTAATTGACTCTGTCCTCTTTGAGTAGCAGCTCTCATAGCATTCATTTGATTATTACCACCCTTAGCTAATCCAGCCATCTGTTGTTGCTCTTGAATAAATGACAAAGCTAACTGTACTGCTTCTGGATTTTGAGCCAATGTTCTCTCTACTTCACTTGGAAGTTGCTTTTGCGCTGATTTCAAAAATGCTAAAGCATATTTAGCTAATGGATAACCACACTGGTCTTTCATTTGCCAATACATCAATAAAGCACGATTTGGGTCTATCTGATTACCCATTGTACCATTAATATAGTCATTATCTATCAATTGCCACATAGACGCTCTATCTTGAGTAATCTCAGTAGCTGTATCAACAGAAAAAGCATAATCATCTCTATAGTATAGCTCACCATTCTCATCTCTGTCAAGGAACATATATTTTGACCAAACTTGTTCCATTTCAGTGCCGTCTGGTAACAAACTTACATATGAACGACCTTCATCACAATAAGCTAATAAGTTCTTAAAGATTAATTCATATACTCCAGAATAAGCTAAATTTCTTAAAGTATCTGGTGCAACATTCCTTTGAGCTGATGCAGCCATTTGTAACTGTTTAGCTTTGCCTGAACGAGCAGTAGGGTCTGATTTACCTTGGTCAGTATCTGTAATACCTGTAGTTGACTTAGCAATCTCATAAAGCATTTGAGCTTGTGTAATTTCTTCACTAATATCTGAAGTTATTTGTTTTACTTGGATTGATTGTCCTTCTTGTGGACTTTCTACTTCAACAAGAGAAATCTCATCACTATCTTGAGCAATATTAGTATCTTTAAGCTTTGTCACCCAAGTTTTACTTCTAGCACTCTTTCTCTCAGCTTTATTTAAGAACTTATTAATTAAGTCCTGGTCTTCATAGATTGTCTCAATCTGACTCATACCATATATTGAACCAGGAACATTAATACGTCTATATGGAACAAATGGTAATTGTCTAATTAAATAATGTGGTATAATTGTACCAGCAGGCAGTCCTTCACTGTCATCAATAGTATTAGTATCATCAGCAGCATCTTGGCTCTTGCCAGTCCTATAAGGATTTGTAACAAATTGTAAATCTTCTTGTAGTCTTTCTTCTTTTACTGGTTTATACTTAAAATCTTTACTTCCACATATAGGACAAATGTCTTCAATAGGACAAACTAAACCACATTTAGCACATTCACGTCGTTTTCTTATACCCCACTCTAGGTCATTGCAAATGACTTGTTGAGTCTCTTCACACCACATGAACTTACCAACATATCGGTCCTCGTTTAAGAAATAAGCAGTAATAGTAGGAATTATATCATTTTGTGTAGGACTTTTTATTTCACGATTGTATAAATCTAAACATTGTGTAACAGTTAAAGAACTTAACTCAAAGCAATATTCCATTAACTTATAGTTCTTAACACCAGGCTGAGGGATTACTGTATCAACAGGACAAGCTCTAACAATTGGATTACCTGAACGTTCATGAGTATTATCAAATGGGTTCCAACCTACATAGAACCAAGATGTGCCGTCAATAAGTACATTATGCTCTGACTCATCATTTACTTCTTCAGACAACATTTTATCCATCTCGTGTTTCATCAAGTTCTCAGTAGCATTAATAGGTGTTAAGTCAGCATGATATCTAGGTGTCATCTTTGGAGCAGGAATATTAGCATTAACTTTCCCTTCAACCAACTCAAAGCCAACTTTTCGTATCCCTTTTAGTCTCTCTTTGCTAATAGTACCATCTTCATTCAACTTATAGAACTTGCCGACAAAACCGTCACGCCATCGTTGTAAGTTTTCAGGGTTTGCTCTAGACTTCATATACTCTGAACGTGCTATATAGTATTTAGTTCTCCATAGCTGTAGTAATGCAGTCTCTTCCTCAGTGTTATTATACTCAGGCCTATTTCGCATATTCAAATATGTTAAAACCCTACTGTCTTTAATATTTGGATGAACAATCGTAGTATTTTCATTTTCCACGTTTTACCTCCTTTATAAATAGTCGCTTTCTGAAGCTTTAGGCTTCCACTCCATAGGCGCTCCGTGCATTCTTATGAATGCGTCTTTGTCTTTTCGGTCTCTTAGTGCATTATAGTCTTGCCACATCTCAGGCCACCAATTACTGTAACGAACAAATCGTAAAGGCTTTTTCTCAACTTTCTCTTCGCCAGTTAACAAAGAAATATTCTTATTAATTGCTTGAGAGAAGCAGTCAACTAAGTCATCATGCGCTCCATACGGAAACGTACCAAGCTCATGCTTAAAACAATTAGTATAACTTAAGTCTCCTTCGTCCCACTCAAAGTCGTCAGGAGAGCTAAAGCGATGTGTGTCTTTCTCACAAGGTATATAACAATGTCCTTCTCTCTGGAATGCTGATGATGTCTGGGCTCGTGAATACTTACCTCCCTCAGGTTCTATCGGGTAAACACTCGGAAAGTCTTTTTCACTTATTCCCAACTTCCTTCTCCACTTACGTATAACAGAAATAATTCCTGGACCATTCGCTTTATCTTCGATGTAGATTATGTCAATCTCTGGAAACATTTTACAGATTTTTAAGATTTTATCTAGTGTGTCTGGTAAATCGAGGTGTTTTCTAACTATGTATCGGGCGTAGTCATTACCTTCCTTAATCCCACCAACTTTCATAGCAACAAAGTCATTCTCTTTATTGTCTTTAAACGTTGCATCAATTGACAAATAAATTCTATCAAATCGCTCAGGCTTCCATACTTTATCAATCTCGTACTCTTCCCAGTTCTCAGTCCTAAATAGGTTGCCAAGCTCATCGCTTGGTTCACCTTGATAAAGGGCATTAAATACGTGAGCGCCTTGCGAAGCCAAATACTTCTCCTGAGTATTTCTTGCCCAATTTCCATCGAGCTTCATCTCAGGACATATACCGTCTCCAACCTCTCTTTCAAGAGGGTCATTAGCTTTATTCCTTTCAGTACATAGAGCAGCATAGTTATAATCGCCAACAATATTACTCTTACGATGTCTTCTAAGCCAACCAATCAAATCATTAGGCACCCATCGGGTACACATAACAATACATAATGAACCTGGGTTAGCTAATAGACGGGTCTCAATAGCTGATTGAAAATACTCAATATTATCACATATCTTTGTCTCAGACTCAGCGTCTTTCATATTCTTAATAGGGTCATCGATAACAACAATATTACCAGTTTTACCTGTTAATGGACCACCCATACCAGCAGTATACATAACACCGTTCGCTGAAACAAACAAATTAGAACCAGTATCGAATACCATTGTTTCCCACGTCTCTGTTGACTGTACTTTGTCGTGCAATTTTATTTTACCATGAGATAACACAGGAGCATACTCACTAAATTTATCTCTGTTTCTACGACCAAAACGTGCAGCAAATGTAGACTCATAGCCAATCGTCAAAATATTTAGTCTCGGATTTTTTATCATACACCAAGATTGAAATGACTCAGTAACAGTTAAAGATTTACCTGTCTGTGGTGCAGCTGACAATAAAATCAAACCATATGTTTCACCGGGATTTGGCCCAGTCTCATAGTCATGCTGTAGATTTGCAGCAAGAGAATAATGATAAGGAGTCATTTGATAGCCATAATTAGTCAACTGTAAATATGCTGGATATGACTTAAGACACTTTCTTATTATTATTTCTCCGTCCAAGCTATTCCAATTTATTGTACCATCACGAACAGATAAAATCTCTTTAGATGACAATAGGGGATAACCAAACTCTTCTTGTAGTTGAACTAATGTCTTCATACTCTTCCTTATTTCTTAGTCTCTCTAAACTTCTGAAGCACTTCGAGCTCTTCGTCTGTTAAGTCCTCAAAGGCACTCTTATTAACAGATAATTCTTCTTTAACTTTACCAGCAGTTCTTTCCAAAATTGTGTTGAACGTGGTATCATTAAACCTTGAGCGTAGAATATTGCATTCAACAATTAATTCTGCTTGTTGTGGCTCACGGTCTAATCCTTGAGCTTTAAGTCTATTCTTCACGTTAGTATAAGCCTGCAAGTCTAGCTGGCTTTGAAAAGTAGGTTTTCCAGTTTTAGGGTCAACAGTAAGCGGCAATGCTTTACCTGGACTCTCTAGCGATGCACCGATTATCTCTTTCCAAGCTTTCTTCGCATATCGCTCATCAGAGAACAAAGACTTATATTCATGTAGCTCTCTTTCTAGTTTTGTCATAACTAAGTTCTTACCTCCTTATTACAAATTTGCTATAAGAACCTGCCTCACGGCTCTTATATAAATATTATATTCAGGAAAACAAGAAAAATCCAACTAGCTTTGTGTATTAGCAAAAATTTTATAGAAAAATATTACAAGAGAGTTGCATAGAAAACAACAAAATAAGAGCAACCAATATTTTTCAAAAGCCTTATTATATAGATATGCACGTATGCACGTATGCACGTATGCACGTATACACGTATGCACGTATGCACGTATATACATTAGCCGGCAGACCACTGTAAAAGCTTTAGATAGCAAACTATCATACACACTCGTGCACTTATGACCAAAAAGCTCTAGCGCAACTGTTAGCTGATAAGATAGTAAACTCTCTAGATAATAATTTTTAGGTATATACACATATGGCCAAAAAGCCCTACAGCAACTGTAAATATACTATACCGTTTTCAGCAAGCAGCCAGAATGGGCGTTTTTAATATATTTCAAAATACACTTTTTATAAATAATCAATCAAGATATTTAAGATATGATTATTTATAACTTAAAAACTTTATAACATATTAAGGAGGTATATAGATATTATGTTAAAGTTAATTAGAAGAGGGGCTGAAGTCTACACAGAAGAGGGCAAAAAACTAAGGGTTATAGCGCAAGCAACCAAGGGGCCTAACAAAGAGGCTGTCAACATTGAAGGGCTAGAGGGCTCAAATGGCAAAAAGTGGATTCAACTAAGTTTGCTACAAGAGGGTGAAAACTCAATAGAATGCAAAGCAACTATAAGAGAGTCAAGTGGTTATGTGCTAACTGAAGAAGAAAAGGCTCAAATTGCTGACCTAGAGAGTCAAATCAAAGCCATCAAAGATGCTGCAAGAGCAAGATATGTGCCAACTAGTCACAAGTCACTAACCTCAATGAGCATTGCTGAGTTAGAAGCATTCATTGAAAGAAGAAAACTAGAACTAGGTCAAAAAGCCTAGTCTAGACTCAATGGAGGATTAAACTATGAACTACAAACCTTACACTGGCTCAAAGTTTTATTGCACTGGCACAACTACCAAGTATGATATGTGGTGCAATCCACAAGAGGTTAAAAACTTTGCTATGACTAGAGGCTACAAGGCCTATTTGAGAGATAAGCAAGCCTATGAGGACTATATGCGCTTGTGTACTCTAAGAGATAAAATAGCCTATCAACTTAAAGTCTATGGTGAGGCTGACGAGTTAGATGTTAACTTGTATAAAGCACTCATCAAGAAGTTTAAGGCTCAAAGAGTTGCCAACACTAAACAAGAAGAGCATCAAACCATAGCGAGAAACATCACTAAGTTTAGTGTGCCAAGTAAAGAGCATGCTGAAGTCAAGAAGTCATTCATGAGTATGTATACTAACTAGTATACAACTCTTTTATCAAATGAACCGTAAGGTTGCGAAGTTAAAAAGAAGGAGAACTAATTATGATAACAAATTCACATTACTACAAAGTAGTCCCTGTGACTACACCAGAGTCTGATACCTTGAAGGTCGTATTGTATTATGCTGGACCTAATATCGTACGAGTTTCATTCTGTCACGACTTAAAAGAACTACAAAATTTACAGCACTATGCTAACATAGTAGGTTACGAAGAAGCAGTAACGAACGAAATAGCCGAAGATGTTATTTGCGAACTTAGACCGGACGAAATATTCAAGATTGCTGGGGCTACTAACTGTAGAGTACTTGCCAACAATGAAGAATACGGGCTTATTTTGTTCGGAGAACCTAAAAGCATCGAGGCCTTTAAGGGCTTGATGGATGTAAAGAACACGGTAAAGCGTGGCGATGTCGCTCAATATAAGATATATCAAGTAAATAATGACTGCTTTTCTGTAGAAATAACCAGAACTTGTAACAAATTACATCTAGACTTGTTACAAGATGTGCTAGATATACTAGGCTTTAAGGACAAAACACCTGAAGACTAGTACGAATTAAGTGGATTTTAAGCGCTTTTAGACAGAAAAATAAGCAGCGAATGAGCGCTTGAGGCCTACTAGTCCTATCAGAATTATAAAAATTCAGCGCATTTTGCAACAAATAAGTCAATTAAAATAATTATTATAGAGAATGAGTTCCTTCTAAATAATTTTTCTTAAAATATTAAAAATATATAATAAATAAATATATAAATATATAATATCTATATCCTTAAAGGGAACTCATTCTCTATAATAATTATTTTAATTGACTTATTATCTTATAATTTATAGGACTGATGGCCTTATTGGAACATTATCTAATAGTTCTAATAGTTCTAATAGTTCTAATAGTTCTAATAGTTCTAATAGTT
>ERZ808277.322-NODE-322-length-16035-cov-5.262766_pt1 | contig 16035 bp, 11 predicted proteins | sample MGYA00521240_ERZ808277 | MGnify/ENA primary metagenome ERZ808277 (study PRJEB31516, sample SAMN03275599) | gut metagenome | biome: mammalia-associated habitat; material: feces | host: Papio cynocephalus | place: Kenya | collected 2012-07-17 ... | reverse complement strand
GCAAATATAAGCATTTTTTCTGAAATATTCAAACTTAATCTTTCATGGGCACCAAAGAGAACAATGCACCACCCTCAAAACCAACAATGAGGGATTCTGCGGCATTTAGTGGTGAATATGATCCCGTCGCGTGCATTTTAGTCTCCGACAGGAGCGATATCGCTAATATTCGCTCTTCTCGTTCTCCACGTTGAGAGGCTCGTCCAAAGGTGGTTGAGAGAGAGCCATTCAATGCCGGAATATGACATGCCCAAAGTCGGAATATGGCGGGAATATGGCTGAAAAGGCACAAATTGCCCCTTTTGCCATATTCTATTTGGGAAATGCCGCCTAACTTTGCAAATGTCGGAACCGAAAATGAAAAGACATTATATATACTGAAACTAATATCAATCATTAAAATTTTACAAAGATGAAAAATCACTATCTGCGAAGCCTCGCCTTCGCCGCGATGGCAGCGCTCATGCTAGTCTCCACAGGTTGCAAGAAAGATGACAACAAGGATCCGAAACCAGAGCTGAAGCCTTACTTTGTCAGAGTCACCGAAAACGGTGTACGTGACGCAATGCCGGACGTGCTTACCGTCAAACTCGGTGACAACTCTCAAAATGAAGTTTTCTGTCCAAGCGACGGAAAGAATCTGCTTCCTTACGATGATGATAATGCCATCACAAACGAATGTCTGACCACAACCTCTATCAGGCACAGGAAAGTTGTCCCGGTGACAATTGACGGCAAGGTATATTCCTGCCCTGCGAAAGCGCTCAGATTCGATGCTCGTTCTGATGCGAAGGAAGGTGATTCAGAAAAATACTCTTTAAATTACACCAGCGCTGACGGTAAGATTACCATCAGCAAGACCGTTACCGTCAAGATTGTTAAGTAGCCTGAAAGAAGGCTGTGTTCCCACACCCGCCACTTAAGTGACGGGCGTGCCTTATTAAAACTGACACATAATGAAGAATAAACTGATAATCATTCTGTTCCTGGCCGGAGGGCTGAGCCTTTCGGCTCAGGAGCGGACGATCACCTGGACGACTGATCCGGTTGACGGGCATCGCACGGGTGTCGTGGCCTCCAACGCATCGAACGTGGAGGAGGCGATGGGCACGGTCAAGGGCTGCACCTACTATGCGCCCAATGGGAAGAAGTTCCGCAAAGGAACCGTCAGGGATGTCGCCAGAATAATGCTTGACGCACAGCCTGCGATGGCCAAGGTCAAGTCCGTCATCGGACACTCTACAAGAACGATGGTCAGGACCTACCCCGAGTGCGAGATCTACGACTGGTACATCGACGAGCTGATGAGAGCGACAGCGGACAGCACCGGCAAGAGGGTTGACATCGGATTCGCCAACCGTGGCGGAGTCCGGATCGACATGCCGGCCGGTGAGATTCTCTACGACGACATCATGTCAATGTTCCCGTTCCGCAACAACCTATGCTATGTGGCTCTGAGAGGCCGTGACGTGAAAGTCATCCTTGACCAGATGGCATCCACGACCTTCCAGATCGTCGGCGGGATCAAAATCGTGGCCAAGAACGGCAAGATAGTCTCTGCCACTATAAACGGAGCGCCGATCGATGACGACAAGATCTACGGGGTCGCAACCCTTAACTTTATGCTTGACGGTGGGGATGGCTACAAGGTGGCCAAGAACGCTGAGGAAGTCATCATGTGCAACGGATACCTCTACGACACGATGCTCGCCTATGTCCAGAGCCTCACAGCGGCCGGCAAGCCTATCGAGTACCAGAACCAGAATTGGATCACAATCTTAAAGGAGGACAAGTGATGAAAAAGATAATTTTAGGAATATGTCTGCTTGCGGCATTGACAAACATCGATGCGGTGGCCCAGAAGAGACTCACCATCCTCCACGTAAATGACACCCACAGCCATCTTGAGCCGGAGCGCGCCGGAGATCACCTTGGCCATGGAGGCGTGATCGAGCGGGCGGCCTACAGGGACAGCGTCGTGAAGGCTGACGGAAAGAGGAACGTGCTTCTTCTCCACGCTGGGGACTTCGATCAGGGGACGTCTTACTTCTCAGTGCTCGGAGGCGACATCGAGATCGATCTCATCAACGCGATGAAGTACGACTGCGTGACCCTCGGCAACCACGAGTTCGACAACGGTGTCGATGAGCTCGCACGCCGTCTGGCAAAGATCAAATGCCCGGTTGTCTGCGCCAACTACGATTTCTCGAATGTGGCTCTGGCTAAATACGTAAAGCCGTACACGATTGTGAAAAAGGCCGGAATGAAGATCGGCATAATCGGTCTGATGCCTGACATCACCATCCTTGTCTCCAAGGAAGTCTCCGATAGGATTCCCGGCTACGAAAACGCTGAGGTGGTCAACAAATGGGCCGAGTACTTGAAGACAGAAAAGAAATGCGACCTTGTGATCGCCCTGACACACATCGGATTCGAGAACGAGCCGTACCTCGACCAGATGCTTGTCAGCAGGACGCGGAACGTGGACTTGGTGGTCGGTGGTCACTCTCACACCTACCTCAAGGCTCCTCACTACGAGAAGAACCTTGACGGGGTACCGGTCCCAATCGTCCAAGACGGTGAGTGGGGTCTGAATGTCGGCAATCTCAAAATTTCCAAATAGGACACCCATAAATCCTAAATAATATAATTAAATCTATCCGCCCGGTGGCTTTTTTCTGCCGCCGGGCTTTTTGTCACTTCGGCCAGCTCAGTGACCGAAGCCGTCCGGTTGGTGAGCCTGTCGAACCATCAGGACGGCCACTTCAAGAAAAAGCACGAAGGAAAAGCATCGATGAATAAGTAGGAATATTCAGATAATTTTACCAAATTTGTCTGGTGCTTATGCCTGCCACACAGGCCCAGCTTAGCCATACGATTGAAAATGAAGCCAATAAGAATCGCACTGACCAATATATTCCTGCTGCTCACCTTGTCCGCATATTCACAGAATGTGGTGGACTCGCTGATCACGGTGTTCAATCACCAAAGGGGGGCTCAAGTTACCCGCACCGCAGAAGCGTTCTTTGAATATCTGTCCAAGGAGAATTTCACAGATGGAGCCATCGAACTGATTCCCGGCAGCAAGGCGGACAGCGTCAAGGCCCTGACCTGGTACTGGGCAGGAGAATGGTACTACGATGCCCAAGACTATGACAAATCCATTGAATACTCACATAAGGCGTTGAATCTCAGCCGGAAAGTTGCCGCAAAGGAAATAGAATGCGACTGCGACAACGTCCTGTCCATAGCATATTTCCGAAAGTCCGACTATCACAAGTCACTGGAATACGCACAGGCAACCCTTGAGTTGGGGCGGGAACTTCAGGATGAAGAGCGGATCGCATATTCATTGAACACTTTGGCTGGGATTTGCCTAGCGTCGAAGCAGCCCGCGGAGGGAGTGAAATACGTTCTTGAGGCCATCAGAATCTGCGAAAGGCAGAAAGACTCCTTGAAGCTGGCGGTGCGCTGCGGCATGGCGGCGGAAATCTACCACAGCATGGGAGAGCACGAGAAGAGCCTTGAATATTCCCGCCGCGCCTACGACATCAACAAGGCCATGGGGCTTGACGACAAGGCTGCGGTCAGGCTGTCGCAGATGGCGGCGGCGCAGATAGCCCTCGGTCAGTACGACGATGCTGAAAAGTCTCTCCTTGAGGCACTTCCCGAACTGGAAAAGGCTGGAAATATGCAGTCCTGGGCCATCAGCTGCAACCAAATGGGTGACATCTGCCTCCAAAAAGGAGACCACGACAGGGCGGTTGAATATTTCCGGTCGGCACTCAAGATCTTCACAGAGAAAGGGGATGCCTACAACTTGAGCCATTCGCATTACGGGCTCAGCAGAGCCTTGACTCCACGCAATTCCGAAGAAGCCGTGGAGCACCTTATGCATTACACCCACATCAAGGACTCGCTCTACGACAGCGAGATGAACCAAGGTCTCAATGAATATAACGCCCGCTACCGCAACGAGCAAATCACCAGCGAGCGGGATCATCACCTGAGTTCCAAGCGGAAGATTCTTTGGTTCAGCATCGTGGCCGTGGCATTGCTGGCATTTGCGATATGGCTTCTCGCCCGCAGGAACAAGTCCATCAAGTCCATCCTTGATGACACGATGGCCAAACTCGACGCGGCGAGAAAGCGTACGGTCTCACGTCCGTCACTGACTCCTGAGCGAGATGTTGTCGGGCCGTTGAAAGCTGAGATCCGGAAACAGATCATTGAAGGGAAGGACGTTGACCTTCAGGAAGCGGCGTCCGCGCTCTGCACCACAAGGTCGAATCTCAACCGCCAAATCAAGGCACAGACAGGAGGCAGCAGCAGCGCTTTGGTGACAGAGGTCAGAATCGAAATGGCCAAGGAGATTCTGGCCGGACAGAAAGACAAGCCTGTCTCGGAAGTCGCCTTGCTCTGCGGAATCAATGACACTTCCTATTTCATAACTTTGTTCAAGAAAGCCACCGGCTCCACGCCGAAGCAATGGCGGGACGGCAACACAGGACAATAACGGAATTTCAAGCCGGCTTTACAGAAATATGGCTAAAGAGGCACATTTTGCCCCTTTGGCCATATTCCTTTTGGGACGTACCGACTAAATTTGCGGTACACATAAACCTAAAAAAATCACATGATGACAAATCTTAGTTTGAAAGCCATAACGGTCGTCGCCTTGATGGCGGGACTCGGCACAATGACAGCCAACGCGCAGTTGGGCGGACTGGGAAACGCCCTTAAAAACAAAGTCAAGAATGAAGCCTCCAAGACAAAGACGGCCGTGGCGGAAACCGCTAAGGAGAAAGCCGCTGCACAAGTCAGGAATGTTGTGGACGGAGTACGCCAAGACGAGGAAAAATTCTGGAGTTCCGACATGGGCGACTGCGTGAGAATCGTCGGTCAGGAAGGTACACTTTACGAAGGCAACGCCAAGTCGTCCTGGGAGCAGCTTCAGGAATGGAAGACCGACCTCCCTACCATGACAATGAACAGCAAGACCGTCATCGCCAACGCACTTTACTATCTCTACAGGATGGAGGAGGCAGCGGATGAGCAGAACTTCGACAATCAGGAACTTGAGTATTTCACCCGCTCCGGTGAGATGTACAATTTCATCGAGAACATTGTCCGTGAAGCGGAAGGTGTCAAAGGTCAGTTCAGGTACAATGAGTACAAGGATCACTACAACGCCGCCTACGGCAAGATCTGGGCGAAGCTTTGGGCGGGATTGCCAAAGAAGGCGGCCAAGGCCAAGGAAGACAGGGCCAAGTTCGCTGAAGGAACCTACAACCAGATTGAGTTCGAGATCGGTAAGTCCAATGAATATTCAGGGAAGATGAAGGAATGGTACCTTGACTGGGCATATTCAGCCTACAACCTCAACGCGTCCTTCGGTTATCTCCTTGAGAGCGATCCTCGCTATGATCAGGTTCTCGCGGATCTGAAGTCTGCCATCGCACAGACTTCCGAAGAGTTCCAGGCCAGGAATCCGGTCAAGCCAGCCGCCCAGCTGAGGGATGAGTACAAGGCAGAGAAAGAGCAGCTTGCCAAAGAAGAGGCTGAGCGCAAGGCCGCCCGCGAGGCGGAGATCGCCGCAAGCATGCAGCCTTGGCCAGCCACCAAGATGGGTGACGCAGCATTCCTGAACGCTTGTCTGGCAGCAGCAAGAGCCCAGTTCCCGGAAGAGGACGCCAAGCGTGTCACCATCCTCAACTCGACATGGCAGATCGACCGTGACGGTTTCGGAAACATTGTCCGCCGCCGTGTCAGCGCGTGGGTGGATATCAAGAAGGACGGCAGACGTTACGCCACCAATTACGGTTTCGCACAGGACTACATGGGCGGAGGCAAGTACGGCAAGACCTACTTCTTCGGTGTGGGCACCAGAAGCGGATTCTTCATCAAGTAAATCATAATCACATAATTAATACAAACTAAAATCCAATTATCTTATGGCTTACACAGAGACAACAAAGACCACCTACGGTCAGCGCGTGAAGAAATCTTTCGGTGGCATCGGTTCCGGATTTGTTCTTCTTATTGTCGGCACGATCCTCCTCTGGTGGAACGAAGGCAGGGCTGTCAAGACGGCAAAAATGCTTAACGAGGCCGCCGGGGTGACGGTAGAGATGACCGACATCAACACTGTTAACCCTCAGTTCGACGGGAAACTCGTCCATGCGACCGGAATGACCGCCACGATCGACTCTCTTATCGACCCGGACTTCGGTGTCGGGGTGACAGCTGTCAAATTTGCAAGAAAGGTTGAGTACTACCAGTGGGTGGAGCGATCACAGAGCAAGACCAAGGATAAGGTCGGCGGCGGCCAGGAGACCACCACAACCTACACCTACGAAAAGAAATGGGTTGACTCTCCTGTCAATTCCGAAGAATTCCACGATCCTGAGTATCAAGGAATGAACAGGGTAAAGATCGCCATTGACGACTTAAGGCAGACCGCCGAGAACGTGACATTCGGAGCCTACAGACTGACCAAAAGCCAGATCGCCTCTATCAGCGGCGAGCAGCCTTATCTCTTCTCCGAGAAGGACACCGAAAGGATCACCAAGGAACTGTTCAGAGAGGAGTGCCTGATTGACACGACCCTTGCCGTGAAGATCCAGAACAATGTGGTCAACTTCGGTTCAAAATCCGGCACCCCTCAGGTCGGTGACGTGCGCGTGACCTTCACAAAGGTGCTTCCGGCAGAAGTTTCGCTTATGGCTCAGGTCAGCGGTGACACGTTCGTGCCTTACACCTCGAAGAACGGAAAGAATTTCGATGTCCTTCAGATGGGTGCCCAGTCAGCCGACCAGATGTACGAGGGGCAGCACTCGGCCAACAAACTGTGGCTCTGGATCCTCAGGTTCCTGGGCATATTCCTTGTCATCGGTGGCCTGAAGGGCATATTCGGATTCCTTGAGACTCTTGCCAAGGTGGTTCCTTTCATCGCCAACATCATCGGCGCAGGTGTGGGCCTTGTCTGCTCGCTCGTCGGCTTCGCGTGGTCATTCATCGTGATCGCCATCGCTTGGCTCGCCTACAGGCCGGTTCTGGGAATATCCTTGATTGTCATTGCGGTCGCATTGATCATATTCCTATCCCGCAGGAAAAAAGTCGCATCCGCAGCATAATGTAATGGTCTGAATCATAAACCAACATCGAAATGACAACATATCTAAGGAATATGAAAAAAGTGTTGGGAGCGGTTCTCGCTCTCACGCTTTCATTGTCTGTGAATGTGCCCGTTCAGGGGCAGAGTCTGCTGAACCAGATCGGCCGACGCGCCAAGAACGCAGCCAAGACGAGGGTGACAATGGGTGCCGACAGGGCTATACAGAAGACTCTTGACAAGGCTGAGGACGCTATCGAAAAAGGTGCCAACGACGCTCTTAACGGACGTGGCGGAAAAGGTCAGGCACCGGCTGTGAGCAACGGCCGTGTCTCTGCGAACGCCAACGGCACAATCTACTACGTCAGCGAGTCAGGCAACAACAAGAACGACGGCTTGAGCCCGTCAACACCTCTTAAGAATATTCAAAAAGCGTTGGACATCGCTCCGGCTGGTTCCACAATCTACGTGGCCGCCGGCAACTACTATGGTCTCCTTCGCTGCGGAAACATCTTCGTCCGCAAGCCTGCCTACATCTACGGTGGCTTCAACGGAGATTTCTCTCAGCGTGACATCCTGAACTACCGCACGATGGTTCAGCCGACTCCGGAGTCCAACGGCACCGCCAAGGCTCCGACCGTTCAGCTTGAGATCAATGTCGGCAAGTACGATAGCAATGTTGAGTACCGAAACGCTGAGGTTCTGTTCGACGGAATCATCTTCGACCGTGGAAATTCCATCTCCTACTATTCCGGCAACGATGATAATCAGAAGGGACAGCCAGAAGGTGTTGAGACGACTAAGATGAACCCGATCGGAACCAAAGGCATGGGAGGAGCGGACCTTTCCAATCTGGAGACTTTCACGAAGGAGTCATGCATTCTCTACATGAACAACTCCAACGTGAATCTAACCGTGCGCAACTGCGCGTTCATCAATGCTCCTAATCACGTGATTCTCGGTCTTTTCAGAGGCTCCATGTACATCGACAACAACATATTCGTGAATTGCAGGATGGAGGCGATGGATGTCCGCGGTTCGGATCCAAAGGTGAACTCCAAGGTTGACTTCACCAACAACACCTTGCTGTTCATGTGGTCGTTCAAGCAGAATCTTGAGACGATGGGCTACGGATTCCGTTTCCAGCCTGGCACGGACTGCTACCTTGCCAACAACATCTTCGGCTGCTCGATGATGACAGCCCTTGACTACACGCACATCGACAGCGACAGGAACCGTGAGGCCACCCGCAAGACCAGCGTGGAGAACAATGTGTTCTTCCTCAACAGGATGGGTGACATTTCTATTCCGGGAGGCGGCAATTTCATCAACATCAGCAGCGCTGATTTCTCTGACGTTGAATATCTCGACTCCGAGGGTGGCAACACCACGGTCAAGGATGCGAACATATTCAAGGGCAAGATTGACGAGGCTTACCTGAAAGGCTTCCTCAACGCGTCTTACACCGCTGAGATGCAGCACAATCCTAATTCCGCGGTCAACACGTTCCGTTCGGCCCTCGGCATGAACCAGATCGGCACGATGACCTCCAAGGTCACGATGTACGCCAACCGCTACAATTGGGAGAAGGCGCTTCTGCTCTTCGGAGCTATGCCAGGTTACGGGGCGCAGGTGCCGCGGTAGTGTCATGCGTTAATAAAATTATTATTAAACTATATTGATTATGAACTTCAAGCACACCCTATCCGCCTTCGTGACATCGGCAATTGTGGCCTTACTTGTCGTTTCGTGCGGCAAGAAAGAGGAAGAGGCTGTGAGCGTCTCATCCGTCGCGGTGTCTCCAGTAAACGTGGAGATCACAGAAGGTGAATCCACAAAGTTGACCGCCAAGATTTCTCCTGCGGCGGCCGCTGACAGAACCGTGACCTGGACATCCTCCGACAAGGCCGTCGCCACCGTTGACGGGAGCGGCAACGTGCAAGGCATCAAGGCCGGCACCGCCACCATCACCGCCACAGCCGAAGGCAAGTCCGGGAAATGCGAGGTCACGGTCTCAGCTAAAGTTACCTCATTCAGTCTCAGCGAGACTAAGTTGAACCTCGTGGAAGGAGGCAACACCTCAATCAAAGCCATCATCACACCAGAAAAAGCCACTGGGCTTGAGGTTGAGTGGAACACTTCCAACTCAAAGGTGGCCGTAGTGACAAACGGTACAATCGCGGCTATCGCAGCCGGTGAGGCCGTGATCACCGCGACATTGAAAGAGTACCCTGAATTCACCGCCACCTGTTCAGTGACTGTGACATCCAATGAAGTCAAAGCCACCGCGATGCGCTTCGCCGACAAGTACAGTACCGGTGACGGCTACGCGGCCACGATTCGCATCGATGAGCCGGGACAGATCTTGGAACTGGTCTTTGAACCTGCGGATGCGACAAACAAGCAGGTGAATTGGTCCTCCGAGAACACTGACGTCCTTACAGTGGATGAGTTCGGCGCTATCACTCCTTTGAATTTAGGCACAAGCAAGGTTACCGCTGTCCAGAAAAACGGTGGTCTGATGGCGAGCATTTCCGTCACTGTGACGGACGTGCCTCTTGAGAGCATCTCAATCAAGGGATGGAGCGCGACTCCTATTGAGGTCAATTCCGGAACCTCAGTAGAAATAGAATGCGAGGTTCTTCCAGCTTCGGCCCGAGAGAAGGATTGGATTCTTGAAGTTGACAAATCCGACTTGGCGAAGCTCAATGGCCATAAGGTGGAATTCCTCCCTAAGGCGGGAGATGTCACAGTCACCGCCAAGTGTGTCGCCAATCCATCCATCAAGGCCGCCCAAATCTATAAGGTGACCGTGACACCGACAGCCATCGCTCTCCCTGCCAAGATCTCCATCACTCTCGGCGACACCAAGAAATTGACCCCGACCCATACCCCTGAGACCGCCTCCTCAAACGAGCTCGAATGGGCATCATCGGATGACAAGATAGTGAAAGTCGACGCTGACGGGACACTGAACGCTGTTGCGAAGGGCGAAGCCACCGTCTCTGTCAAGTACAAGAAATTCCCTGCCGTCGGGGCTTCGTGCATTGTCACGGTGATAGGAGAATCAACTGTCTCGATCAACGGTGGAGAGATGATGACGTACGAAGTCGGCCATCTCCGCGATTTGCTGGCGAAATCCGGGACGCCGATCACCTCCATCAAGTGGCGGGAAGGCTTTATCAATTCCAGCGACGCGGGAGCGATCCGGGAATATTGCACCGCACTTGAAAGCGCGGACATGAAGAATGTAAGGATTGTTTCCGGAGGAGACTCCTACAAGTCCGGATTTCAGAATAGAGATAAATACACTACTACTGATGATGAGTTCCCTCCGGCATTGTTCTATGAGCACAACACTCTCAAGTCCATAATTCTTCCAGACTACATCACTAAAATCGGGGATAGAGCCTTTGAAAGTTGTGTTTTGGATAAAGTTGTGTTCCCGGACAGCGGCTTGGAGATAATCGGAAAATACGCATTTTCTCTAAATGGTTCCTGGAAGCGCTCCAAACTATACAATGTTCCATCCAGCATAAAAAAGATTGAGTATTACAGTTTCTATGGAGCGTATTTCGTAGACAGATTGTATCTGCCGAACATTGAAGATCTTGATAACACCGCTTTTATCAATATTGTCGCCGATGAGATTTTCCTCGGTCCGAAACTTAAGACTCAAGGTCTTGGTGGAATGGAAGTGAACCAGGTCATCATAGATGAATCCCATCCGCAGATTTATGTTACCGGGCAGGCCATTGTTGACCGTAGCATGAAAAAGGTTATAGGTTGGGTTGCAGGCCGGAATCACAGTTCAGTGTCTTCCTTGACAATTCCGGCCATAGAAAATGTCACGACATTGGGCGATTATCTGCTGCGTAACGGACTCTACCCTAATTGCAAGAAAATAACCGTCAGTGAAGGTTATACCTACCTTGACAATTATTCCCTTGACACCAGAAAAGTCGAGGTGTTGGACCTTCCTTCGACATTAGAGAGAATCTCTGTTCTCTTTGTAGCATACAACAAGGTCTTGAAGGATATCACGATCCGGGCGGCGGTGCCTCCAGCCTTTAATGACTATGATGGCCGTTTCGATGATCCTTTCCACGGATGTGACTTCAAGGGCGTCATCCGCGTCCCTGCCGCCTCCCTCGAGACCTACAAGACCACCAAATACTGGAGCAAGTACGCTGACCAGTACGTGGCGATAGAATAAAGGCCGCCTGAAATATTCTTGAGAAGAGTGCCCTTGGTCCGCGCCGGGGCACTCTTTTTCATTTCAAAGCAGATTCTGCTTTCTAAAACACATTGACTTCTTCCACAGAAAGTCCAGTGCAAGAGGAAATTGTCTCCGCATCAATGCCTTTGGCCTTAAATGCCGCGGCGATTTCCCGCTGAGTCTGTTGGCGGCCTTCAGCCTTGCCTTCCTGGACTCCTTCCCACCTTGCGTAGTTGATGGAGTTGATCCTGTCCCGTTCTGTCATCATATCCTTTTCGTATTGAATGGCTTCCTCGGGCGTGAAGTTGGCCCTGGTGGACGCCTCGAAATAGGCCTCGTAGGCCTTGTTGCCCCTGGCCCAGTCAGGCACTCCGTCCATCTCCTTCGACCCCGTCAGCAAAGATAACCAATAATCCGTCTCGTTGGTTATCCCTTTCGAGGATTTTTTGAATGCGTTCAAGTCAAAGAAGTGGTACTCGGGACTGGTGGGAAGCCGGTGGCCGCTGGCCTCGTCAACAGTGTAGTAATGAAGGTCGTACCTGCCGCTGATTCCCGTGACGTCCTCCGAAGCGAAGTTCAGGAAGGCGATGACGTACGTCGAGTGCAGTTCGTACTCCGCTGAGCCGACCACGCCCTCCAGCTGAGCGATGACCTTGGCCGTGTAATAGACCATCCTCTCCAGGAACGTCACCTGCTTGGCGTTCTGCATCTCCACGATGAAGTTGTTGTCCCTGTCATCAGTGGCGTAGCAGTTTTATCCGCCACGCAATTCACAAGGATTTCCGTAGCCAAATACACAAATATTTCGAGTTAGCTCAAAGAGAAAGAATACAATGCCGCCAACTGACGGAATGAAAACCAGCCAACTGACGGAATGAAAACCAGCCAACTGACGGAATGAAATTTCGTAATAATTTGATTATTTTAAAAATAACCATTAATTTTGCCGCATGGGTAATTATAGAAACAGAGTAGCCGACGGCATTCTCAAAGATAATCTTGAAGCGGCTGGATTAGTCCTGATAGAAGGTACAAAATGGTGTGGAAAGACCACAACCGCTGAACAGCAAGCGGGAAGTATTGTGTATATGAATGATTCAGGTAATTCCGGGACATATCTTGCCTTGGCTCAGAATTCACCAAGTATTCTGTTGAAAGGTGACACACCTCGCCTGATAGACGAATGGCAGGACGCTCCCGAACTATGGGATGCGGCCAGATTTGAAGTGGATCACAGAGATACCAAGACAGGGCTGTTCATTTTCACGGGTTCAACTGTCATCCCTAAGGAGAAATTGGAGAGAATCAAACATTCCGGGACCGGACGCGCTGCTTGGATAAAAATGCGTCCGATGAGCCTGTGGGAATCCGGTGAGTCAAACGGACAACTGAGACTTAATGACCTGTTCCTCAACAAGACCGAAGCGGCATGTCAGTCCAATGAATTGGACATCGAGCAGCTGGCTTGGCTGATATGCCGAGGCGGATGGCCGGCGGCTCTGGCTATGTCAAAAAAAGGAGCTCTCAGGCAATCTTTCAATTACATCAACGCTATCGCAAGTACTGACATTTCAGCAGTGGACGACGTGGAGAGGGACAGGGACTTCACTCTACGTCTTCTTAAGAGTTACGCACGCTTTCAGGGAGCCCAGGCTCCGGTCACATCAATATATGAGGATCTCAAGTCCAATGCGGACGGATCAATGACAAGCGAAACCATCTCTTCCTACATATCCGCCCTCAAAAAACTGTTTGTCGTGGAGGATGCCCCCGCATGGAATCCGAATCTCCGCTCAAAAACAGCCATAAGGACATCAGACACCCGGTATTTTGTTGATTCTTCGATAGCGACCGCCGCTATGGGAATCGGACCGGATGATCTCATCTCAGACCTGAACACGATGGGACTTCTTTTTGAGACAATGTGTGTGAGGGATTTGCGCGTGTATGCAGAAGCGCTCGACGGCAGCCTGTATCATTACAGGGACAAGAACAATCTTGAATGTGATGCCGTGTTGCATCTGAGAAACGGCAAGTATGGTCTGATAGAAATCAAACTCGGTGGGCAAAGACTTATAGACGAGGGGGTAGCCACGCTGCACTCATTAGCCTCAAAAATTGACACGGACAAAATGAAAGCCCCTTCGTTCCTGATGGTTCTCACAGGGACAGGTGCCTATGCCTACAAAATGGACAATGGAGTATGGGTGGTCCCGATAACCTGCCTTAGACCTTGAGCGACATTCAAGAGCGTAACAGTTAAATGCCTGATCGTCTGCGAAAAAGCATTTTTATAATACTGATTTCTCAGATATTGAATATCTTGACTCCGAGAGCGGCAACACAACGGTCAAGGACGTGAACATATTCAAGGGCAAGATTGACGAGGCTTACCTGAAAGGGTTCCTCAACGCGTCTTACACCGCTGAGATGCAGCACAATCCTAATTCAGCGGTCAACACATTCCGTTCAGCCCTCGGTCCGAACCGGGGCACTCTTTTTCATTGTCTAAGTGCTTATCTGGCGGCAAAGCCACGAGGTATTATACATGGAACACATTATTCAACGGATAATGTGAGATGATCGTTCACAGATGCACCTGAGTGGGCATATTCCGAAGAAATTGATCACCAATAATTGACAAATATGGCAAAAGAGACATAATATGCCTTTTTTGCCATATTCCTTTTGTGATCCACCGGCTAATTTTGTGGTTTGAATATTCAAATTCAACATAACCATGGGCATTTTATACAAAACCAAGCAAACATCGCACATCTTTATTGTGTCAGCCATCATGGCCTTGGTCATCGCCTCTTGCAAAGGCAAGGAGACCGAAGAGATCAATGTCTCTTCGGTTTCTGTCACTCCAGACCGTTTGGAAATCATCGAAGGTGAGTCTGCCAAGCTGACCGCCAAGATCAGCCCTGCGGCAGCCGCTGACAGAACTGTGACCTGGACATCATCCGATAAGGCCATCGCCACAGTTGATGGCAGCGGCAACGTGCAAGGCCTGAAGGCCGGCACCGCCACCATCACCGCCACTGCCGAAGGTAAGTCCGGGAAATGCACGGTCACAGTCAAAGAGAAAACGGTGAGTGTAACCGAGGTGTCACTTGACAGAACAGAATTGACTCTGACAGAAGGCTCCTCCGAGAACCTCACCGCCACAGTCAAGCCGGACAACGCGACCAACAAGAAGGTAACGTGGAAGTCTGACAATGCCGACATCGCATCCGTGGACGAGAGCGGAAAGGTCACAGCTCTCAAGGCCGGTGAGGCAACCATCACAGTTACAACCGAGGACGGTGGGAAAAACGCCAGCTGCAAGGTGACCGTGAAGAGCAAGAATGTGCCTGTCACCGGCGTGGAGGTCAATCCTTGGGCCGTGACCCTGTCCGTACGTGGAACCACCAAACTCTCTTACACGATCAAACCAGCGGATGCTGCCAACCAGAATGTGAAATGGGAGTCTGAATCTCCGTCCGTTGCGACAGTCGATTCTGAGGGCAATGTGAAAGGAATCGCTGCAGGAACAGCGAAAATCAGCGTGACAACCGATGACGGAGGATTCAAGTCCTACTGCACCGTAACCGTGAAAGAAACGGAATCAAAATTCAAGGTTGGCGGACTGTGGTATGAAAAACATAACACTGTTGGTGTTCCAAACACGGTACGTGTGATTCCCGACCCAGACGGAAGCAAATATAGTGGAGATGTCACCATCCCCGGCCAGATTGAATATGACGGGATCAAATACTCGGTCAACACAATATGGGACAATGCGTTTCACGAATGCACCGACCTTAAAGCCGTGACACTTGGTGAAGGAATTGAATCCATTGGAGCAAGGGCTTTCTACGGCTGCTCTAATCTTGAAAGGATAACATTCTCCTCCACGATGGAATCGTTAAACACCGACAATCCGGTGTTTGAAGGCTGTCCGAAACTTGAGATTGTCACCACACCTAAGACTTCGGAAAGTCAACGGGATTATTTTTACACCCACTATGGAGCGTTGTATTCTCACCGCTATTATTCAAAGCCATTAAACAAAGAGACAGAAGTACTGTCATGGCTTCCGGAAAAGGCCACCGGTGTGTTCGCCATCAAGGATGGCGTGGAGGTTATTGATGAATATTCAATCACCTGCACTGGTATCAGCAAGATCATCATCCCGGAATCCGTAAAATACATCGGGCCAAGATTCTTCAACAAATCCAAAACCCCTATTGAGGTCGAACTGAATTGGAAGACAAAGGAGGACATCGACAGGATTTCAACCGAGGAGTCGGACCCTTCGAAATTCTTTTTCTTCTACACAGACCGCTACGCTGTCAAGGTGACCGTCCCGAAAGGCACCAAAGCCCTCTACGAATCCCACTGGCTCTGGTCCCACCTCGGCGGCATCACAGAACGCCCGTAGCCTAACCATTAGATAACACACGCCCCTGAATGCCCTGCCGGAGCCAACCGGAGACATTCAGGGGTATATTCATTGATTTATAAATAGTGACCATAATCGAATTGATCGCTTGTAATTTCGGTAAAACACTTTTTATAAAAAGCAATTATCTGGACAAAATGCTTTTTATAAAAAGCATTTTGTTATATTTGCAAGAAATATTAGGAATATATGGAGACTCTTTTCGCCAAACATGACAAATACCTACTCAGAACACCAATGAAGATCATCCGTTCA
>ERZ808277.321-NODE-321-length-16093-cov-5.122210_pt1 | contig 16093 bp, 13 predicted proteins | sample MGYA00521240_ERZ808277 | MGnify/ENA primary metagenome ERZ808277 (study PRJEB31516, sample SAMN03275599) | gut metagenome | biome: mammalia-associated habitat; material: feces | host: Papio cynocephalus | place: Kenya | collected 2012-07-17 ... | reverse complement strand
GCAAAGTTATATGCCACTTAATCAAACTGACAGTCGTACTTTATCGTAAGCATTCCGACGAAGCACGACTGTTATATGAAAAAGCGCTTCCGGAAATCAGTCTGGGAGCGCCTTTTTTTATTACATTTAATAATTCTTCAGCTTCTTCGTGATGTCGATGTCGTAGTAGGATCCGACGAAGCCGTGGAATTCCTTCTTCATCTCTTCCAGGATTTCGGGTTTCTCTGCGGCGATGTCATGCTGTTGCATCCTGTCATCGGTGACGTTGAACAAGACATAATCGGGAACGTTGCCAAGATCCACCTTTTTCGTCTTTCTGTATGCCGGGCCATAGTACGGCGGAATCATGATGTAGTCTCCCTTGCGCATCGCGAGGCGGCTCTTTGCCTCGACAATCAGCGACTTACGCCCCTTGCCTTTGCCCAGTAGCGCATTCAGATAGTTTTGGGAATCAAGGTTGTCCGGGGTTTCGGCTCCTATCAACGAAGCCAGTGACGCATAGTAGTCAAGCTGGGACACGAGTTCGTTAGAGACTATCTTGTGAGTATGACCTTTCCACCATATTATCATCGGAACGTGAGCGCCTCCGTCATAAAGGCTGTATTTCCCGCCTCTAAGTTTTCCGTAGGCGTCATGGTCTTCTCTATGCTCATAAGCCTGATCGATATAGCCATCCTGAAGGACCGGCCCGTTGTCGGATGTGAAAATCACGAGCGTGTTGTCGAGTATGCCTTTTTTCTTCAAATAGCCAAGAACCTCTCCCACACACCAGTCGGCCTCAACGACCGCATCGCCTCTCGGTCCGAGATTAGTGGCTCCCACGAACCTCTCGTTCGGGGTGCGCGGGACGTGTGGCTGATGCAGCCCATAATAAAGAAAGAACGGTTTGCTTTCATCGCGTGTGTCAATGTAATCCTTGACCTTTTCGACGAAGTAGTCCGCCATATCCTCGTCCACCCAACGTGCCTTTTGTCCGCCACGCATATACCCGATGCGAGGTATTCCGTTGATGATGGCCTCATTATGATGGTGATCCCACATCATCCGTATCATGTCCAGATCTTTTTTTCCATCAGGCTCTCCCGGAAAGTTGTGTTTGTAACTGACTTCAATAGGGTCGTTCGGATCAAGGTTCAGGACATCACCGTTCTCCACATAAACGGTTGGAACCCTGTCGTTTGTCGCGGCGATCAGACAGGAATAATCAAATCCTATGTCATTGGCGCAAGGGCTGATGTGCTTGTTCCAGTCCGGATTCCCGTTGCCCATGCCAAGATGCCATTTGCCGATCGCACCGGTCTGGTAGCCGTTGGCCTGCATCATCTTGGGAATTGTCGGCATATCCGTGGATATCAGCAGAGGAGCGTCGCCGGGAAGAATCCTGGCATTTTCGTTTCTCCACGGATATTCTCCCGTAAGAAGGCCGTAACGGCTTGGAGTTGATGTGGCCGATGTAGCGTACGCATTGTTGAAAAGCACACCGTTTGACGCCAGAGAGTCAATGTGTGGTGTAGGTATCGCACCGTATCCGTAGGCGCTCACGTCGCCTATACCCAAGTCATCGGCTATGATGAGCAGAATGTTGGGCTTCTGCGGCTTGTGAACCTTTGCGTCAGCGCATGTCACTCCGGCCATTATCGGTAGTGCCGCAAGCCCGATAAGTGAATTGGTTTTCATTTCCAGTAAAATGTGATGTAGTTTTGGAGAGGCTTGCGCTTGTTTGCTGGCGGAAGCTGCATGAAATCGCCGTAGGAGTCGCGCAGAATCTTGTCATAGCCTTTCCAGACAAAAAACTCACAGTCTTCAAATTCCAACTTTACATATTCATTGATCTCATCATCCTCAAAGAATTCGTTAGCGCCAATCTCTGGGCAGGTGAGTTGTGACCAATGGTGGCTCTCCGCCGGGGAAACCAATGAGATGAGAGTGTTCATGTCCTTGACAATGTCAGCCGGATCGCGTTTGATAAGGCGAGGATGAGTTCTTTTCAACGTCCAGATTTTAAGCCGTTTCCTGATGGAAAACCGCGATGACGAGATTGTGTGTACCCTGCGTATTCCGACATTGAATTTCATTAGAAGAAGAAGGGAGTCGTAGATTCTGTCGAAAGTCTCTTTGTCATCCGGAACCCTGTCAATCGGGAATATGTCAATCCAGACCCCGACATCTTGTCTTACCCATGGAATGCAGCTGGACGCAAGAGTCTTTTCTGTGTCACATACCCTGCCGAAAGCGATGTAGCAATCCGGTGTGTTGCGGCTGTCGATGAATGAATATCGGTCTGACTTGTAGATTGCCCTGAACTTTTCGTAATCCTCGCGCGGCATCATCAGATCCACATCGTCATCCCATGGTATGAACCCTTTGTGCCGTACAGCGCCAAGCAGAGTCCCGTAGCCCAGTGAATATCTTATTCCGTTCTTTTCGCAGAATCCGGCAACGTCCTTGAGTATCTCAAGGCTGAACTGCTGTAGTTCCTTGAGTGTGAGGCGTTTCATTGTCGTTTAACTTAATTTGTAGACATTCTTCCCGTTGATGTAATCTTCCTGGATCTGTGTCATCTTCAGGATTTCGTCTTTCGACAAAAGGTAGAGGCTTTGCTCCGGATTTAGTATGTGGGATATGAATTCCCGGATCTCATACCTGAGCCCTTCGCCCATAAAAGGGTAGAAACACTTTCTGTTCTGGTTCTGATCCTCGAACCTTTGCTCGAAATAGTCCGTCTTCCACCACGGTGCAGGAACATAGATGTAGCCCTGGGTTCCGGAGATGACCATATTCCCTTCTGTCTTGGCTCCCAGACCGACTTGGAATGACGCCGTGGCGCTGCCATAACGGAAGACTGCCTTGGTGTACATGTCCACATCGTTCTTCATGATGGAGTAGAAGTTGATGTTCTGGATTTCCCTTCCCAGCAATTTAATTATAGGCAGGAGAGGAAAGCAAGCGTTCTCGTTCATGCTGCCTCCGAATCTTGAATGGTCCAGTTTTGAGGACTTCTCGTTGGTGAGGGTCGTGACAGAGGCGTTGATGTCAACAATCTTTCCGATAACCCCGGATTTAAGCATCGATACAAGGTGGCGGAATGCAGGGCAGTAGGCCGTTTTGTGCGCCACCATCAGGGTCTTTCCATTTGCCTCGGCGATGGAGAACAGTTCCTTGGCCTCAGCGAGGTGAAGGACGAAAGGGGTCTCGCACAATACGTGTTTTCCGGCAAGGAGAGCCGCCCTTGCATATTCAAAATGAGTGTAGTGAGGTGACGCGACATAGACCGCGTCGCAGTTCGCCAGAAGTTCGTCAAGAGTCCGCGCGGCCAGCGGTATGCCATTGGCCGAACAGAATGCGTCGCACTCCTCAATGTCCGGGTTGTAAACAGCGCTGATCGTGTTGCCGCTGACGAATTTCGCCTCCGGCACGAATCTTTTAGCTATGCTTCCGGTCCCGATGATTCCGACCTTTACAGAAATCTGCTCTTCCCTGAGCTGTGTACTGGATATGCCTTGAGTCCTAGGCAGATAGACAACCTCGCAATATTCCTTGAGGTAATCAAAGTAACCTTCCCAGTCTGAGCCTATGGCGAAGACATTCACATTGTACTTCTGGATGTCATCGATCTTCTGCCCTTTGTACTCCTCGATGATCACCTCGTCCGCATAACCTGTGTCCTTTACTGCCTGTACACGCTTCATCACACTGTCCCTCGTGTTCATCTTTCCGCGTTCAAGGTCGAAGTTGTCGGTCGTCACGCCTACGATAAGCCAGTCGCCGAGTTCTTTCGCCCGGCGGAGCAGGTTGATGTGCCCTTGATGCAGGACATCAAAAGTCCCGTAAGTGATAACTTTTTTCATCAAACGATTTCGGATTCGATCAAATGGATGCGTTCTGCGAGAGTGCGGAGCTCCTCATCGGTCTGGAGGCCCATGTGGGAGATCCTGTAGAATCCAGGGATTGAGCCTGGCATGATGTAAGTCCCGTAACGCTCGATCAGGCCTCTGAATATCCTGCGCTCGGACGTGTCCTTGGTCTGGATGGCCGTGATGGCGTATGACGGATTCTCTGCCGGCATTGTCCAGCCGTATTTCCGGCATTCCTCACGGAACACCTCCGCCCTGTGACGCACCTGTGAGATGTTACATGACTCTCCTCCCTGTTCCTTGAGTTGCCTGAGCCTTGCGTTGAGCTGGAGGTAGATTAGGGTAGCGGGGCTGAACGGAGTCTGCCCTCTCTTGAGGTTGCTCAGATTGTCCTCGAAATCCCAGTAGTAACCTCTGTGGGCATATTCATAACCCTCCAACCTTTTGCTGATGAACAGGATGGACAGCCCCGGAGGGATGTTGAGGCCTTTCTGCGTGCTGGTGACGCAGATGTCGATTCCGAGCGTGTCCATGTCCAACTCCTCGGCGAGGAATGAACTGATCACATCCACAACAAGAGAAACGTTGTGCCGGTGGCATATTCCGGAAATCTTCTCAAGGTTGAAAAGCTGGCCGGTCGAGGTCTCGTGGTGCTGGCAGAGGAACACTTCCGGACGTTCCGTCTCCACGGTCCGCTCCAACTCCTCATAATCGATGTCCTTGGCGAACGGAACCTTGAAGTCAACAACCGGAACTCTGTAATACTCACAGAGAGACACCCAACGCTTGCCGAACGAGCCACCGTTTATCGCTATCGCTTTTCTCTTCGTGCTGACGTAGTTCTCCACGACCGCGCTCATCGCCCCGGTACCGGAACCTGTGTAGATGATGGCTCTACCTCCCTTGCAATGAATCAGATCCAGAAGGATGCCTTCGGATTCGAGATTGATTTCAGAGAACTCGTCGGTTCTCATGTAGGGGATCGGTTGAGATCCGATCGCCGCTATTTCCTTGTCCAGGTCGCCTGGAAAAACATAAGAATGCATACTCGGTTTGCTACAGATTACGCAAATTTAACAAAAATTAGTTATATTTGTGAATAACGGGCTATATTTTGAACGTATTATGCTAAAATTGTCTCACAGGGAGATCCAACTTTATCTCCTTGACATACTCAAGGCCGTGGATTCATTCTGCGCCAAGGAGGGAATCAGGTATTCCATGGCCTACGGAACCCTTCTCGGGGCCGTGCGCCACAAAGGCTTCATCCCTTGGGACGATGACATAGACCTTCTGATGCCAAGGCCTGATTATGAGCGTTTTGTCTCCACTTTCGGAAAGGAGCCAGGCTCCCGTTACCGCTGCCTTTGCCATAAGGAAGGAGCGAAAGGCGACCGCTTCGTTCATTTTTTTGCCAAGGTCGAGGACACCTGCACAAAAAGCCTTCAAGGCAGAGGCTTTGAATATGACTTCGGCCTCAACATCGACATATTCCCGATGGACGGCAAGCCTGAGGATCCTGAACTTCAGAGGAAAAGGGAACATCAATTGACGCATTGGTCGCACAGACTCAACATCTGCGGCACAAGGTTCGACCTGTTCAACTTCCATCAACCGTTGTTCTCAAAGCTAGAGGCGCACGCCAGAGGCGCTGAATATTGGTGGAAAAAGATTGACGCCGAGGTCCGGAAATATCCTTACGGGACCTCGCGCCTCGCCGGGGCCGTCTCCGTCACCTACAATGGCACGAGGGAAATCTTCGAAAGGAATATGCTTGAGGATTATGTCGACCTGGAATTTGAAGGTTGCAGCTTCAAGGCGTTCCGCCGCTGGGATGACTGGCTTTCGCAGGAGTTCGGGGACTACATGACCCTGCCGCCAGAGAAGGATCGCAAAACACATGATCTGACGGTTTATCTTCTTGACAATTAACTCTATGGATGCAGTCATAACCTACGTCAACGGTTTGGATCCCGTTTGGAGGGATGAATATTCAAAGGCATTGAATGTGCCTGCTCTAGACAAGCGGTTCAGGGATTGGGGAACCTTGAAGTACCTCCTCCGTGGCATTGAGACCCACATGCCGTTCGTCAGGAACATCCATCTGGTCGTGTCCGGGCCTACGCAAGTGCCCGGCTGGGCTTCCGGGAGACTGAATGTCGTGACACACAGCGACATCATTCCTCAGGAGTTTCTTCCGACATTCAACAGCACCACCATAGAGATGTTCTTGCATCGGATTCCGGGTCTTGACGAGCGTTTCATCTATTTCAATGATGACATGTTCCCGGTGGCTCCATGCAAGGAGGAAGATTTTTTCCGTGACGGGAAGATCGTGATCGGATTCTCGCACCACATTTTTGCCGGAGGAATGTACAAGCGTCAGAGCCGTAATTCCGACCGCATGGCCAGAATGGCTCTCGGACGTGGAAGCGGTTTGTTTTTTGTCCGTCCACAGCACATCTGCTCTCCTATGCTGAGGAGCGCGAGCGAGGAGGTTTTCGAAAAGATGCGTGACGAGATATATTCAACTCTCTCCCAAGTCCGCACTAGGGACAATCTGAATCAGTATCTGTTTCTGGACTATCTTTACCATCAGGGGCGGGCTATCCGGGAACGCTTGTCCGGAAAGTTCTTTTCCATCGCGACCTCGTCCGCTTCCAGAATCGGGGAATATCTTAAATCTCCTTCCCGTAAACTTGTCTGCATCAATGACGTGCACCTCAAGGAGGAATCCTATCAGTCTGAAAGGAGGATTCTTCTGGATTCTTTCGAACGGGCGCTGCCCTTAAAGTCCGCTTTCGAGAAATAGGCTTGTGGACGTTTACTGACCGGTGATTTCCCTGAACAGGGAATCCCACTTTACCATTATCCTTTCCAACGTGAAATTTTCGGATCTTCTTTTGGACTCGGCTCCGAAACGGCTCCTGAGCTCCTCGTTGCTGATGACGCTGCATATTCCTTGCGCCAAAGTCATCGTGTCTCCGACTTTTGCAAGATACCCGTTGGCACCGATGGTGACTATTTCAGATGGTCCTTTGGGGCAGTCGTAGCTGACGATAGGAAGGCCGGTTGTGAGGGCTTCCAGTAGAATCATCGGGAATCCCTCGAATCTGGATGACATGACAAGGCATGAACTGTCCAGCATCTCCTTGCGCATGTCGCTTGTGTTGCCTTCAAGGATGACCTTGCCTTTCAATCCTTCAGAATCAATCTGGCTTTGAAGGGCGTCTTTCTGCCTTCCGTTCCCGTAGATGCTTAATGTCCAGTCTGGATGCCTGCCGTCCACTGTCTTCCAGGCTGTTATCAGATCCCTGAAGTTTTTCTGGCTCTCCAGCCTTCCGGCCGCTATGCAGCGCTTACGTGTCAGTGGCGAGACCTCTTCGGAAACGAACGACAGCGGATTGTAAATCTGCTCCACATCCGGCCTTACTTTAAGCCAATCCTCTTTGTCGGCCTTGGTCAGCACCACGAATCTGTCCAGTTTCCGGACGGCTTTCTCCAGCCTTTTCGTACGGAATGCCGCATAAATCCTTCCGAATATGTTCGAGCCGTATTTCAACATGAATTTCTCGTGAGAGAAATGGAATTCGCCCAGCTTCACGCTTCCGTCGGTGCATCTTGTGACGGCATAGAGCCCGTTGTCGCAGACAGTCACCGTGATGTCAGGGCGGATTATCCTAAGCAGCGAATCCAACCTTTTTCTGTACTTGAGCAGGAACATCCTGTCGTTCGTGTCAAGGTCGTGACGCACAATCCTTTCGCTGAGAGTGAAGAACTCTTTCCGCCCTTTCTGCCTGGCGGTGATGATGTGGACTTCGTAACCCAAGACATCCGCCATATAGTTGGCCTTTGTCGTGAGCACTCTTTCGATTCCTCCGGAGAGGTTCAGGGCGTGTATGCAGTATGCCAGTCGCATCATTGTGAGTTTTCGCTGCCAATTTACAAAGTTTACGCTGAAATTCAAAACGTTGTTTCACGCATATTCCCGCCGGCCAACCTTGGAGACTCCGACGAAGAGTAAAAGCAAGTTCGAAATTTGAGTGGATACCGCAGCAGAACGCCGCTTAGTGTTGTCGTGAACCGGTGTCTGGCCGGTCGGCTTTTTGGCGGGATTCAAGCGTAAAAAGAATAATGTCGGGCAATCTCTGCCGGGCAAAACCCTGGTGCAAAGATAGTTCTGTGTGTGGTGCGTACGTCTGGCCAAAAAGAAAATTGATGAAATAGTTTCTGTTTTTTATGGAAAAGTGGTGAAATCTCGAAATAGGTTGTAAATTTGAGGCGTGACAAATAAAGTTTATCGGGTATAAAAAAATATTTATGGGACTTTTGAAAAGATTCAGGATGTTGTTCCGTGGCACGCGGCATGATTTTGTTCCGATTCTTGCGCAGCAGACAGACTTCCTGTGCAAGACCTCGTCTCTTTTGGTCGAGATGTTCGGCACCGATGACGTAGAACTTCGCTCCGGAATGGAGAAGGAAATCAAATCCTGTGAGGCTCAGGGTGACGCGCTACTGACTGAGTTTCATGAGATGCTGTCCGCCCGTCCGTTCATTCAGGTCAACAAACTGGATCTCCAGGCTGTGGCGATGGCTATGGACGATTGTCTGGATGTCATCAAGGACACCTCCAAAGCAGTCTTGATCTACCGTCCCGCCAAACTGGATGACCAGTTGAAAGATCTTGCCCAGATGGCCAAGTCACAGTCAGAGGTTCTGCATGACGCCATTCCGCTTCTGGTCGATCTCAAGAAGAACCTTCCGGCTATCTCCATGGCGTGCGAGCGTGTGACGGAACTGGAACACGCCGCCGATGACGCCTACGAGGAGTATATGGGGTACATATTCAGCAACGAGGAGAACACCCGCGAACTGATCAAATATAAGAACTTGGCGGAGATGCTGGAGAACGCCACGGACGCTCACAAGCGCATTTCGGACAACATACGCAAGCTTCTGCTCAATTATCTTGCTGATTGATGCTGTGGCTGCTACTTCTGATAGTGGTCAACGCATTTTTTTTTTTTTTTTGAACATATTGGCATTCAGCGAGATTCGTATGACTGGTCTTGCCGTTCCGGCCAAGCCTTGTCCCGGCTGACATTTCGGCAGAACGGCAATCGGGGCTTAAAAATTGTAAATGTCTTTGATTATCATTAAATTTGTAGGATAATCAGAGACATTTTGGTTTTATGGCTATAGCTAGTATTCTAAAAAAAGTGTTCGGCTCGAAGGCCGACAGGGATCTCAAGCAGATCAGACCTGTTCTCAACAAGGTTCTGGAGGCTTACGGTCCGATAGACCGGCTCTCCAACGATGAACTGAGAGCCAAGACGGAAGAATTGAAGGCAAGGCTGCGTGAGTGCGAGGCTCCTTTCGAGAAGAGAATCGCGGAGATCAAGGCCAAGCTGGACGAGGATATTCCTGTGCATGAGAAGGAAAACCTTGCGACGGAGTCGGACAAGCTTGTCAAGGACGAGGACGCGGAGATTGAGAAGGTTCTGGAGGAGATTCTCCCGGAGGCTTTCGCGATCATGAAGTCCACCGCCCGCAGGTTCAAGGAGAACGCCACCATCGAGGTGACTGCCAACGACTTTGACCGAACTCTCAGCATAAACCATGACTTTGTCCACATCGAGGGCGACAAGGCCATATACCAGAACCATTGGGTGGCCGGCGGCAACGAGGTGACATGGGACATGGTCCACTACGATGTTCAGTTGATCGGCGGTATCGTGCTGCATCAGGGCAAGATCGCCGAGATGGCGACGGGTGAGGGAAAGACCCTTGTGGCGACCCTTCCTGTTTTCCTGAACGCATTGGCCGGCAAGGGAGTGCATGTGGTGACAGTCAATGACTACCTCTCAAAGCGTGACTCCGAGTGGATGGGACCTCTCTACATGTTCCACGGCCTTTCTGTGGACTGCATCGACAAGCACGAGCCTAACAGCGACGCGCGCAAGAGGGCCTACAATTGTGACATAACTTTCGGTACCAACAACGAGTTCGGCTTCGACTATCTTCGTGACAATATGGCAGTGAATATGACAGACCTCGTCCAGAGGAAGCATCACTATGCCATTGTCGATGAGGTGGACTCCGTGCTCATTGATGACGCGCGTACTCCGTTGATCATCTCCGGCCCTGTGGCCAAGGCACAGGATGACGAGCAGTACATGGAGTTCAGGCCTTATGTCGAGAGCCTCTATCAGAAGCAGCGCGCTCTTGTGACCCAGGTTCTGAACGATGCCAAGAAGGCCATCGCCGCGGGCAAGGAGGACGAGGGAGGAATGCTCCTTCTCCGTGCTTACAAAGGTCTTCCTAAGTACCAGCCACTCATTAAGTTCCTCAGCGAGCAGGGTATGAAGCAGCTGATGCAGAAGGCTGAGAACTATTACATGCAGGACAACGAGCGCGAGATGCACGTGGTCACTGATGAACTGTATTTCGTGATCAGCGAGCAGCAGCACTCGGTTGACATGACCGACAAGGGACACGATCTGCTTGCCAACGCGGTCTCCAATCCGGATTTCTTCGTGCTTCCTGACGTGGGAAGCCAGATCGCCGAGATCCAGAAGAACACAGAGCTCTCCGCAGAGGAGAAGCAGGAGAAGAAGGATGCCCTCATGGAGGACTACTCCCTCAAGAGCGAGCGTGTTCACACCGTTATTCAGCTCCTCAAAGCCTATGCGATGTTCCAGAAGGATGTTGACTACATTGTGATCGACAACAAGGTCAAGATCGTGGATGAGCAGACCGGCCGTATCATGGAGGGACGCCGCTGGAGCGATGGACTGCATCAGGCTGTCGAGGCCAAGGAGAATGTCAAAGTCGAGGCTGCCACCCAGACTTTCGCGACCGTCACCCTTCAGAACTATTTCAGAATGTACCACAAGCTCGCTGGTATGACCGGTACCGCCGAGACTGAGGCGGGCGAGTTCTGGTCCATCTACAAACTGGATGTTGTTGTCATCCCGACCAACCGTCCTGTCATCAGGGACGATCAGGATGACCTTATTTATAAGACAAAGAAGGCGAAGTATACCGCTGTCATCAATAAGGTTGAGGAGCTCATCGCCAAAGGCCGTCCTGTTCTGGTCGGCACCACGGATGTGGAGACTTCCGAGCTCTTGAGCCGTATGCTCCGCATGAGGGGCATCAAGCACAATGTCCTCAATGCCAAGGAGCATGCCAGGGAGGCCGAGATCGTCGCCCAGGCCGGTCTGTCCAGCACCGTGACCATCGCCACGAATATGGCGGGCCGTGGTACCGACATCAAGCTTTCTCCGGAGGTGAAGAAGGCCGGAGGTCTTGCGATCATCGGTACGGAAAGGCATGACAGCCGCCGTGTGGACCGTCAGCTCAGAGGTCGTGCCGGACGTCAGGGAGACCCAGGCTCCTCTGCGTTCTACGTTTCACTTGAGGACAAACTGATGCGTCTGTTCGGTTCCGAGAGGATCGCCGGAGTGGTTGACAAGCTTGGGATGGCTGATGATGAGGCTCTGGTGAGCGGAATGCTTTCCAAGTCAATAGAAAACGCACAGAAAAAAGTCGAGGAGAACAACTTCGGAATCCGTAAGAGGCTCCTTGAATATGACGATGTGATGAACTACCAGCGTGAGGCCGTATACGCCAGAAGGCGCAATGCCCTTTCCGGAGAAAGGATCGAGATCGATGTCAGGAACATGATGATCGACTCAGCCTCCATAATCGCCGGGCGCGCCGAGGGAATGCCTTATGCTGATTTCGAGGAATATGTGATGGCTCAGCTGTCGATAGACCTCGGCTTTGATGAGAAATTCTATTCAAACTCCAAGGGCGACCAGCTCACAGACGCTCTCTGCAAGCAGATGCAGGCTGTTTATGAGCGCAGGATGAACACCCTCGCCGAGAAGGTCTATCCGTTCATCAAGATGATCTTCGAGAAGCAAGGGAATATGTACAAGAACATAGCGATTCCTATCTCTGACGGACGCAAGATGCTGACTCTCAGCGTTGACCTTGAAAAGGCCTACAACACTCAGGGCAAGGAGATCGCCAAGGCTCTCAGCCGTTCGATCATCCTCTACCAGATTGACGAGCATTGGAAGCAGCACCTGCGCGACATGGATGATCTTCGCCAGAGCGTGCAGAACGCCGCCTATGAGCAGAAGGATCCGTTGGTTGTCTATAAACTGGAGAGTTACAACCTCTTCGCCACCATGCTTGAGGAACTTAACAAGGATGTGCTCTCATTCCTTCTCAGAGCGTTCGTTCCTCTCCGTGAGGACAGCGAGGCACGTCCGGCCCAGGCTCCGAGAAGTCAGGACATGAACAACATGAGAACCCAGCGCAATGATCTCACAACCAATGGAGAACAGAGAGCCAAGGCTCCTATTCATGTGGACAAGAAGATAGGGCGCAATGATCCATGTCCATGCGGCTCAGGCAAGAAGTACAAGAACTGCCACGGCGCTGGTTTGGTTTAATGAATAATATCAACTGAATATAATAATAAAAGGAATATGAGTGCGAATTATGGTTCTACCGATTCTGCTGGCGTGAACGACATCAGCAGAATCTCGGCCGGTTCGGTGATCAAGGGAGAGATCACATCTCCTAACGACATAAGGATAGACGGTACATTCGAAGGCCGTATCTTCTCTCAGGCAAAGGTTGTTGTCGGGGAGAAAGCCATCATCAAGGGTGACATTATCTGCAACAACGCTGATTTTTGGGGCAAGATAAACGGCAACTTTTTCGTAAAGGATACTCTTTCCCTCAAGGATACCTGCGTTGTGGAGGGTGACCTGCACATCAGAAGGCTTCAGGTTGAACTTGACGCCAAGTTCAACGGCAACTGCAAGATGATCACCGAGGAAGAGTTCAACCAACTCACTTCCGGAAGCCGTCCTGGAATGTATGAGGTTCAGACTCCGGCTGAGAACGAGGATGACTTCACAGTCTCATCTGGCAAGTCGCCGTTCTCTATCCAGCCCAATAACGACATTCCTGAGGCCTGAGAAATCGGCTTCTTTTATCTGAACAGACGATCGATGTCCTTGACCGTATGAGGTAGTGCGAAGACTACCACACGGTCATAGGGCTCGATGTGTGTTGATCCGATTGCAATGTAGGATTCACTGCCACGTATGAGGCCGCCAATGACGGCGTCTTTGGGGAACGAGATGTCCTTGAGGGTGCCTTTGGTTATGGCGCAGCCTGGAGCGACAGTATATTCAAGAACCTCGGCATCGGTGCCGCTCATGTATTTGACCAGACGTGCTTTGCCGCTGAGTGTGAACTTGAAAAGGCGGCCTGCGGTGATTAGTTTCTTGTTGATGACGGAGTCCACACCCATTTCCTCGGCAAGGTGGATGTACTCGATGTTCTCGACCTCGGCGATGGTGCGGTCAACCCCGAACTTCTTCGCCACGACGCAGGCCAGGACGTTGGCCTCGTCATTGCCTGTCAGAGCCAGGAACGCGTCATAGTCCTTGATTCCTTCCTCAAGCAGAAGGTCAGAGTTCCTGCCGTCCCCGATCACGACGATAACGTTGTCCGGAAGCCTTTCTGACAGAATCATTCCCCGTTCCTTGTCCCGTTCCAGAATCTTCACCGAACTGATTTTCGGGCTTAGTTTGGCCGCGACCAGTTCGGCGATGTCAGAACCCCCGAGAATCATCACCTTGTCGATCTCAATGTTGCTCTTTCCAAGGAATTTCATCAAGAAATTCATGCCTTCCCTCGTGGCGATGATGAACACCAGATCATTGAACATGAACTTGGTGTCGTACTTCGGCATGATCGTCTTGCCGCCACGGGAGATGGCGATCACACGGAACTGAAGCTCGTCGCTGGTGGCGATGGCGGCGAACTCGGCGATCTTCATGTCCAGAAGAGGGGAGTCCTCCTCCAGTTTGAACACCTCGACCTGAAGTTTTCCCCTTGCGAAATCCATCGATTCGGTCGAGGACGAATGCTTGAGCAGATCGAAGATCTCGTCCGCCGCGAGCCTCTCGGGATAGAACATCAACTCGATGCCCATCTGCTTGAAAAGCAGCTTGTTCTCCGCTGATAGAAAATCGTTGTCGTCAATTCTGGCGGTAACCTTCTTCGCTCCGAGGTTCTTGGCCAGGAGGGCGCTCACGATGTTCACGTCCTGCGGCACGAAAGGCACGACTGAAATGAAAAGGTCGGCGTTCTGCACGTCAGCCTCACGCATCACCCTCAGCGAGGATGGTGCTCCCTCAATGGCGATCACGTCGGCTATGGCGCTGATGTTGGCGAGCCTCTGCGGATCGTTGTCAATGACCGTTATGTCATTGGCTTCCAGACTAAGCATCTTAGCCAGATGCGAACCTACCTCACCGGCTCCCTGAATGACGATTTTCATATAAACTTCCTTATATATTCAAAAATTCCGTTGCCTTTGAGCATAGCGAGCGGGACGATCCATTCCGGAAAAAGTGGCGGGACATCAATCCCTCGGTGTGTGTCGGCATATTCCTGAACCGCTTTGACATCAGGCTTGACCTCCATCTTCCGGAATTCCTTGTGTGCCTCCCAAACCGCCTTGAAGCAATCTTTCTTTCCGGTCAGCAGATAGACCAGCGCGGAGCACCCGTCCAGACACATTCTGATGAATATGGTGCCACGGGCGCGTCTGCAAGCCTTGACGGCTGCCTTCTCCGGAGTGAGTTCCTTTATTTCCTGCAATGAATATGTCTTCGCGAGATTGTTCTGGAGCATCAGGAGGTTGTTCCTGTAGTTCAACTTCAACTTCCACGGGGAGTCGTTCGGCAGAGTGCCGCCGCCAAGATGCCACACAACAGACTGAGGCACAACGAATATTCTCTTCCCCTCTAACTGAAGCCGCCAGCATAAGTCGATCTCCTCCATGTGGGCGAAGAATCTGTCGTCCAGTCCGCCCATCTTTGAATATTCCGTCTTGCGGACCATCAGGCAGGCTCCCGTGGCCCAGAAGACTTTGGCGGGGGAATCATACTGCCCGTAGTCTTTCTCGACTCTTTTGAGAACCCTTCCCCGGCAGAACGGGTAGCCGAAACGGTCCAGAAGACCGCCGGCCGCACCGGCATATTCAAAGCTGTCCTTGTCGTACCATGAATGGAGTTTCGGGGCGCAGGCGGCGCAGTCGGGATGCCTGTCCATCCATTCAGTCAGAGGTTTCAGCCAGTCCTTGGGGACTTCAATGTCTGAGTTGATGAGGACAAAATATTCAAGATCAGCGGCTTCCGGCAGTGAACAGACTGCCTTGAAGGCTCTGTTGTAGCCGCCGGTGAAGCCGTGGTTCTTGTCTAAGCGGATCTGTCTTACCGACGGGAACTTCTCGGACAGCATCTCCATCGATCCGTCCGTCGAGGCACTGTCGGCTACAATGATCTCCGCCCCGTCCGTGGCCGAAGCCAGCAGACCGGGCAGGAAACGCTCAAGATATTCCTTTGTGTTCCAGTTCAGTATGACAACCGCTGTGCGCATATTCCTTGATTACTCTTTGTTGCAGTCGCCGTTGCCGTGGCAGCATCCTCCGTCTTTCTTGCCTTCACCGTGGCAGCACTCGCCGTCCTTGTGACCCTCGCCGTTGCAATCACAGCCGTCTTTATGACAATGGCACTCGTGCTCTTCCTGTGGCAAATACTCTCTGTGAAGGCCTTCCTTGAGCTCCTTTTCAGTGGCCTCACGCACGCTGACAACCTTGCCGGTGAAGTTGAGGGTCTTGCCGGCCATCGGGTGGTTGAAGTCCATCACGACCGTGTCAGGCTTGACCTCGTGTACGGTTCCCTGGACAACCTGTCCAGTGTTGCTGAGCATCGGAATCACCTGACCCACAACGAGAAGGTCCTCACGTACCTTTCCGTCGATCTCGAAAGCGGCCTTAGGCAGCTCGAAAAGTCTGCTCTCGTCGAATGTGCCGTAGCCTTCCTCCGGGGTGAGGGTGAAGGCGAACTCGTCGCCTGGCTCCTTGCCTTCCACCTCGCTCTCGAATTTCGGGAGAAGCATATGTGTCCCGTGGATGTAGTCAAGCGGACGCTCTTCTGTCGCTTTGTCGGCGAGTTTTCCGTCCACGATGAGTTCGTAGGTCAGCTTGACCACATGGTTTTTCTGTACTTTCATAATGATAATTTATAGTTAATATGTTTATTGTCTGTTTGTTATTACTTTGCTTATACTTGGTGTCACGCACTGAAGTCCACATTTCCGAACGCTAAGGTAGGAATAAGTTTTGACTTACAGAACCT
>ERZ808277.317-NODE-317-length-16127-cov-2.667185_pt1 | contig 16127 bp, 36 predicted proteins | sample MGYA00521240_ERZ808277 | MGnify/ENA primary metagenome ERZ808277 (study PRJEB31516, sample SAMN03275599) | gut metagenome | biome: mammalia-associated habitat; material: feces | host: Papio cynocephalus | place: Kenya | collected 2012-07-17 ... | reverse complement strand
GATTTTTAAATTAAAATATTATATAATATTATTGTAAAAATTAATAAAGGAGATTAAACAAAATGGAACAAAAATGGATTTAAACGAATGTACAATTAAGGAGATTAATGCATTTATTGATGCAAATGTTAGAGTTGATTTACCTAAAACAGGTAAGAAAGTAAAAGTTAATACTTTTAAATGGACAAAAAAGATGTTATATAATTTTATTAAATCAAATGATTTGGAAGATGAATTATTTGATTGGTTGAATGGATGGTATTATGATTTACCTGGTTATTCAATATTTTAAAAAAACCAACTGATGAGTCTTTGAAAATTAAGACGAAACCTCCTATTTGGAGGTCTTGGTTAAACTAAAAAAAATTTAATACAAAATAAAGGAGAAAAAAATTATGAAATTAAGAGATGCTTTACAAAAAGGAATTATTACTTTAACTGATTTAGAAAAGAAATGTTTAAATGCAATTAGAAGCGAAGGAAGCTTTTATGAAGAATCTATGGATTATAATCCTGAAACCAATGAATATGAATTTTTTGAAGGTCAATTCTTTGGATGGGAAATATATGAAAGTGAAGTAAAAGGTTGTAGAGGAGCTATTGCATCATTAGTTAAAAAAGGTGTATTAACTACTTATGAGGATGATGAATGTACTGCATATTATATTAATTACGAATTAGAATTTGAAGATGATAATATATGGAAGATTAAATTTGAATAGAGTTTTTTAAAACTCTTTCTTAAAACCACAGACTGGTCCTAAGTCCAGTATAATCATAAGGTTGAAGGAGAAAGTGAGAAAATAAATGAAAAATGATGGAATTAAAAGATTTGTAAAATTATTAGAAGAAAATGATTTTAAAAATTCGTATTGTGCCTCTTTAATTATAAATAATACTGAGGTTACTTATAAAGACCAAGGAGGTTGGTTTAAATTAAAATTACTTGATGAGAATGAACAAAAATATATATTTGAATGTGATACATATAGTGACGAAATTTATTCTAAAACTATTATGGGTGAAAAAGAATTTGATGAATTTTTAAGAGAATTTAAAGAATTATATTGTTTTGATAATGATGATTATGATTTTATTTTAGGAGATGTAGAAATTTTATGAAAAGTAAAATATGTATAATTTTTGATAAAGATTTTTTGGTTGATGATTTAACTTATTATAAGAAAATATGTAAAGGCTTATATTTAATTAAATTTAATTTTATGCCATATAACTCAAGTAAGTATTACACTTATGTTAATAAATTTAAAAAATCATATCATCCGTTTATTAGAAACAATTATTATTTAGTTACAAATTATGGAAAAGTTATGTACTCATTTAATACATATAATAAAAATTCAAAAAAGATTCTTAAAAAGTCCAGAATATGAAAATGAAACATTAAAATATTTAATGTTGTTTTGTAAATTAAAAACACAGATTGGAGAATATGATGAGTAATAGAAAATATTATGTAAGTACAGAGTATTTTAAAAATCAAGGTTTAGGATTAGATTTCATTGCTTCAGATTGCGAAAATACTGAAATTAGTGAAGATGAATATAAAAAATTAAACTTAAAACAATTATGGAATTTTGATAAAGAATATCATAAAACTATAAAATTAAAATGTGTTGAAGAAGTTGATGAAAATAATGATATTTACATATTAGGTTATTATGAAGATTAAATTGGTCTTAAATTGAGAGGTGAAATTTTAGATATAAATTTAGCTGAAGGAAAACAGCGAAATCTAAAACCACTTAAATATTAATCAAATTGTTAAAAAGTAAAATATTGAAGACACCTCCTTCAATAATCTTTAAAGGAGAAAATATGAAAAAAATTAAAGAAAATATAGATTTGAAAGAATTAGAAAAATATGGATACGAAGAAGAAAATTCAAGATATGTTAAATATACAAATGATACATATTATGATAATCCAATAACTATCACTGTTAATAGATTTACAAGAATTATAGAAAAATGTTATGCTTGGAAGTGTATGTTGGGTCCAATATATCACTCTCCTATTGTGAAAAATGACAAATATGTCAAACCTAACAAATATATCAAAGATTTAATAAAAGCAGGTTATGTGGAGGAGATAGAATGGGAAAACAAATAATATTAATATTTAGAAAAAAATGTGGAATGTGGGTTGTTTTTTATGATAAAAATTTTGGTTTAAAAGATAATGAACAATACATCTGCGATTTAGAACCAAAACAAGTTTTACAAATTATGAATAGTGAAAGTTACCAGCGTTCAATTTATGTAGAGGATGAAGTTGTTGATGAATTAAGGATTGAATATAAAGAAAATAAATATTTTTTTGGAAAGTTGGAAAGGTAGAATAAATAATGAAAATAACTGAAATTAGTAAAAAATACTTAGAAAAGGGTGGTTTAATTAGAAGAAGAGCCTGGGATTCAGGTGTATCAATTGGACTTACAGCCTCAAAAAGTAGTTTTATATATTATAAAAACTCAAAACTTTACAAACCAGTCTCATTTTTTAGTGGAATGGTTCAAGATATTATGGCTGATGATTAGGAAGTTGTAAAAAAACCTGAAAAATCTAAAAATAAAGTTTGGAAACCTAAACCGCAAGAAATGTATTATTTTTTATGTGGTGATGGAAGTCCAACAGCAGATCATAATTTAGATGATGGAAGTGTAGAGAAATTTATTTCAATAGGTAACTGCTTTGAAACTGGAGAAGAAGCAAAGCATATGAAAAAGAAACTTCAAATTATAGCTAAATTAAAAGAATTATCTAATATTGATTTTAACACAACACAGAACTTGTGTTATTCCATAATCTATGCTAAAGATGATAATAGAATTATGATTAATTTTCATCATATGATAGGAGAATTACCGTTTAATATCTATTTTGCAAGTAAAGAAGATTGTCAAAAAGCAATCAATATAATAGGTGAAGATGATTTGAAAAAGTATTACTTTGATGCTGAGGGGGAAAAATAATGACAGATTTAGAAAAAACTAAACGGGTGATAGAAAAATTATATTTTGATTATAAAACTAAAATTTGGAATAATTATATTGTAATGGATGTATTTAGAGATGAAGTAAAATTTTGTGGTATTATATTTTTCAATTTAGATGGTTCATTCAAGAAAGGAGAATAAATAATGAAAATAACGGATTTTAAAAAAGAAGATTTAGAAAAAGGTATTAAAATTAGAAGAAAGGGATGGGCGGAAGATATATCAATTTCTTTTAATAAAAGTGCTAGTATTTTTGATGCTTATATTAATGGTGTTATAACAGGTGATAAAACAGATTTAACGCTTGATGATATTACAAGTGATGATTGGGAATTAATTAAAAAGTCAACTCAATTATGGAGACCTAAAGAAGGCAGCACCGTTTTTTATATAACTGAAACAGGTAGAGTAATATCTAGCACTTTTCTATCATTCTTACCTAGTGATAATGCCAAGGTACTTTTTAACAATGCTTTTCAAACCAGAGAAGAAGCCGAACATATGCTTAAAAAAATAAAAATTATTAATAAATTAAGAGAATTATCAAATATTAAGTTCAGTGAAAATAAAGGTAAATACTTTATATATTACAATTTTCGAGAAAATAGAGTTCTTTGCGGTGAAACTAATTTTTGCAAATTAAGTCCCTTTGAAGCATGTTTTAAGACTGCAGAAGAATGTCAAGAAGCCATTGAAACAATTGGCGAAGAAAATCTAAAGAAATATTATTTTGATGTGGAGGAAAAATAATGACATATGAAACAATTGTTAAATTTCAAACAAGTAAAAAATATTATATAGAAGCAGATTCAAAAGAAGATGCGATGGAAAAAGCAAAAGAACGAGTGCTTATTGATTATAAAACACATAAGATATTAAAAATTTGTATAAGAGAAAAAGAAGAATTGGAAGAAATTTTTGAAGAATTTTTTGAAGATAAGGAGTAAATTATGAATTTTAATAACATTGATTATTATGAAATGGATAAATTAAATGAAACTTATTTTAAAGATGATTACAATAGAATGAAAAAAAGAGAAACACCGATGCTGGTTGATTTAAATTATTATACTTATGGCGGAATTCAATCAAACATTTTATATTATTATTGTCCTAATTGTTACAATAAAATTAAAAGAAATCATAATTATTGTCCTACATGTGGTCAGCATTTATTATGGGTTAACACGGATGTTAATGGAGGGACATTTATATAATGGAAGAATATAGAAAAGCTTTAAATAATTTAAGTTCTAAAAAACATAATATTGAAGATGTTCAAAAATTAAATGAGTTAATAAATGAACATGAAAAATTAAAAGAAGAATATCAAAAATTAAAAGAAATTAATTTAATTTTAAAAGTATGGAATAATGGGAGGAAAATATAAATGGATATATCTCTATGGCTTAAATTAGAAAGAGAAATGCAAAAAGATGGGTTGGAATATTATCCTAAAAGAAAGAAAATTAGACTTTCAAATAATAAGAAACATCGTGATTTTGATAAAGAAAGAACTAAAAAGAAAATGGCTAATAAGTCAAAAAAGACAAATAGAGGTAGGTAAGGAAATGGAAGAAAAGAATAAATATCAAGAAGCGTTAGAAGAAATTATAAACGAATATCAATATGCTTATAAATGGTATTGCCAATTTGAAGGAATATCAGAAAAAAAGGCAAAAAAGTTATTTGAAAATTTTAGTAACAAAAAAATAGATTTACTTAAAGAACTTGTAAACAAAGAAACACTTAAAGATGTTGCATATATATCAACTGTTGGCGATAGTGATGGTTATCCTGTTTACGATACCGCAATTTGTCCTAATTGTGACAGAGAGTTTGAAGTAGAATGTGAAGAACATTATGATTATTGTCCAAGTTGTGGGCAAAAGTTAAAGTGGTGGAGGGATGAATAAAAAATGGAATACAAAGAAATATTTAGGCTTAAAAAGATGTTGGAAGAAGCAAACATACCTTTTGAATTTACTGATGATTTATTTAATATTAAAGATATCGCTTCAAACACCATTTATTTTAGAAGGTATTATCCATCCTATCAAATAAAAATTTATAAAAATGGTGCAAAAGAAGAAAGAATATGCGATGTGATTCAACATTGTGGGTCTTATGGCAACCAACAAGATTTGTTAGAAATTATGGGTGGTTTAACAGAAGAAGAACAAGAAAATGATAGCGTGCTTGGGTATTTAACAGCAGAAGAAGTTTTTAAACGCTTTAAGCAATGTTATGAGAACAGTTGTTCTACTTATAAAAATTTAGGGAAGGAATAAAACAATGAATTTTAAAGAAGCATATCAAAAAATGTTAGAAGGAAAGAAAGTTAAAAGAAAAGGTTGGAAAGACTGCGATTGTTATAAATTAATCGAATATAATATGTATTATGCTAACAAATTAACAGTTTCAAATGTTAGTATTGAAAACGCTTTAGCTGATGATTGGGAAGTGGTGGAAGAACCAAAAAGTAAAGTTTGGAAACCTAATATTGGTGAAAATTATTTTTTTATCACTAGTAGTTTGGAAGTTAACAAATTTACAAATGAAGGAGATATGGTTGATGAAAATGTTATAAGCTCCGATAATTGCTTTAAAACTGAAAAAGAAGCACAGCATATGATAGAGAAGTTAAAAATAATAAAAGAATTACAAATTTTTGCTTTAGAAAATAATGACAAAAACGTTGATTGGAAAGATAAATGCACAGGTAAATATTTTATAACTTATGATTTTTATGATGAAGAAATCTCAATCGCTAGTTATACTTTTAGAAATTTTTTACCGTTTAATATTTTCTTTACTTCAAAAGAGATAGCTCAAAAAGCTATTGAATCTATTGGTGAAGAAAGAATTAAAAAATATTACTTTGATATAGAGAATTAATTTATGATAAATAGAAAAATTAAATTTAGAGCATATTTAAAAAATGAAAAGAAAATAATCGATGTTAAATCAATAGATTGGGATGAAAACGGAAATCTTATTTCTATTAATTATCCTGAAGGAAAAGATTATTTTGGATATGAAAAGGATGATATTATTTTAATGCAATATACTGGTGTTAGAGATAAAAACGGGGAAGAAATTTACGAAGGCGATATTGTAGAATGGTTAAGTGCTAAATTTGAAATAAAATGGTTGCTTTCTAGCTTTTGTATTTGTAATTGGAAAATAGGAAATTTAGCGTTAGAAATAGGTGTAAACCAATGTGGGATACAAAACAGGTTAATTGTTATTGGCAACATTTATGAAAACCCTGAATTATTAGAAAAAAATAAAGTAAAATGAGAAAAGGAGAAAAAAATTATGTCTGAGAAAAGAGTAAAATTTATTGATTATACTGGTAGTTGGCCCGGTTTGTGTTGCGGAGTATTAACAGTTGAAATAAAAGGTAAAAAAGTAGAATTTGATGATATCACAACCACCGGTGGCTGTTGCTTTAATAAAGATGGAAGCGAATATATAAAAAAGGGTCGATGGATCGTTGGTGTTCCAAATAAATATAAAGAATATAAAAAAGAAATAAATGACTGTATGAACGATAATGTTCCTTGGGGATGTTGTGGTGGTTGTTTATAAAATAAAAATATATTAGGAGGCAAAATAAAAAAATGATAATTAAAAAAATTTTATTTGCAATTTTTGTAATTATAACAATGTTTGCTAGTTGTACTTTTTTGGCAATTTTATTATTAAAAGAAGAAAGAACAACTTTTAATACAGCACTTTTAGCAGCAAGTGGAAGTTATCTAGGTAGTGTTTTTATGTGTGTCTTTGTTATAGTTTTTAAAGAAGAATTTGGAATAAAATAAAGGAAGGTGAAAGAAAATGATAATTAAAAAGAAATTAAAAGATATTAGTTTGGAAGAATTCAAAATGTGGAAAGAAAAGCATTGCTCTGCACATTGTTTAAATTGCGTTTTTTCAAACGTTTATTGTAGTGAATCATCAAATGATTGTTGGATAAATAACAAAGATATTTATTCTGATAAATTTTTGGATCAAGAGATAGAAATTGAGATTAAAGATGTTTTAGATGAAATAGAAAAAAAAATATTTAGAATCAATAATTAGACCTTTTAAAGATAGAGTTGAATATATTAAAAAACAAAAGGGTGTAAATCGTAATAGTATTAACCCTTGTTATCATATTGTAATAATGTTAAAAAGTGCTGTTAATAATTATGCAATGGAAACAATAGTTCTTCCATATTTTAAATTATTAAGCAAAATGTATGAGGGTATGAATCTTAACAAAGAATACACATTAAAAGAATTAGGATTATAAATATATTAATAAAAACAAGTGTGAGGGGATGTAGTGTATAAGAAGTAATGTAATTGTGCGGTATCAAAGGAATAACCTCCGCGAGGTGATGCTGGATATGAATTTTTAAAATTAACCTACCTTTTAATTCTAACCAATATTCCTAAAAATTAGTTCTGATCATATATTTTTCATGATTATTTACCTTTTCATTAATTTAAATCCCCTCACTTAAAATCAGAACTAATTGTATTATATTCTAGAAAATATTAAAATTTCTTTGAAATAATATTTTCTAGAATATATTTAATTAAAAATAGATAATTTAAAGTACCTTAGTTGATTTTTAAATAAAAATATCATACAATATTGTTGTAAAAATTAATTAAAGGAGAAAAAATTATGAAATTAAAAAAATTTATATTTTATAAAAAAATCAATGAAAAAAAAGTAACTTTATTAGAGTTAAACCTAAATAAAGTTACTTCGAAAGAGATTCTTAAGAAATCATTAAGCTATTTGAAGTTTGATGGAATTGATACAATTTATCCGGTAATTAGTAAAAATTAATAATTATGTTATAAGATAAGGAGGAAGTGATAAAATGAGGAAACAGCTTTATAAGAAAGGTTTTGAGGTTCAAAAATGGAAAATTATTGATAGAACACCTATTAATAAAAATCACACTATTTTTACTTTGGCTAATTCAGAATACGAAAATGAAAAAGGAATTTTCAGAGAATTTATAAAAATAAGAGATAATGTTTTAACAAACCTTATTAAGAATGTTGAAAATATAAATGATGTAAAAGAGAGATCGTTACACAGATGGTGTTTTGACAAAAAAGACGTGTATGGCATTATTTGTTTGGTTATAAAAGGTGAATAGGTTGTATGAAAAATATATGTAAAAAATACAAATTAGATCCACAAACTTTTGAAGCCTTCGTTAAGGTTTCAATAAAAGATTTGGATTTAAAAGAAAAAATAAATGTATTAAATCCCGAATATTTGAAAGTAAAAAAATATATTGATGCTGTAAAAGATTTATTATTAAACGGAGATATTTCTAATGGATCAAATTAAGAAAATTAGTGATATTGCGTTAGCAATTGATTCTGCGGCGGTGATGGATAGACCCTTATCTGAGTGGAGACCAATTTTAGCTGAAGAATGTCAAGTGTATGTGTTTGGCGAAAACTATATTGCAAAGCGTTTTGACCAAATAAATTATAAATTTTGTGAAAAGTTTGAAGCAAAGGATATATTAGTGGATAATTTATATGCTCTATTACGTTACAAGTATTTTCCAAAATCAACTGAAGAGATTGATGAAAAGATTAACAAGATAGTGAGTAGTTTCACTGTGAATTTAAAATCAACTCTAAAAAAAGTAACGTTAGAGGATGATTCTACTTGTGCTCATGTAAGAATGTTACCCGATCACTGCGTGGCTTTTAGAAACGGGGTTTATAATTTCAGAGATGATAAATGGCTGTTCAAATATGATATTATTTATATTGAACAATTAAAAAACACAATATACCAATATTCACCTGATTGGATTATTACTTGGTATATTAATTTAGATTTTGAGCCTTTACCTCTCTCTATCAATGATACTCCCCTTTCAGAATTTATTGAACTTATGAAAGAAATGACGAAGGAAAAAAGAAATTATTGCTTCGAATTAATGTATAATATGTCTCATAATGCTGAAGATAAGTTCTCAATGAGTAGATTTGAACACTTGTGTGAAATATTAGGATACACATTAAATATATCATTCTCTCAACACTTTGTTATTCTAGTTGGTTCTGGCCAAAATGGTAAAAACTCGTTAATGGATGGGTGCTTCACTCACCGCGTTATACCAGCACCTACATCGAATTCTATTGAATCGTTCGAGACCGATAGGTTCATTACTGGTGCACTTGAAAATAAAGCTCATAATATTTATTTAGAAACCTCACAGAATACAAAGCAATTTGATTCTCAAATTTTAAAAAATGTTACAGGTTCTATGTATCAAACAATTGAATGTAAAGGTATTCAAAAATATTCCTCTATTATTAATTGTAAACATATATTTGCTGCAAATGATCAATCTAAATTAAAATTCTCAGATACAACACACGGGTTTAGAAGAAGAATTAATGTGTATGAAATATGGTATAGATGGGATGCTCAAAAAAGATATTTAAAAAGAGGTGATTATTACGATACTTCATTTTCGGATTCGTTAAAAGAAATTAAAGAAGATATTTCAAATGTAATAACGTACGTTTATTTTGGAATGTATGGGTTAAAAATTGCAACTAACAACTTTAATAGTAATTTTAAGTTTAAGCATAATGAATGGAAGTTAAACTACTCAGATGTTGACATTGATTTGAAAGAAAAAATAGAATCTATTTCAAAATCTAAAATTGGAAAAGAAATTGTTAGAAACGATAGTTTGAAAAACGAGTATAAAGTGTTATTTTATGATTTAAAGAAAAATAGATTATATGAATCTCCCACTTTAAGAAAATTGGGTTACAAAACGTTTGAAGATATGGTTAGAATGTTAAATGATTCTGAAGAATCAAGTTATTATTTTAGTGAACACGATGTTTTTATAAACGTGAGACTTCTTCAAAAATTATCCGGGGATAATTCAACAGCTATTTCTTTTACTCAAAACATTAAAAAGATATGGAATATAAATTCATTAACAAATATTTATAACAATCAACCTTACGTTAGAATAAGGTTTATTAATAATAGAATAACAATCATACAGTAGAGGAGGAGCCAAATGGGAAGAAAAAAGAAAAACGTTCCTTTAATATCTCAATTAGGAACTGAAGAGTTTAAGGCAAAACAGCAGGAGTATTTGAGTACTTTGAAAACAAACCCTCAATACTCATTATTAGTTGATCCCGAAAACAAATATAGTTTAGCTAACCAAGAAAAAGAATTTATAGGTTTATATTGTGAATTTAAAAATATTGAAATGGCAGCAATGATGAGTAAAATGGATCTTGAAAAAGCGTTTGCTCTATTTGCCACTTACGCTTGTCAGCAAGAAATTAGAAGAATCAACGTTGCTATGTATCAAACACAATTCGCAAATAAATTAATTGGGTTGGAGGAACTAGGAGGATATTTAAGTAGCTTATTAGAGGATAATGTACCCGTTGGAGATAGAATATCTTCACAAGATAAACTGCAGGTTGCTAAATTAATATTAGATCTGCATAAATACTTAAAAGAGCTTCCATCCGATCCAGTTGATATTATTGATATACCTGTAGAAGAGGAGTTAAGAAACCTATCCGTTAATTCAATAAAAGCGTTAATTGAGCAAACACGTAAGGTAAATAGAAAGGATCAAAAAGATAAAGAAGAAATAATAAATTCCTTTGCTGATTACGATAAATTTACACAAGAAGAAATATCATTTTTAAGAACGCTATCAACAAGGGAATTGTTAGATTTATTAAATTCAACAGAAAAGGAGGTAAAATAAATGAGACAGCTTAATAGTATAGTTGAAGAAAAGTTATACTTAGAATGGTGTAAAGAAAACGGTAAGAATTCAAAAACGATTAAGACTAAGAGAGAATTTTTCAGATTAATATTAGACGGTAAGTTAGTGAAAGAGGGAAACCAATTAATTAAGAAAAGAGTTAGAAAACATGAGTAAGAATAAAGTAAAAATATATTTAAGAAACGTTAAATCACCCTTTATCTTCAATCTGAAACTTAACAAGTTCTTAGAGCTGTTAAATATAATTGATGAAGCCGAGGAAAATGAGATTATAAATATAGAAAACATTTATTTTATTAAAAAAGAATTCATCTATGCCGTTTTCAAATAAATTTAATAATTTAAAGTGTTTTAGTTGATTATTAAATTAAAATATAATATAATTAAATTGTAAAAATTTATAAAGGAGAAAAATAAAATGGAAGAAAACAAATATGAATTAATTGAAAATAAAGAGGGATATGCTGTAATCTCTCAAAAGGTTGAACAAATTTTAGATGATTATAACACAACTAAAAAAGAATTTGAAAAAAGAGAAAAATTTTTTAGAGATTCTTTATTTAAGGCAATGCAAGAAAATAATATTATAAGTGCAAAAGTTGGAAAATATAATATTTCTCAAGTAATTGCTAAACCATCATATGTATTAGATGAAGATAAATTTTTAACAGAAGTAGATATTGCAACGTTAAATCTTTTTGCAAAAATTGAAGAAACTGAAGAATTTGATATTCGACGTTTTATAAAAGAACATCCTGAGTTATATCAAGAATATTTAGATAAGCAGCAAAAGGTGATTTATGATTTGGAAAAGTTAAAGAAGCTTCGTCCAGATTTATATAACAAATACATCACAATTGTTCCTAGTACTAAACAACCGTACCTAATGATTAAAGAAAGTTCTAAAAAATAATGAAAGAAATAATCTGGAGTCATAGTAAATTATCAACTTTGTTAAAATCACCAATGAATTATAATTTAAGTTATAATTATGGGATTTTTCCTAAGTTTGAAAAAGAAGCTTTAGGGCTAGGTTCAGCAGTTCATTGGGGTATTGAGTATAATACCTCAAATTTAGAAAAATATTATGAAGAAAATTCAAAATTTAAAAGTAAAGCTAGAATAAAAGATGAGCAAATAACAGCTGAATCAATGGTGGCTGGATATTTAACTCATAAAAATAAATTATTTGATATTATTTTAGAAAAAGATGAATTAATATCTGAAGTTCACGAATTAAAAATTTATGGTATTCTTCCTTCAAAAATTTTAAAAGAAGGAAATAAATTTGTTGGAATTATTGATTTACTATTATTAACAAACAAAGGATTTATTGTGGTTGATTATAAAACTTCATCTTCCGTTCCAGATTGGTCAAATTATTTAGACCAACTTTATAGATATATTTTCTTATTAAATTCTGAATTTCCAGAAACTCCGGTTTATAAAATTGCAATAATTAATTTAAGAAAATGTAGGGTTAAAAGAAAGTTAAACGAAAATGATGATTCTTTTAGAAAAAGACTGGATATAATATATCAATTAAATGATGAACAACATATTGACGTTCATGTGTTTAAATCAAATGAACTTAACGTTACTGATATGAATGTATATATTAATAATTTATCAGTTATGTGTGATGCAGGTTTATCAATTATTAATAATAATTGTTATTATACTAATTATGCTAGTTTAGATGATTATGGAGGTTCAGATTTAAAAGAGTTGTTATTAAAAGAGGATGGATCATATACTTTATATAATATCCGAGATAAGTATTATAATGAATTATCAAACACAATTGATGATTATAGAGATATGCAAGAATTAGATGTTGATGTAATATTTAATAATTATAGTTATATTGATAGATATCTAAAGTTTAAAGAAATATATGATAAATTTTTAAAAGAATTTGAAATTAATGAAAAATTTGAAATATTTGATGACTATTTCATATATTATATTTCTGAAATGAATTATAATTATGATGAAAAATTAATCCGAAATTATTTAATAGTTTATAGATGCTGTTTAAAAGAAAAAGAGAAAGAAAAATAAAAAAATAAATTATCATATTAGTTTACAAATTTTTAAATTTATGATATAATGATTATGTAAAAAATAAAGAAAGGAGGAAAATAGAGTTGCCTAAAAACAATATTAGATTACTTAATAGATTTGAAATAGAACAATTTATTGAAAGATATTCGTTTGAACCTTCGGAATCGTTTGTTATAGTTAGAGTAAGCGGTTTTAATAGACCTACTCTTCAGAATAAGTTTGAAAAGTTTTCTCTTTATTGTAAGGGTAGATATTTAAATATTACACCTGAAGCAATTAACTTATGGGAAAATCATTTTAGAGATAGAAACTTAATTGAAGTTCAACAAGCAGTCAACACGCTAGTTTTAATGTATCAGCAAATTGATGTTAGAGATGTAGAAAAAATTTTAAACAAAGAAATTTAAGAAAGGAAAAATTAAAAAATTATGAAAAGAATTAAAATGATATTATACGCTGAACCTGGAGTTGGTAAATCAGTATTTGCAAGTAAATTTCCAAAACCATTCTTCATTTGTTCAGATGATAATTATGAATGGTTATTAGATTTTGGAGCTAAAGAAGAGGCTCATATAAAAGTTACATCATGGTCAGAGGCAAAAAGGGTATTTAAAGAAGATTATAATGATTATGAAACAATTGTAGTCGATTTAACTGAAGATTTGTTCATGTGGTGTGAATTAGAATGGTGTAAGAAAAATGGAGTGGAACATCCATCTGATTTAGGATGGGGAAAAGGATATTCTGGACCTCGTAATGAATTCTTCGTTGAAATTTCAAAATTATTAGCAAAAGACAAAAATATCGTACTATTAATGCATGGAGAAGTTATTACGTTAAAGAATAAAAGAGGAGTTGAATATAATACATATCGACCAACTTCAAGAATTCCAGATAAACTTTTAGATCAATTAGAAGGAAGAGTTAGATATTGTTTAAGAGCATATATTGATTCAAAAGAAGTTGATGGTAAATTAGTTAAAACTCGTTATTTATCTTTAGTACCTAAGGAAGATGAATATGGTATAATTAGAGGGGTAAATGAAAATGAAATTCCTCAAACAATTCCACTGGATTTTAATATTTTTTGGAATACTGTAATAGGTTCTGAAAAACCGATAGAATTAAGTAAGGAAGTTAAAGAAGAAATTAAAGAAGAAGTTAAAGAAAAACCTACTCGAATTAGAAGAAAAAAAGTAAGTGATGAGGTTGGTGATGATGGATTAACTGATGAACAACGAAGTGCGTTTAAAAAACAAATGGAAGAAACTAATTCTGAAATTCAAAAAATAAGAGAAGAATTAAAATCTGAAACTATTGGTGAAAAAGAAATTAATGGAGAAGATGTAATTCAAGAAACAGTTGTTCAAGAAGAAAAAACATTATCTAAAGAAGAAAAATTAGCAGCATTAAAAGCTAAATTAAATAAAGTTAATCAAGAAGTTAAAGAAGAATTAAAGGAAGAACCAAAAGAAGAAGTTAAAGAAGAAGTTAAAGAAGTTATTCAAGAAAATAAACCTTTAACAAGAGAAGAAAAGTTGGCTGCTTTAAAAGCTAAATTACAAAATATGAAACGTTAGGAGAAAATTAAATTATGTCAAAAGAATTAGAAAAAAACTTAAGTGCAATATTTAGCACAGTTGATAACTTATTATCACAAATTAACGCGGAAAGTATTGATCCGAATGCATCCGATTTTGAAAATCTACCAGAAGGATATTATTCTTGTGAAGTTGTAAAGGCTGAGTTAGGATTATCAAAAAGTTCGGAAAAACCTCAAGTTAAGTTACAGTTGAAAACTTTAGAGAACGGATTAGCTATTGAAATTGATGATGAAGGTGATTCTGTTTTAAAAGAAATTCAAAAAACAAAGAGCAGATTTGTTTTTAAATATTATTCTTTAGATACTAAAGCAAATGTTGAAAAAATGATTAAGGATTTATTAAAATTTGAAGGTGAAAATCCAGGGGAATCTTTACTTGAAAGAGATTATTTCACAAACTCCGAATTGCTAACTGCTGCGTTAGAGATATTAGAAGGTTCAAGAATTTATACTCAAGTTACAGTTTCAAAAGGTAAGGATGGTAAGGATTCATCTTGGATAAATTTAATTAGTTGGGAAAGAGCTGAAAAATTAGGTTTATTAGATTAGTATGAGTGCATTAAATACTTTCAAAAGAATAATTAATAATAAGAATTTAATAAATGCAAATTTTAAATATTGTTTAGTAGATGAAAATAAAATTCCATTTAAATTAAATGGTGAAAATGCAAAACCAAACCAAATCGAAGATTTTGTTAATTTAGAAAAACTCATTGATTTTAAAGATTTTGAAAAATATGCGGGGTTAGGTATATCTATTCAAGGATCCGACATATGTGCAATTGATGTTGATAAGTGCTTTTCTATTCCCTTTAATTTAGATTCGGCTGATGAGAGAGCGTTAGATATTATAGATAGGTTTATGAATTTTGCATATATTGAATTTAGTTTTTCAGGTAAAGGTTTGAGAGTATTTTTTAAAAACAAATTAATTTCTAATTATTGTGATAATTTTTACATAAAAAATAAAAATTATAACATTGAGTTTTATCAACCTAATCAAAGCTATAGATATGTGACTATTACGGGTTTCTACATTGTTAACAACAGTGTTAGTGAGTGTGATAGAGAGAGCGGCGAGGTTATTAATAAATTTTTAAACGATTATATGAAGAGAACTGCTAGAGAGAAGAAAAGCATAAATGCTGTTGAGAATGATAGTAGATCTTTAAATGATATCATGAAAAAAGTAAGAACTAAGCTACTAATAAACTACGTTTTTCAAGAAAAATGGTTTAGTAAGGCTCCTGGAAGTAACTCAAATGAAAGTGAAATAGACTTTTACTTACTAGGTTATTTATATGAAAACATTACTCAAGATAAAGAAAAACTAAGATTGGTTTTTGAAAGTTCTCCATATTTTAAATCTAAAGATAATAAACATTTAAGAAAGTGGATGAATGATAATTATAGATATTATAATTATGTATATGAAAGGTTGAGATAATATATGAATTTAATTATATTTGATTTTGAAGTGTTTAAAAAAGATACTTTATTAGGATGTAAAATATTACCTGAAAATAAAATTTATCAAACGTGGGATAAAGATTGTATAAGGGATTTCTATTATGAGCATCAAAATGATATTTGGATAGGTTGGAATAATAGTTCTTATGATA
>ERZ808277.316-NODE-316-length-16131-cov-3.404205_pt1 | contig 16131 bp, 20 predicted proteins | sample MGYA00521240_ERZ808277 | MGnify/ENA primary metagenome ERZ808277 (study PRJEB31516, sample SAMN03275599) | gut metagenome | biome: mammalia-associated habitat; material: feces | host: Papio cynocephalus | place: Kenya | collected 2012-07-17 ... | reverse complement strand
GTTTTCTCTAAAGGTTTATTGTTTATTTTTCAATGTACTTTTGTCTTTGCTTCTTACAAGGACGTTTTTTATTTTACTACCTTTCACATTGTTTGTCAATACCTTTTTAAAAACTTTTTTAAGTTTTTTTATTAGATATTTTATATTGAAAAAAGTGCAAAATAATAAACTAGTAATTTCAGTTTTTTTCATAAGTGTATATTATTTTTACTAATTCATTTTTACTATTTTTATATATTTTTTTTCGTCTGTTACTCGGTACTTCTTTATAATAACACACACCACTTTTAAAGTCAATACTTTTTTTGAACTTTTTTTAATTTTTTTGTCGAAATTTGTTATACATCATTATAAAGCAAAATTTCATAATACAATGGTATATTAATACATCATTTTTTATAAAGTAACATATGCTAATACACACCTATTTCTATAATGTACCTACATAATTAAATCTCTACTAATATAATATCATCACCAATGCATTTAATCTTATCCCATGTTATAACAATATCATTTTCATTTGTAAACATACTAAATAACTTATTACCACCAGGAACTATTATAGATGTAATTTTCCCTGTTTCTAAATCAGCACATACATCTTGAACAAACCCAAGTCTTTTACCATCTGCTATGTTTACAACTTCTTTGCTTTTAAAGTCCATTCCCCTTTTTCCCATTTTTTTATTTATCACCCCGTTATTTGTTTTATATATTATATTAGTAGTTTATAAAAAAATGCACATATAATTTAAAATAATTATATAATGCATGTTAGATTATTTATATATTCTCTTTATATGGTTAATTGCACTTTTTTCTAATCTTGATACTTGGGCTTGTGATATTCCAATTTCATCTGCCACTTCCATTTGTGTTCTTCCTTCAAAAAATCTTTTATTAATAATAAGTTTTTCTTTGTTATTTAATTTTTTCATTGCCTCTGCTATTGTGATATTTTCTGCCCATAATTCATCTGTATTTTTTCTGTCTTTTACTTGATCTAATATATATAAGTTTTCATTTCCATCACCATATACTGGTTCTTGTAGTGATATGGGTTCTTGAATTGCATCTAAGCATAATGCTATTTCTTCTTTTTCAACATTCAACTCCTTTGCTATTTCTTCTATACTTATTTCTTTTTGATTTTGTTTTAATTCTCTATCTTTTATTGCCAAAACTTTATAAGCTAAATCTCTTAAAGATCTACTTACTCTTATTGTATTGTTATCTCTTAAATATCTTCGTATTTCTCCGAATTATCATCGGTACAGCATAGGTTGAGAACTGTACATTTTGACTTAAATCAAAATTGTCTATTGATTTTATTAGCCCTATACATCCTATTTGAAATAAATCATCTGGATTTTCTCCTCTTCCTCCGAATCTTTGAACAACACTTAAAACTAATCTTAAGTTGCCATTCACAAATTTTTCCCTTGCCATTTTATCTCCATTTTTTATTTTTACTAATAATTCATTTTTTTCTTCATTTGATAGCACAGGTAACTTTGCTGTATTTACTCCACAAATTTCTACCTTGTTTATCAAAATAAAAACCTCCTTTGGTTTATAATGTTATTTCCATTATTTCCAAATTGAGGTTATTTATACTGTATTTTAACTTATTTAAATATGAATTGGCTAATTAGAAAAAATCTGAACCCAATAATATTTTCCATCCAACCCTTGTGCTACGCCAACTCCTATTTTATTATACTTAGTATTAGCAATATTTTTGTAATGTGATTCTGAATTTTTCCAAGCTTCACACACATTCTCAGGTTTCTTAAATCCATCTCCTATATTTTCTCCTGCATAATAATATTGAATATTTAAATCATCTAAAACTCTAAAGCATCTAGCACCATCAGGTCTAATATGCGATAATTTATTCGTATATGCCATTTCTAGTGCCCTTACAGATGCTGCTATTGAAAGATTTCTATCTAATACTAGTTTGTTTAATCCTACTTCTTCTCTATACTTATTAGTTATATTTAGTATGATATTTCTTTTTTCCATATATTCATCTATATTATGTTTCGCTTCGTCTAATAGTGTACTTGTATTCCCGTTATATGTAGAATTATCAAATTCTATTGTTTTTATTTCATTTGTAATCTCTTTTTCTCCAGTTGAAAATACATTATATGTTACATTATTATACGTAGTTACTTTCACACCTTGTACAAATTCTTCTTTTATAATTACTTTTTCACTATGATTTTCCACATTTTGTTCAGAATTTGTTGATATATTAGAATTTATATTTCTTTCATCTTCATTTAAAACTGTTCTATCTATATTATTACCTCTAGAAGAAGGTTCATATATTTTCATTTTATTTTTATCTGATGTGTTTTCATAGACTTCATCTTTTGTTGAATTTACTAATTCATATTTATCACTGTCATTTTTAGCATATACAATAAAAGTTCCACTTATTATCACTATAGTAGTAATAAATATAATAGTAATCAGAGTTTTTTTACTCATATTACTATTTCCTCCCTTATTTGTAAAATTCAACAACTGCCTACTATTATATCAAATTATTTTTCAGAAATCAATATTTATGTAAATTTGTTTTATATTATCTTTATCAATCATTATAAATTTATTTTTATCAATCATATAAATTTACCTTTTTCAATTATTATAAATTCATCTTTTTCAATCATTATAAATTTATCTTTTTCAATTATTGTAAATTCATCTTTTTCAATTTTTATAAATTTCCCTTTTTCATTTATAATTTATCCCGTCTTACTCATTATTTCTCTTTTCATTTTATTAATTATTTTCTTTTCTAATCTAGAAATATAGCTCTGTGATATTCCTAACATATCTGCTACTTCTTTTTGAGTTTTTTCATTTCCATCAGAACTTCCAAATCCAAACCTTAATTCCATAATATTTCTTTCGCGTTTATTTAACTTCTCTATAGATGCATGTAATAATTTTTTATCAACTTCATCTTCTATTCTTCTAGAAGTAACATCTGCATCTGTTCCTAATATGTCTGACAGTAATAATTCATTTCCATCTCCATCTTGATTTAATGGTTCATCTATTGAAACCTCTGTTTTTATTCTATTACTTCTTCGTAGAAACATAAGTATTTCATTTTCTATACATCTAGAAGCATATGTGGCTAACTTAATTTTTTTATCTGTATTAAATGTATTTATTGATTTCATTAATCCTATTGTTCCAATAGAAATTAAATCTTCTATTCCTATCCCAGTATTTTCAAATTTTTTAGCTATATATACAACTAATCTTAAATTTCTTTCAACCAAAATTTGTTTTACTGATGTATCACCTTTACTTAATCTATCTAATGCTTTTTCCTCTTCTTCTGGTTCTAATGGTGGTGGCAGAGTTTGGCTTCCTCCTACATAAAATATTGAAACATCTTCTAGATTTGTATTATTTATATATTTAGCATAAATGTTATTTATACTAGACCTTAACATTTGCAATACATTCATTTAATTTGCCTCCTTCTAATATATCCAACCCAAATATAGCTGAATACATTCCATTTTTTGTAAAAGACTTATCATAAATTCCTACTATCACATTGTTAATATTTTCTATTTTTTCATCTAATATAATATTTATATAATCTGCTCTTATTCCCAATAATAATCCATTTTGTTTTCCTATCGAAGAAAATGGAATTATTCTAAATCTTGAAATTATTTGATTACATTCATTATTTTGTGTTAATTCATTTGTGTCACCTCCTATTATTCTATTGATATTGTTTAAAATTTCAGTTGGTAAAACTGAATATAAACTTTTATGTTCTACAACTATAACCGGAATACCTGTTATAGGATCTTTTAATAAATTTCCTGTGTCTAGCAAAGCCCTTACTTTTATGCCTTTTTTGTTAATTATTATTTCAATATCATATATCATATCTTTTTTACTTAGTTTTGTTTTAACTATCTTAAAGCTTATTTGTATTATTACAAATGAAATTAATCCACCTATTAACGCTATTTTTATTGGGTATGCTCCTACAAAAACTCCATTTTTAATTAGTGCTAATTGTGGTGATACAAAATACATTAGTGCAAAGACGCATCCCCCAAACACAAATGAAACTAAATAAAATATTAATAAGTTTTTTAATAGTTTTTTCCAACTTTTTGGTAAAAATGAAATATACACCATAACAAATGATAGTAATAATTTCATAAAAAAGTTTGAATATATTGGTATTATATTTAAATACATAACAATAGTATATATAGCCCCTATGCTACTTGATACTAAAATTCTCCAGTGTTTAACTTCTGCTTTTACAACAACGCAACTGGCAAAAATAATTATATAGTTCATAATTACATTTTCTAAAAATACAATATCTAAATAAACTGTCATTTTTTAAACCTTTCGATTTTTGCTTAATGTGTTCCTCATTATATGTTTTTCATAATCAGGAGTGTGTTCCTAACTGTGCACATTCTATCAGGTTGTATTAAAAAAAGCTGTCGGTTTGTGAAGTCAAAAAAAAGAAATAATCTACAAATTTAGATTATTTCTTTTTTTTATATATAATATGTAATTTAATTAGACCTTATTACTTATTTCCTGATTTATTTTTTCTTAAGAAAGAAGGTATGTCTAAATCATTTGCTTGATTTGAATTGTTTTCAACTGGTGTAGGAACTGAATTTATTTTTTGTTCCCAAGCTTTATCTACAATTTTATTTACAGGAATTGTTCCCATTTTTGCTTTTTCTTCATCTTCAAAACCTGTTGCTATAACTGTAATTACAATGTCTTCTTCTAATGTTTCGTCTATAACTGCACCAAAGATAATATTTGCTTCTGGGTCAACACTTCTTTGAACTAATTCAGCTGCTGTGTTAACTTCATGTAATCCTAAGTTAGTTCCACCTGTAATATTGATGATAACTCCTCTTGCACCTTCTATTGATGTTTCTAACATTGGGCTTTGAACTGCTTGTTTTGCAGCTTCTTCTGCTCTTGATTCTCCAGATGCTCTTCCTATACCCATATGTGCCATACCTGTATTTAACATTATTGTTTTAACATCAGCAAAGTCTAAGTTTACAAGTCCTGGTACTGCGATCAAGTCTGAAATACCTTGTACACCTTGTCTTAAAACATCGTCTGCCATTTTGAAAGCTTCTACTATTGATGTTTTTCTATCAATAACTTGTAATAATTTATCATTAGGAATAACAACTAATGTATCAACTTTACTTTTTAAACTTTCAATTCCTCTATCAGCTTGTGATAATCTTTTTTTACCTTCAAATGTAAATGGTTTAGTAACAACACCTATTGTTAATATTCCCATTTCTTTTGCACATGCTGCAACTATTGGTGCTGCACCTGTACCTGTTCCACCACCCATTCCGTGCTGTAACAAATACCATATCTGCTCCACGTAATGCTTCTGTTATTTCAGATTTGCTTTCTTCAGCTGCTTGAGCTCCTATATCAGGGTTTGCTCCTGCTCCTAATCCTCTTGTGATTTTTTCTCCTATTTGAATTTTTGATGCTGCTTTTGATAATAATAATGCTTGTCTATCTGTATTTACAGCAACAAATTCTACACCTCTTATTCCAGAATCAACCATTCTGTTAACAGCGTTTGTTCCACCGCCACCAACACCTATAACTTTAATAGTAGCTGTTCCGTCTATCATTAGTCCACTTTCTTCCATGCCATCCATTATCATAATGTTCTTCCTCCCTATTTTTATTTATATTTTAAAAATTAAAAACATCCTTTTGACTATTTTATAGTCATCTCTCATTCTATGAATAGAAAAAGTCTTTTACCTTTTCTAAAATTCCTTTGAATATATTTCCTTTTTCTGCATTTGTATCTATATTGCTTGAAACATTTTTTGCAAATTGTCTTGATGCTATATATCTAACTAGTGCATACACTGTTCTATACCCTGGTCTTACTGTACTAATTCCTCTTCCTGTTGATATTTTTACAGGTATATTTAAAACCACTTTTCCTACAACATCGCTTTTACTTATATTTGTAATTCCTTGTCCAGTCAATATTACATTATTTATTTTTGGTTTTACACCTTGCATTGTTATATCTTTATTTATTAATGTAAATATTTCTTCGATTCTTGCTTCTATTATTTCTATTAATTCTGAACTTTTTATTACTCTACTTGATTGTTCATCCTTACATGTTGTTAACAATATCTCATTATCATTATCTATAAATGATTTCATTGCTAATCCATATTGTTTTTTTAGTTTATCTGCTTCTTCATGTGAAATATTAAGTACTAATGCAATATCGTTTGTTATATTATCTCCACCTAATGGAATTGTATTTGTATATACGAATTCTGTTCCTTCAAATACTCCTATATCAGTATTTCCAGCACCAACATCTAATATCATAATATTATCTGTTAATTCATGTGTATCTAAAACTAAATTTCTTTCTGCTAGTGTTATTGGTACTAATCCATCTATTTCTAAATTTGATTTTTTAAATATGCTAACTAATTGTCTTATATATTCTTTATCTGCCAATACTACTTGTGCTTTTAATGTGAATTTAGAACTGAAATTTCCTATTGGGTCTGACACTGTTTTTCCATCATCTAACACAAATTTTTCTGCTACTATATCTATTATGCTCATTCCTTCTGGAACATCAATGTCTTTTGCTTGCATTATAGCTGATGAAACATCCTTTGTTGTAATTCCTGCGTATTTGTCCTTTACTTCCTTAATAACACTGTTTTGTACAATTGTTACATATTTGCCATGAATTGTTAGATATGCTGAATTTATTTTTAAATTTGTATCTGCTTCAGCATCTGCAATAACTTTTGTTACCGCTTCTATAACTTCATTTTCATCTATTATTTTTCCTTTTTTTATTCCATTACAAGCTTGATTTGTGCTACAAATTATTTCTACTTGATTAAAATTATTAACTTCTCCAATGATAAGGCTCACCTTTGAGGTGCCTATATCGATTCCAACAATTACATCTCCTATAGCCAAAGTTAACTCCTCCATTTTTTACGCGTTTTCATTCCTAGTTTAATTCCTAGTAAGAATATTATATTTCTTTAAAAAAGTCAATAGAATTTGTTATATTTTTGTAATATTTTCGTAATAGTTTTGTAATAATGTTTTATTTTGTATTATTATAAATATTTCTGTGGAATTTTTTTCTATTCTTTTATTTCCTCTTTTGCTACTGTTTCAGGCTTTTTATCTTTTTCTCTAATTTTTTCTAAATAATATCTACGTATAATTCCTAAATTATTAAACATTCTACTTACAAAAACAAATATTGCTGCTAAATAAATATCCACATTTAATCTTTGTCCTAAATAAGTAAGCAACATTGCTAAAATTGCATTTCCAAAAAAACCAGAAAGAAAAACTCCCATATCAAACTTTTTATTTAATGATGAAACAATTCCTCCAAACACTGAGTCTAGTGCTGCAATTATTGCAATTGCTAAATAACCTGAATATGTATATGAAATTATTGGTGCAAAATTGCCCACTACAACTCCTATAATACATCCTAAAATTATTGCTATAAATATCATATAACTATTCCTCCTCTTTTATATATTTCAAAACAATCTGTTGATTATATGCTGGTATACTTATATTTGATTGCAAACTCATTTCTATTGAATATCCTTTATTTTTGTAATATGGTATAAAACCTTCATCTTTAAAATTAAGTACTTCATTTAATTTGTCTTGATTTCCTATAGCTCTTACCTCATATGGGCTTATAATTCTTTCCCCGTTCACTAATATATATTTTCCGCTAATTGAAACGATATCTGTTATATTAATTATTCTTTGTCCATTTATTGAAATTGCTTCTGCTCCCGCATATTTTAACTCATTTATTAAATATGTTATATTACTAGCTTTATAAGACATTTCAGATGTATCTGTTAATTTTATTATAACTCCATCTCCATATTATATTCATTAAGTTCTGCATCTAATAATTGAGATGATTGCTCATTATTACGAATTGTTTTTGTATATTCTTCAATTTTTGCATTATTAGATTTTAATTTTTCATCTATTTCGTTATACTTATTTTTCCAATCTAAGACCTCTTGTCTTAATTCATCTTCTCTCATACTTTCAATACCCATCATATTTGTTTCTTCAACTGTTCTGAATTGTATAAAAATTAATGAAACTAATACTACTGTAATCAAGAAGACAACACTTGATATCACAACTTTTCCTTTTTCCATTAAAACACCTCATTTTCTGAAATATTACTCATTTTTTATATATTGTGAATTTATAATTCCATCATATTTATTAATAGTGATATTAGTACTCTTTTTCACATTTACAATAACACCTGTTTGTTCTAATAATTCTATGTATCCAGCAGGTCTTGTAATTGAGCCATATAATAATTCTGGCGAACCTATTGCTTTTATTTCTATTGGAGAACTTATTTTTTCACCATTTACTTTTATAACATTACCAGCACAATATATTGCACTAGAATTAATTATTCTTTGTCCATTTATTGAAATTGCCTCTGCTCCTGCATTTCTCAAATCATTTACTACTTCTACTAAATCTCCAGCATGTACTAAATAATATTCAATATTATCTAATGGTCCTATGTTTGATAATGATACACTATTATTATCTTTAAGAGTTAATATTACTCCATCACCTTTTACATCTGTTAGCCCTAATAAAATATTATCTAATTTAATTTCTTCCTCTTTTTTTACAGCATTTTCATCATTTTGAGTAGATTGTAATCTTATGTTTTCCAATTGCATTTCTGAAGTTTCTAAATCTGCTACAGCCTTATCATACTTTTCTTTCCATTTCAGTACTTGATCTCTTAAATTATTACTAGTTAAAGTTTGTGATACTGTTGAATTAGTATCATCAACTGTTTTTAATTGAATGCAAATAGCTATTGTTAATATACAACATACTATTCCTAATGTTAACCCAATTTTCCAATTTTTCATATTTGAGCATTTCTCCTTGCACAATATATTTAGGTTTTTGTTAAGGTTGTACCTATAAACCTTTTTATTTGTAATTGTACTTTTATACTTTTTCTCTAAATACTGGATTAGTAGTATTTAAATCCATATTCACAAAAAATTCTCCTTCAATATTTTTTTCTCTTTTTATCATTTCTTTTATATATAACATTTGTGTAGATAAATCTAAACATTCACCTAAATAAACAGTCTTATCTTCTGATTCCAATACCACTATATAATTCTTTTTGCTCTGAATATTTATTTGTGTAATTAAATTTGCTATTTCTTTTGTTTCTGCCGCTTCTAATATTTTTAAAACTGTATCTAATCTTTCTAAATCTTCTTTGTTTAATCTATTCCCTGGTTTAACCTCTTCTAACGGTGTTACATACCCTTTTAATATTGGTGTGTCTAGTTTTATTGGAGATATTTCCAATATATATCCTTGATTATTTATGTATACATATGAATTTCCATATTCTAGCATAAGTGTTGCATTTCTTTCTTTTACATCTATTTGAACTTTATTTGAAAATATTTTTCTAGATATTTTTGCATCTTCTATATATGGGTTTGATAAAATATTCTTTTTCACTTCTTTTTTTGAAAACTTAAACATATTTTCATTTATACTTATACCAGATACATTTGTTATTTGTTCTGTAGTTATATTTGCATTATTCACAACTTCAATTGTTTTTACATTAAATACTGGTGATAATAAGAAATACACAAAAGCCCCAATTAATAAAATTAGTAACAAGAAAAATGTTGCCATTCTTTTTATTGCTCTTCTTTTTTGCATTTTTATTTTTTGTTGTATTGCTATAGATTTTTGATTATTTTTGGCTTGTCCTATTTTATAATTGCTTAATTGTTGTTTTACATTTTTTTCTGATTGGTTATTTGCAATTTTGCTATCGAATTCATTCTTATTATTCACTTTTGGATTACTATTAGTTTTATTCTTTGCCTTTTGATTACTATCTATTTTTTTATTAATTTTACTTTCAGCACTAATTTTTTTGTCCTTTTTATTTTTTTCTTTTTCATTAATGTCATCTTGAAATAATGAATTGTAATCAACCTTTTCCTTTTCTATTTGTTTTTTGATTTTCTTATTTTTCTTTTTATCTTTTTCTTTTTTTTGCTTTTTAGCAATTTCTTTTGGCTTTGGTAAAGGATTTAATCCTATTACAATTTCATTATCTAAATTTATAATATCATTATTTTTAGAGGCAGATTTTTTATCTGCCTTTTTATTTACATTTGAATACACCATTGTTCTCTTTCTTTCATTTTTAGCCAATTTAACCACCTACTTCTTTAATATTAGCACCTAACATATTTAATTTTCTATCTATATTTTCATATCCTCTTAAAACATACTCTATATTTTCCACATTTGTTTTTCCTTTGGCTGCAAGTCCTGCAAGTATTAAAGCTGCTCCACCTCTTAAATCATGACCTTCAACTGTAGTTCCTGAGAGTTTTCTAACCCCTGTTATTACCGCTGTTTTTCCTTCAATTTTAATTTTTGCACCCATTCGTATCAATTCATTTATATATTTAAATCTATTTTCAAAAATATTTTCTATAATAACAGATGTTCCTCTTGCTAAACATAGAACCGCACCAAAAATCTGTTGCATATCTGTCGGGAATCCAGGATATGGCATTGTTTTTATTTCAATTGCTTTAAGTTTTTTAGGTGCTTCTAATATTATATAATTTTTTTCTACTTCTATTTCACATCCAGCCTCTTGCAATTTATGTATTACTGGTACAACATGTTCTGGTATAATATTATTAACTTTAATTTTTCCCCCTGTAATAGCTGCTGCACATAAAAATGTTCCTGTTTCAATTCTATCTGGCATTACTTTATAACCTGTTCCTTTTAATTTTGTTACACCTGTTATTTTAATTACATTAGTACCTGCGCCTTTTATTTTAGCGCCCATTTTATTTAGGCAATTTGCTAAATCTATTATTTCTGGTTCCATAGCAGAATTATTTATTGTTGTTGTCCCATCTGCAAGAACTGCTGCCAATATTATATTTTCTGTTGCTCCCACACTTGGAAAATCTAAGTTAATATCTGCAGCTGTTATTTTATCACAACTACACTTTATAAATCCAGCTGTTTCTTCAACTTGTATGCCCATTTTTCTAAATGCAGATAAGTGTAAATCAATTGGCCTTGAACCTATTTCACATCCACCTGGATACGAAAATGTAACTTTTTTAAACCTTCCTAATAATGCACCTGCAAGTATAACTGTTGATCTCATTTGCCTCATTAAATTTTCTGGAATCTCTGTTTTGTTTATATACCTTGAATTAATCTCTATTTTACCACTATTCTTCTTAATCTTGCAACCCAAAATCTTCAAAATTTCTAAAGTTATTTGCGTATCATGAATTTTAGGTACATTATATAATCTATTTATATCTGAATTCAATATTGTAGAAGCAATTATTGGTAGTGAAGCATTTTTAGAACCTGATATATTTACTTCACCTTGTAATCTTTTTCCGACCTTCTATTATGTATGATTTCATTTTGTTCACCCTTTCTATAATTTAATATGTTATATATTATGTTTATTTTATAAAAGAGTGCAAATTGTATATATACCAATGTATATAATTTTATTAATTAATCACAAATAATTCACACAATGGACAAAATTCACTGATATATTATATATAAGTTAGTAACAATTACTCCAGTTGCTGACTTAAGAAAAATAAAACATCCCCTTTTATTTTCAGTTAAAAAGAGGTTCATGAACCTCAAAAAATCCAGCCTTTATCTAGCTGGATTTTTCATTTTTTATTCTACAATTTTACTTTTTCTAATCTATAATTTTATTGTTTTATTATTCTATGTTTGATTATTTTATTGTTTGATTATTTTATTGTTTTTCTATTTTATTATTTTTCCATTTTAATATTTGCTAATTAAAAATTTTATTAATTTCTATATAAATATTTTTGTGGATTTACTGCTTTTCCATTAATACGTATTTCTAAATGTAAGTGATTTCCTGTGGAATTACCAGTAGAACCTACTAAAGCAATATTTTCCCCTGATGAAACTTGTTGACCCACACTAACTAGAATTTTACTACAGTGGGCATAATATGTTTCTATACCATTTCCGTGTGATATTATAACTAAATTACCATATGTTCCCATCATTGAAGCATGTGTAACAACACCATCTGCTGTAGCCATTATTGGTGTTCCATTTGGTGCCGCAATATCTAAACCTGTATGTGCACCTGAACGTACATTTTCTATACTACCAAATCTTGATGTAATTATTCCTGAAATAGGTGTTGTAGCTAAATAAATTCCATTAACTGTTCTTTTCTCTTTATCTATATAATTATCTACTGATGATTCAATTTCCTGTTTTGCTAAAACCATATTTGTAGTTTCTTCAATTTTATGTGCATCATCAACATTAATTGTATAATACTCACTAATTCCAATTTTTGAATCAAAATTTTCATTATGTTCTTCTTTAATTTCAGCAACAAGCTGTTCAGCTTCTTCTAAAGTATTTAAATAACCCATAGTTTCATTATTAAAAGTAACTGCGTAATACTTATATGTTATTTCTGCATTTTGTTTTAATGAATTTATAAGTTCATCTTCATTAGTTTGCTCTTTTCTACTTACAAGTTCTAGTTTATATTCTGGAAATTGATTTATTGTAACAAATGCAACATTTCCTGTATGTGCTAAAATTTCATTGTTAATTCTTGTTTGAAAATCGGTTTTATCCTTCACATATCCAACAATTTCTCCTGATATTGTTACTGCATATGATGGTTTATATTTAGTTAAAATTATTGCTATTATACCTATTAATAATAGAAAAAATAAATTTATACATTTAAAAGATTTTTTCGTATGATATATTATTTTTCTTTTTAAAATATAAGTCACCTTCCTTTGTTTTCCTTAGCAAACTTTTTATATTATACCACATATTATCTCCAATTGCAAATTTAACATTCCAAGAAAAATTTTCCTTTGTTATTATTTTACAATTACATTTCATAAAAATAATCCATTATACCATTATAAATTCCCCATGCTAATCTATTCTGATAATCATCCTCTAATAAAAGTTTTTCTTCTTCTGGATTTGATAAGAAGCCACACTCTACAATACTAGTAGGAATTTCTACATGCTTAACAATATAGATATTATCTATTTTCATTGCTACTCTTTTATTTTCTTTTTGTATTGAATCATTCAAATTACTTTGTATGCTTTTGGCTAAATTCATACTTTGCTCATTTCCCTCTTTATAAAATGTTTGCCATCCATAATATTGTTGTTGTGGAATTTTATTTAAATGAATTGAAACAAATATATCTGCAGAACTTTCATTACCTACTTTTACTCTATTATGTATATCTGAAATTTTTTTCTGTTTTAAAGTTTTACTATCCACATCATAGATTGCATTTTCATCAGACCTTGTTAATATTACTGTTGCTCCACTTTGTTCTAGCAGAGTTTGAACTTTTAATGCAATTTTTAGGTTTGTTTCTGCTTCTGTTGTTCCATTACTACTTTGTGCTCCGCTCATCTGGGATTCCGTGACCGTGCATCTAAAACTATTACTTTGTTTGAGACTGGGAGATTAACAGTTTCGATTGTTTGTGTTCCTGTTAAAGAACTATTTACTAAGAACACTGTTAATGAAACACATATCATGCTTGTTATTAAAATTAATCTTTTTTTACTCAAAATAATCATAATTAAAAACACCCCATATTATAATATATGAAGTGTTTTTATTAATTATTCCACTATTGGTTTTATAACATAACTATTTTTCTGAGATTTTACACTTTTCTCATTTACTCCCTTTTCAAAATCATCAAATATATTCTCAAGATCAAAATCACTATTATTCATTATTTCATCCGCATTTGTACCAATATATGCAACAATACTTACTATTAAAGTAACAGCTAACACAATTGCTACGACCGCTGGAATTACTGATAAATTTTGTTCTTTTTCATCTTTTAATTTTATATGCGTATTTTTAACTGTCCATTGTTCAATTTTTATTGGTAGCCATAATCCATAAATTCCAAATGTAATAATACATAAAAACCACCATAATAGATAATGTCCTATTAAACTCATAGCTGTACCATTAAATACAATTTTTTTGCGATTTATTACAGTATGTTTTGCAAACCATTTTTGTTTATAACAAATTCCAAACGGATATAATATTCCTAGTGAAATAATAGTTATAATTTTGCAAAATAAATTCACACCAATTAGTCCTAATAAACCGCCATTAAAATAGCTGTCACCTTTAACAAATTCTTCTTTTTCATAATGAGTATTTTCAATAATCCATTTTTCCTTTTTTATAGGAATCCATAAAGAATAAATTCCCAAGGTTATAATTGAAAAGAAAATCCATTTAAATTTTTGAATAAATAAAGAAGCACCTGTTCCTTCAAATTTCAATCTTTTTCCATTATATACAGTATGTTCAATTTTATATGCTATTACTAGTTTTTCTCCCCATGCGGATGCTAACCCTAATGTACATACTGTTATTAGGTATCTTAAAATTCCGTAACCTATAAGTTCAAGTAATTTACCATCAAAAAATGAATCTGTTCTTTCTACTTTTTTAGCCACTTGGACTTCATCATATTGTGGTGTAGTTTCATCGTATTGTTTTACAACTTGCTGTTTTTTATTTTCTACTGCTAATTCACCATTGTTTTCTTCTTCCATATTGTTTCCCCCTTTTTACATTTTATCTTCAGTTGTTAATATATAAATAATCCTTTTGCAATTTTATAAAATAATTTAAGTAGTTACCTTTTTATTCTTGTTTCCATTTCAACGATTTCTATGTTTTATAAAATTATAAAACAATTCAAATAATCGCCTGCAAAAGTATTACATAATAACCATTATTCTATTGCCCTACACTTTACAATTAATCTAGTTTTTCCACCATCACTACAAGTTATTAATGTCATTTCCCTTTTTCCATTTGTTATCTGACTTGTACATGCCACATCTGTTGGTTGAACTATAAACTTATTATAAACCTTGTATTGTAGCACTTTTCCTGTTTTATCTTCTAACTCCACTATATCTCCATTTTGTATTTTGTTTAACTTACCAAAAAATATATCTTTCCCATCATAATTATGTCCAACTACGCAATAATTTCCTACTGAATTAGGTTCTCCTCCCCAAAACTTGTTAAGAGAAATTTTTAACAACTCATCTGTAGACTCAGATAATACTGGATACTTAATTTCAAGTGATGGAATATTCAAAATAGAATCCACTTTATATTCTTTTCCGCTATCTGTTTTATACACAGTATTGAACTTATCCAATTGTTTTGGATGAACCTCTTCAATATTATCATTTAAAGCCACAACTAATGTATCATCATTTATAACTGTAGTGTCAACATCTGCTATATTACCCAATATATCTTTTGATATAGCTTCGCCCTTTCTCCTATCATATTCAGAATATATAAGATAAATTATTAATGCTAAAACAATCAATACCGATAATATAAACATAGTTTTATAAAATATCTTTTTTCTTTTCAATTTAGGTGTTACATACACTTTTTCATTTACTAATATCTGATTCATATAAAAACCTTTCCTAATAATCTAATTATATTATACCATTACCATTCAACTCGCACAATATCTTTACCACTTTTTTATAGTACTCATCCACCACTCAAATCTACTTCTTCACTTAAATTCTTCTTTTTTCCCCACACAATTGAAAATAATCCCTAACTACTCAAAATTCTCAAAAGCAAACAAATACTCAACTTATCTCCTTCTTCGCTCGAAGAAAAAAATTTGTTACTTTTGAAAAAACAAAGCTCCGACCTGAGCCCCAAAACATCTAACCCAAGTCATTATCGTAACAAGTCCAATAAACCCAGTAAGCACTCCACCGCGTTTGAAGGAGTTTGTTTTTTCAAAAGTAACAAATTTTTTCTCTCGGTGCCAACCCCAAAAA
>ERZ808277.315-NODE-315-length-16139-cov-3.239866_pt1 | contig 16139 bp, 19 predicted proteins | sample MGYA00521240_ERZ808277 | MGnify/ENA primary metagenome ERZ808277 (study PRJEB31516, sample SAMN03275599) | gut metagenome | biome: mammalia-associated habitat; material: feces | host: Papio cynocephalus | place: Kenya | collected 2012-07-17 ... | reverse complement strand
TGTCAAACATTGAATCTGCACCACGGGTCACTAATGCACTAACAAGACCTGTATCTGTTTTCTTTTTCGCTTGCATTGAAAAATGAATTGATGAACCATTAGAACCATCAAAAAAGCAGTATTTTGCAGGCGGCAAAGCAAATGAATTCTGCGGCAAAATGTGGTAATAAGTAATTGCAGTAGCTGTTCCATTTACCGTTATACTGCCATCCCCATTGTCTGTAAAGGTAACTCCATTGACGGTTTTTGTAGTACTGTAATACGGGTATGTAATTAAATTCTTACCGCCCACAACCACAGGAAGCTTATATTTGCCATATGGTACGTAGTCGGTAGCTGCCGAACCGATTTCCAGTTGCGGTCTGATAACAGTATCTACAGTCGCACCTGATTTTACATATATTTGAATCAACATGCCGACCCACGTTTCAGGAATTGTGTATGATTTGGCGGTAGTGCTTGAACTGACAGTAATACCGGCAATTTGTCCTCCCGTAGAGTTTCTGCCATTCACATTTATATGTATTCCTACCGGTAATTTATTTTCAGTACTGAACGTTATAGTATCACCAACTTTTACACCGTTTATAAGACGACTTACCTGACTAAAAACTAAGAATGAAACATAGCCATCACTTGTATTTGTTCCGCTGACGCTTATACTCCCATCACCATTATCAGTCCATGTAATTCCATTAATAGTTTTTGTAGTTTCATTATATGGATATGGTATTAAGTTTGATGATAACTCACCCACCGCTTTATATGACTCATACTCTGTAGCTGTGTCACCTATTTCAAGCATGGGTCTAAAAGTTCCTTTACATTCTACACCGGAAACACCCCTTTTGAATGAAATACTTAAATATTTCTCATCTGCCGCAACAGTATAGGTTTTATTGTCCGGATATGCAATAGAAAGATTTCTTACCGACTTATAGTTTTTATCTCTAAAAACAATATCCATTTCTACATTCGCGGCATTAGTCTCGTCTACGGGATTAAAACTAAATGTAAGCGTTTGACCTTCTTCAATAGCAATTTTATTATTAGAACCGCTCAAAGGTATGTTGCTATAGTCAGTCGGAGTCCCCTCAACGGTAATTGAGCCGTCCCCATTATCCGTAAAAGTAACTCCATTAACGGTCTTTGTAGTTCCGGCATATGGATAAGGAATTAAATTCTTACCGCAGTTCCCCTCTATAACATAATTCCTAACCTCTGATTTGACTGGGTTTGTAATTATTCCATTTGAACTTTCTTCATAATGATAATTTGGTAACATATTAAATCTTCTCATTAATAGGCACCTACTCTCGCAACAATCTCAGATTCAGCTCCAACTCTTTTTACGTTAACTTCATACGAAGTATTTGCTACTGGAACAAAATTACCTTCGCTATCACAATCATCACCCTTCCAAACAATAGGTAATGAGGAATAACTAAGAACTGTAGCAGTAGCACCAGATTTAAATGAAAAAGCACTTTCATAATCAGTAGGAATAGTTTCAGGCATAGTTATAGTTAATGTTTCAACATTAGCGCTTGTAAGTCTTACTTCTTGCCGATTTACTAATAAGAGTGTATTATCTGTTATTTCTGTTTTTATGTCAAAATAAGGAACTGACCTAACTGCATAATTTAGATTTGATGGGGTAATTGCGTTATAAGAGTTTGAACGATCATTAATTTGGCTATTAGTTGCTGCAACCACATAAATGGCTCCAGAACTATTAATTGCTAAACCTACTGCGGCAGAATCTCCAACTCTTACAGTGCCGCCCCTGGTTTTTGAAGCATAGTCTGTAGCTTTTACATAATTAGCTAAATCCGTCTCGCCAACAGCTCCAATAACACCTCTTGCATTAGCCTTCTCATCATCTGTCATATCTGATATTCTATTAGCATCTGATAATGCGGCTTTAACAGCAAAATTGAGGTTATTTGGCGTAATGGCATTATATGGTGTACTACGCTTGGAAATACTATCTTGAACGGATTGGTGCAAATATAATCTACCGTCTCTGAGTATAGCTATACCCATATTCTCATCGGTTTTTACAACTCCTGCATTATTCTTAGATGCATAATCCGTGTTCTTAACATAGCTGCTCAAATCAACTGTAGCCGCCAGTTTGTCCCAACCGTTTTCAGTCCAGACTATATTGTCACCTGCATTTACCGGAATACCAATAGAATCTAAGAATGTATCAAACCATACAGTATCACCATTTGCATATTGTGAACCGTCCGGTTTTAAAACATTACCCTCAAAAACAATAGATGTTGAAGCTGCGGTCGGGGTGCTAACTATTTTGTAGCTTGTAGTTCCGCTCATAATAACAGCAACATAACTTGGGGTCGGTATAAATCCTATTTCGCCCAGATTATCTGGATATATCAAATTAAAATTACTTGCAGTGTTACTAAGATATTGGTCGAAAGATAATTGCATACCTGCAAATCCTATTTTTGCTTTAACATTTCCACTGTCCGAACAGTTATACACATCACCAATTTTTAATTCTGATTCAATTCCGATTTGATATTTAAGGTTGTTAATCTCATCAATTGTTTTACTTCCGCAAATCCGATACACACCTGAGATTTTACTGTTAATCTCATCTTTAGTGTATGTGTCAGATTTATCGGCTTTTGTGCTTATTTTATTCATTTCAGCTTGCAATTCATCAGACAGTTTTCTTTTTGTTACACATTTGTCGGGGTGGTCGAAGCCTGTCAAATGCGTATGCGGAACATAACTTGCTGAAATATCATTACCTGATTGAGTTTCTATATTTAATCTTTTATACTCAACCCGAGCGCCGTTCGAACCACTGGGCAAATACATCTGGTAAAGGCTTATATCCTTTATTTTGGATAATCCCATTCCGTCAGCCTTATCAACCTTTTTGTCAAGCTTTGCCTTGTCCTCATCGGTGAAATCGTTGCTTGACAATACTTTTCCGTCTGCTTTATCAACTTTCTTGTCAAGCTCGTCTTTAATCCCTCCGGAGGTTACGGGATTTTCGCTTTCAGCCGTGGGAGCGGTGTCAAATGTGAGCTTGTCCTGCTTTTTTAAAATCTCACTTTCCAAATCCTTGTCTGCTTTTTTCCGTGCCGCTTCTTCCGAAGCTACAGCATCAGTGTAGCCGATTAGCTTTTCGCTCACTTTTTCGGATATGTAGTTCAGATTGTCGGCATCTACAGAGCTTGCAAGTCCCTTTCTTTTTGAAATATTACCGTTCATAGCGTCTCCCTCCTAAAACATAATAGCTTTTATGTTGACTGCCGCACTGTCTGTGCCGCCGTTCACCATTTTAAGCCATGTAACCGTTTTGTTTATCTCGTCAAACGGATTTATCTCCTGCCATATAGCGGCAGGGTCATTATATTTCAGTGAAAGCGTGCCGTAAAGCTTTATATCTCCGCTGCAGGCAAAGCCTATGTCGTTTATGCCTCTTCTGTTCGGAGTAGTGGGCGGCATTTGAAGATAAAACACTTCACCGGGTTCAAGCTCTCTTGAAAAGTAATATGAAAATCCGTTCGTATGCTTAAGCCAGTGTTCCATTGCTTGTCGCCTCACTTTCAATAATTTTTTGAAGCTGAACGGCACATCTTGAAGAGAGACTACCCTCATCAAACAATATAGACACTCCGGCAATGCTTGTATATCCGGTAAATGTAAGAGATTCGCTTCCATCATCGGATAATGCTGAAAAAGTGCTTATGTTGTCGTTTGTAAGATTTTCATCAAGCTCATCGGAATTGACAGGTGTAGTAATAATAAACCGAAGATTCCAAATGTAGCTGCTGCCGTTTCGAAGCCTTTCTTCGCGCAGGCTCTCGGCTCTGTATTTTTTGTTGTTTTTTAATTTGATAATCATAAAAAATTTTCTCCTTTCACAAAGCTATAGATATTCAATAATTGAATTAAGCTCCGACACTATAATATTTATATTATTATTTTTCGGTAAATCGCTTTCGGTGTCCGCGGTTATAAAGCCGCCCTGCAAAACGGTCGGTATATAGCTTCCGGCACCGGCTGAATATGCCTGTATGGCTTCTCTTGCTTCGTTGTACATATCAGCCGTAAAGTCGGAGCCGATAACTGCCGCAGCAAGCTTCGGAGCAGTTTTCCCGGAATATGCATAAACCGCTTTTATTCTTTCTGTAAGCCCGTTCCATTCGGCAGCCGTGAGATTAAATATGCTGCCTTTTTTCTTTTCATAAGTCCATGAAAAGGGCATAGGCTTATTTCCGGACGGAAGCGAAAATAAATCCGAATAAATAAAGCCGGAGTCCGAACCTAAATTGTATCTGTAGCTTGAGCCTGCCCAATTATATGCTGTTCGTATTCTTATACGGTAATTTCCGTCTGGAATTGCGGATAAGTCAAGAGTTATGCTGTATACTCCGTTTGTTTTATCGGTTATATCGCCATAATTAATATATTTTGCCGCTCCATACGGTGAATTATTTGCGTCATACAATTGGTATTGTAAAGCTGAAAACGGCGGATTAGGCAAATATTCAGCTTCGGGCTCCAGACTCCATGAAAGATTTACATTGTACTTGTTTACCGAAAAACTTGTAATAGCAGGTCTCGGCGGACGTGATACAAGCGTAGTTATTTTACTGGATAAGCCTAAAGTGCCTCTTTCGCTCACTGCCGTAACAGTAAAATAATAAGTAGTTGTATACGCCAGTTCGGTAACGGAATACGGTGATGAGCTTGTCTCAAATACTTTTATAACCATTTTTTCATTATTCATAAAAACTATTCTGTACTTATCAGCTCCCGAAACAGCTTCAAAGCTTATATTACAGGATATTCCGCTGCTGTTGTCAGTAAATCCACTCGGAGTATATACTGTAGGAGCTTCAAGAGTATCGGAAACGTTTATGAATATGCTTTTGCTGTCATTGTTAATCGAAAGTATAATTTCATATGTTCCGTAGTTTTCAACATTAATAAATGTCATTCCGTCCGTAGTGCTGAAATTTGAAAAATGAAAATTTTTTTCTACACTGCCGTTATAAATTGTAGTTATCGAGCCGCCATATGGCATGGATATTCCCGATACTGTTGTCCATTCAACACGTATGTCACGGCTTGCATAGTCAACCTGTTCGGCAGCTAAGCTTTTTATAACCGTGACAGGCACGTCCGAATCAACTTTTGCAGTAAATGATGATGATACTTCAACAGTTTCCTGCAGAGACGGCTCACCGATATACAAATAGATATACGCCGTAACATAGTACTTTTGATTAGCCGTGATATTTTTAAGCCGGCATGCTCCGCCCTCCGTGGGATTCCCGTAAATACTCACAGCCGGGTAGGTGGTAGATGAGCTGTAGTCTGAATCTGTTACAACATATTTAACAGCTCTCATATGCCCTGTTTCCCATGCCGTGTCAAGCCCTGTCAGCTTTACATACCAGTTTCCCGATTCGTAATACGCTGTAATTTGTGCCATATCCGTCACCCGAACCTTGCCACGGCGCTAAGTCCTGTTACATCACAGCTTGAAAAATCCCATGTACCCTTTGGGAATGATTTTTTCTGCTTATTGTTGTAGCCAAAATAATTTTCACCGTAAGAATAAAAATTAGATACCTGTGTTACCGGGTCGGAGTTATAAACTCCCCAAATACAATATTTACTTATAGGATCTTCCGGGTCATCCTCACCGTCAGGCGTCGGAGCGTATACTCCGAAATCTCCGATATTAGAAAGTATCTTTGCATAATATCCTGTTTTTTTACCTTTGGAATATAAACGAGTACAGCCCAAATCATCCGTATCTATCCTGTCCGCCGAAACAGTGCCGCTTGTTATTAAATCGCCGCTTATCTTAACGCTTCCGTCAAGCTCAAAGCCGTTTGATGTTTGCGTAAATAACGATGATATGCCGTCTGAATCGGTGCTCTCCCATTTTTTTGTTATGGAATTGTAGTAATGCTTCTTTTGGTCAGCCTTACTGTAGTAAACAGTGTTTGTATCGGGGCTTGAAACCTCATCAAAATCAGTAACAATCACAGGATTTTGAAATGCACGCTTTACCGATGCCGATATTCCGTCAGCATTAATTTTAAATTCCGCGAATTTGTCGTCAGTATAATTATTCGCTTCAAGCTTTATGCTCTCGGCGGTCTGCGTTATTTTGGTAGACAGTGCCAAAATCTCGCCGCTGTATTTTTCAACCGATGCGGAAATGGAATCGGCAGTCTGAATAAGAGAAGAAATGCTTTTGCCGTCCTCTGATATTTTTTCAACAGCCGTTTCTATTTTCTCAGCCGTAACGGATAAAGAAGCTTTCATTTTCTCACGCTCTTTTAAAATCTTTTTCGAGAAATTTTCATCATCCAAATTAAAAAGCAAATCATCATATTTCCGAATAGTCTTTGCGAGCAAGTCCTCAAGCTCTGAAATACGTGCGTCCTGTCTCTTAACTATGCTGTATAAATCTGCCATAATAAAAACCTCCTGTCAGCTTCCGAATGACGGCTGTCTCGATGAAATCCATGAAGAGAAGTTCTCTATCCATGCATTGTAATCGTTAATCCACTTAGCCGCAAGCGAATCCTCGTTTACAGCCTTGTACATTTCACCTCTCAGCCTGCTTTTTATTAGGTCGATAAATTCGGGAGGAAGAGCGATAGTGTCTGTTTCAGCCGTTTCAACCGTTTTAAGAGACGGACGAATGAAATATACAAGCTTTATATGCTTTTTATCGGTGTTTACGCAAAGCTTGCCGCCGTTTGAATACCACGTGTCGCCGAATATAACACCGCTTGAGAGTGTGGTTTTCATGAGCTGATAATCATTGAATTCATATCCGCCTGTGACTTTTACACGCTCGTCTGCCTCATGCTCCTCACCGTTCTTGTGGTCGCATGCATAAATCGTGTAAATATCCTCAAACCGTATATAATCGCATTTTTCATCACGGCGGATTTCTGATAAATCTATAGGGCTGTCACTTGCATTCATTCCATGCACGGCATATTCCTTTATAATGTCCGAATAAAGCATTTGTTCCGCTGTGTTTATGCTGTTTATGTAAAAAGCCGCAGGCAAATCGACCGCTATGTCAACCTCGTTTTCCATTTCATCAATCAGACTTTTCACGGTTATTTTGCTGTCATACATTTTACCACCGCCCTCTCTTAATTATAATACTTCTTTTTCCGGTTTTCTTTGCCTCTTCCGCTTTCCTTAAAAATTCATTCTTGTATGTGTCGCCGAGCCCGGCAAGATACAGAATGTTGTCAACAATCGCAGGAATAAAAATCCCTCTTATGTTTATATAATCCGAAAGCCTTTCGGCTGCCTTGTATTCCTCGTCCTCGTTCACCTTAACCTTGCCCGGATAAAGAGCCAAAAGCTCAAGGCAGGTATCATCGAGAAAATTAAAGAAACGTCTTTGTTCAAGCGGTGCGCGAAGCGAAACCTTTTCGAAAATAATGCGTGTATCACAACGCATAACAATAATATCTTGCATAAAAACACCTCTTTCGGGTAAGGAGCGGGAGAGTGAAATTTTTCACGCTCCGCACTCCAAACCAAAAATTACGAAGCACAGTTTGTAATACGAATGCAGCCGCCGGGGTTCGAGCAGATAAGGTTACCGTAGTTCGTGAGAAGTGCACGGTATACGCTGCCGCCCTCCATAAGATTGAATACACCGCCGCCCTGAAGGTCTGCAAAGGTCCAGTCGAGGCTCTCAAACTTAAATGCGTTTGAATCAACACCGTAAATTTCCTTGTCCGGAACAAAGCTTTCGTTTACAATGTCAACCTCGTGAGTTCCGAATGCAAACTTGATTGCACGGAAACCGCCGACAATTTCCTTTGAGCTTTCCTCAACTCTTATGTTGTTTGTTCTGAGATATTCAACATATGCGTCATATGCATCGTCACCGCAGAGAAGAGTGTCAACCGAGCTTCCCTTGTCACGCTCTGCCATACGCAGCGCTTTTGTGATTATAGAATCATCGATTGCAGCGTTAGCGTCCACAACAACAGGCTTAATAACAGGGTTTGCACTTTTAGATACACCGTAAAGGCTTGTAACCGAATCATCGTAAATAGCTCTAAGCCCTGTTATCTCGTTATTATACGAAAGCTGAACAGTCAAAAATCCTGCTGAAAGCGTGGTAGCCGCGCCGTCTATCGTAACGGAGTACTTGCCCGATGCCGGAGTTCTGTTTATTGCCGTAATTCTTCTGCCGGAAACTGCCGGAGTAGTGCCGCCCGTTGCGTAAATATCAATAATAAGACCCTCTTTGAGGTTCTTTATGCTGTCAACGGAAATAACGTTGCCTGCCGTTTCAAGCTTGTCTACGTTGCAGAGAACTCCGCTTCCGTTTCCGAATAATGCTCTTCCCACATTCCACTTAGCCGTGTCATATGCAGCCTTTACCTCGGTTTGAAGAGCGTCCGCCATAGCGCCCGATGTAGTACCGAGCTTTGTTGCTTTCACCGATATGCATACGTTTACATACATATCCTTTGCCTTTTCCTTGAATCTCTCAAACTTAACGGCGCCGGCTGTAGGTGTTGCCTTGCCCTCGCTTGAGAAACCGAAGCCGCCCGAAAGACCGATAGGTGCTGCCGACACAATCTCATTGCCCAAAAGCGGTGTTTTCTTCACCTTTGCAAGAAACGGAGTCGGCTCAATTCCGAGCTGATTTTGCCAAAGAGGGAGATATATTTCCTTTAAGGCCTTTTCAAATGTTAGTAAGTTTTGTTCTGACATAGTAATGTCCTCCTTTTAATAAAAATTTGTAATATATTTTAATAAGCAATTAAGCCTAATTGCTATCTTGCCGAGAAGAGCTTGCGGACAAAATCGCCTGCCTCTTCAAAGTTTTTCGGTTTTTCCGGAACATCTACAGCGATGTTTCCGTTACCCGATGAGCCCGACATAACCGGAACGTCTGTCTGATTCCCTTTAATTTCAGTCAATCTCTGTTTTTCCACAGCGTCACGGAATTCGGAATTATTGTTGTACATCTGCATAAGCTCATCCACAGTCGGCGGCTTTTGAGGATTATTCATAGCGTCTATACCTCTGGCAATTGCATATGCCATGATATATTTCTCGTCAAGCGGCACATTATCCGAAGAAAGAGCCTTGTTGTTTGCTATAATCCGCTCAAGCTGCGGTTCCATTGAAGTAATTCCCGACATCTCCGGAACATTTTCAAGAGCTCGCATAAGCTCCGTTTTTTCTGCCGCCTGCTGCCCCTCTCTTGCAAATTTGAGCGTAGGTTCAAGCTCCGACAGTATTTCCGATTTAAGATAATCCCTAAGCTCACCGTTATATTTATTAACCTCTGCCGCCTTTTCGGCGTCATCCATAAAATACAGCTTTCCGAAATCAAGCGTCGGCTGTGACTTCTCCGGCATTACCTCTTCCGTAATTTCAGCTTTTCTCATATCGTTCATCTGTTTCAGTACGTCCTGCTGCTGATTAAACTGCTCCATAAGCTGACTGTTCTGCTGCTGAAGCTGCTGTATCTGCGCTAAAGCGTTTTGCAGCTGATCGTCCTTTTCCGCTGCTGCCTCTGCAGCCGTTTCAGCAACATTCGCCGCTTCGTTTGCCGCTGCATTTGCGTTTTCTTCACGTTCAGCCGCTGCAATATTCTCCGAAGCGTTCTTTTCATCCTCAAGACTTGCCGCTTCCTGAAACATCTGCTTTGAAGCCTCGTTAGCTTCATCAAAATTGTTTACCTCGTTTGTCGTCTTTTCCTGTTCTTCGTTCATTGTATAGTTACCTCCTTAAAATTAATTACCGTTTTGACCCATCATCTGCATCATCTGCTGCATATTATTCTGCTGAGTCCGTTCCTTGTGAGCATTTATATGCTGCTCCATAACTGCCGCCCATTCGGGCTTTTTCTGCTTCAAAATTTGAAAATCCATTTGAAGAGCGTATTTCATGTGTTCCTCATAGTGAATACTGTCATTGTCTAAATCGGAAAGCTCCGGCACCGCACCGCGTTCAAAAAATACATTTTCACGCTTTGCCGCCTGAATCTGCAATGTGTTTACGGATAATATATTGTCATAGCTTCTGAGCTTTGCGCTTTCTATGGCTGTCTGCTTTATATTTTCGGGAATTCGTCCGTTTTCATCGGCAAACATTCCCATATTAAACAGCTCCATAAACCTCTGCTTTTGCATATCCTCTGTATACAGCAGTTCATTTTCCGTTGTGTACTCTATATCATAGCTTGTTATGTCCTCGCTGCTCCACACAATACAGTCCGGAAGAGAATTACCGCCCGATATACGAACAGCACGGCGAACATTCGCATACTGCCTGTATATTTCAAGCCATATCCTTGCCAGGTTGCGTATAGAATTTCTTACATAGTCTCCCGTAAGTGAAAGCCTTGTATCGTCCGTTGCCTTAATAGCTTCAATTGCAACGCCGCTTGTTACTCCCGATGGTGCAGAACCTGCCGTTGTAAGCTGAGATACACCGGCAACATACTCCATATCACGAACAAGCTGATACCTCTCATTCATTATTTCACTCGGCAGATTGTTGTTTTGTATCGGTGTGGGCGGTGCCTGACCTCTTGCATACTCCAGGGCTTCCCCGGGGGCTATTCCGTTTTCGGCAAATTCATCCATATCCACGGAACCCTCTTCAACAAAATATCCTTGTATCGAAACACGTTTTATATACTCGTGGATCCTGTTCACACAGCCGTTATACGCTCTCTGCCTCGGTATTAAGTCCTCTATAACGCTTCTGCCGAAGAATTGCCCGGCAACCTCGCGGCAAATGCACTGAACAAGCGGAATACGTTTATACGGCAGTTTGCCGTAATATATGAGCTTATCATCTCCTGCTGCTATAATCATTCTGCCGTCCGGACGTTTTCTTGACGGTCTTTCGAAATATGTAATAAGCTTTGCCGCATTCTCCACCGTTCTGTGGCCCATAGTCATCAAAGTATTTACATGACCGTAACCGCCGCCCGACGGAAGCGGTGTAAGCTGAAATGTTTCTACCTTGCCGCCTTTTACCTCAACTCCGTATAAATCATATATATCGTCAACGGTTTTAACCTGTTCTATAATGATATACCGCTGTGCTTCAATGGTTTGCTTGTAAACGCTCTCGGGGAATACCTCATATGGTGAAATAATCCCATAATCAACATCTCCGGTGTAGTAAGCTTTTTCTTTTTTCTTTTCTATTCCGTCATTATCCATGTATATTTCATGCTCTACCGCGTATTTTTCGCCCTTTGATACGTCCCACCACGACAGAAAGAAGCAGTTTCCGCAAAGCTCATTCCATGCAATCATAGTATTTTTCTTTGTTTCAAAATCACTTTCCATTTGAAGATAATGAAGAATTTTACTTGAAATTTCAGCTTTCGAATAATCATCAAGCTCATCTGTTTTCGGATTTACTTTCATTCGGTAGTTGATTTTTTTGAGATTTGCAATCCTTGTTTCTATAATCGGGGCTATTTGGTTGTATGCTTCACGCTCCAGCCAGTCATATGTCGGCTCTATCTGCTCAATCATTCCCGTAGCAAGGTTAATGTCGCAGAACTGATTACCCATAAGAAAGTTTGAATTAAGCGTCCATTGCTTTTCGTACGGCAAGCGTTCGTTTCGGCTGTTTTCGAGCCGTTCTTTTACCATGCTTATAATATCCTCGCGAAACAGCTGCCGTCCGTCCTCGTCAATATCTACCGTCCTGTCGTCCGTATTATCGCCTTTAGAGTTAAACAAGCTTCCGATTTTTGCGGAAATACCGCCGACCGGCGGTGAAAATCGTATATTCATATATTCATCACATCCTTTCCGTGTTTAAGCATCAGTTTTTTATTTCGCCTTTTCTCCATTTGTCAACCACCACATCATGACGGCTTTTAATATGCTCCGTTTTTTTCTTTCCGGAGCGATATTCCGGAAGAGATCCGCTCATTATTCGGTTGTATAAATCCCTCCGCTCTATAAGATGAACTGCTTCTATGAAAACAATCACACAGCAGAATATAACTGTATCGGTACTCATATCGTTTATTCCTCGCTTTTAACCGTTTTCCGTGATGTTTTAGGCTTTGCCGGAGCTTTCGGCGGCTTAGCTTCTGCTACTTTCGCTGCTTCCATTTCTTCTAATGCTGCCATGTTTAACGGATGAATCTCGGCAGACGCTTCGGCTTCTTTCAGCTTTCCGACCTCGCCGAGAATGTCTCTTAAACAGTCCTCACAGATATGAATGCTGTTGCCGAATTCGTTTCGCCTTGTAACGGTAAATGTATGTATATTCTTGCAGCCGTTTACCATACAGCGCCTTTTAATTTTCTTAATCTTAATCATAAATAAAAATCGTCCTTTCTGTTAAATAATCCTTTTTCGCTTGTTTTTCCGTATAAGCTTGTCTCTGTACTTTTCAATTTCCGTCTTTTCGCTCTTCTGCTCCTTTGACGGAGTGATGTATTGAAGAACAAAATATCTGAGTGCGTCCGGGAGATGTGTAATTTCATGCGGCTCTGTCATACAGTCTGTAGGATGCTTTAAATCTCTTTGGAGTGCCGGTATATATTCTATAAGCCCGGTACAGTTTGAAAAGAATTTGATACGTTCTGAACGCAGCAGCTCTTTTATTGCAAGCCACCCTGCTTCTCTGTTTGCACTTGCTTTTATAAGCGGCAGACCCGATTCATAAAATAAATCGGATTTTTCCTTTCCGCTTTCCTGAGAACGTCCCCAAATGTCAGGCGGTGCGGCAGTGTATGAGATGTTTTCCCCCTCGCTCAAAGCGATAATATCACGGCTTCCGTCCGATATAGGCTTGTCCTCTTCGGCATATTCCCTGTATACATAGTATGTTCCGTGTTCGTCTACAGCCACCCAAACGCATGCGCAGCAGTCAAGACCGTAGTCAATAGCCCTGTACCTCTTCCAGTGCTCCGGAATGTGAAACGGTTCAATAACATGCTTCTGTCTGTCAAATTCCGAAAAATACTGACCTGCCATCATGTCCCAGTTTCCGTATCTCCAGGCTTGCTTTAAATCGTCCGAAAGCGAATCAAGCATGTTTATATATCCTGTATCATTTTCCTTTAGTACGGTGTTGTCATCAACGGTCGCGGCTATGAATTCATAGTCATCGGGATTTTCGTTTTCCTTGTATTTCTTTGTAATAAACAGCCGTTTAACCCATTCATGACCCACTCCGCCGGGGTTGCATGTAAGGTACATACGCTTCGGAAACTTGTTTGCACCACGCATACAAGCCGTAAGCGTTTCAAACTGAAAATATGTAAATTGAGTTGCTTCATCTATGCATATTATGTCGTATTCCTGCCCCTGGTACTGAAGAACATCACTTTCGGCAGCACAATACCCGAGCTCTATAATAGAGCCGTTCGGAAATTTAAAGCATTTTTCCTGCCTGTTGTATGCCGCAATGCCTTTTAAAAGCGGTACAAGCTCTCTTACGTGGTTTCGCTCCAAATCCCTGTATGTACGGCGAAGCAGCAGGATTTTTATTCCGCTGTATCTTATGGCAAGAAGTATGTCCTTGTATCTGAGAGCCCAGCTCTTTCCTCCGCCTCTTGCCCCTCCGTAAGCCGTAAAACGCTTTCGGGATTTGAAAAACCGCTTTTGCTTCGGATTCGCTGTCCGAATATCAATAATACTATCCGGCATATTCGTCTCCGCCCTCCGGAAGAAGTATTTTAACGGAAACATTGTCAGTTGTGTTTCCCTTTGCCAGTGCCGCTTTGTCGTACATTGTTCCGATAGCCGTTGTTATTTCACGTATATTCGGAATGGTAATTGTACTTAGCTTACTCAGAACGGATTTTATTTCAGACTGTGATATATCACCCTTTTGAATCAGAATACCGATAAGCGTGTCTAATTCGTCCTCAAATTCGTAAACCCTGTCAAGCCGCCTTTTCATTATCTTCATTCCGGTATCTATAAGCTTGTCGGCACGTGCGGCAAAATCCGCTGTTTTTTTATCAACAAGCTCCTGCCACTTCGGGTCCTTTTCCCATTCCTTTACCCAAAGCCGTACAGTAGCTTCGGGAATGTTAAGCTTTCGGGAAACATACAGCTTGTTTTGGTTCTCTGCATAAAGCTGCCGGGCTGTTTCCTTTTCCTCTCCGCTGTAGCTTCTTTTTCTGCCTTTCATGATCGAAATACCTCCTTTCGAACTTTGATGAAAATATATTATCATAATTTAGGTGCGAGTTATTATGTAATTTTCATGTAATAATAAACGAAATATTAAAATTATTCGGTTTATATTTAGTAAATGTATATAAATAGGTGAAAAATGGTAAAAAAAATACGCCGAACATTTTCGACAGTTGTTTTGAAATATTTTTTTTGTATATATTGACAAGCCGATACAGATATGATATAATGGTATCAGATAAGATATTTTCCGAGTTTTCTCGGGTTAATCGTCCTTTTTCCGGAAGGGCGGTTATTTTTTTGTCGCAAAAAAACGTATTACATATACCTTTTTGCATACTCCTCGTAAAAACTTTTCCGGAGCTTATATAAAATTTCTTTGTATGTAAAATATCTAAGCGCGATTCCGTCAATGGTACGCTGTTTGTTTACAAGCACTTCAAATAGAGCCTCGCTGTTTTCCTTGCCCACTTCACAGCATAGATTATATATCTGCTGCCGTTCGCCTTTCGGCAGCCGGTGATAGTTAAGACATTTAAATCTGATATACCCCTGTACTTCTTCCGGGAGCTTTATCGTTCTGCTCCGTTTAAAAAACATATATCTCAATCCCTCCTCAGCGTTCCCTGCCGCGGCGTTTCTGCATAGCCTCAATGCGTTCTGCCTTGTAGCTGTACAGCATACCCATCCGCTCACGTTTCTTTAAAAATTCCGCACGTTTAACGCGGAATGCCGCATAGTCTGCACATTCGGCATGGCAGCCTATACGGCGGTTTTTGCAATTATGACATATCATATATGCTCTCCCTCATTCCTGTTGCTCCATATTAATAGGAGTTCCAACTGTACCAACACTGCCGCTGCTGTCTGTAGCTTTGAAATATTCTCCGTCATACGGGTACATATATCGAAACATTAAATAATTTGCAGCGTCTATGAGATGTTCGGTGTTATGGTCTTTTTTAAATGCTTCAAGGCACATTTCAGCAGTTTTTAATGCATCAACTCTGCCACCACCAAAATTATCACGCGCAGGACCGTATTTGTAAAAAGATATTTCTACTCGGTTTCTCCTCAATTTATCAAATTTCTCGCTGTATTCTTTGTTAATTTCATTGTTCATTGTTTTCCTCCGTCATTTCTTTTATAAGGTTGTCGATATCAGCAACGGCAACCACAGGCACAGGTGTACTGTTTTTGCTTCAACAGCTCTGCAAACACTTCTATTGCTTCATTTGCAGCACTATCCATATAATCAAAATGCTTTGATATTTCTACTTTGGCACGATGTAATTCATTCTCCGTCCTTTCAAGCTCTAACTTATATGAGTTCGCCGTACCTCGCATGGCTTGAAGCTCTGCATTAAGTTTCTCAATCTCTGCATTTCGACGGTTGATTAAGCCTAAAAGGTTTTTATGCCGCACACTAATACATTCAGGCAATTCATTATACGGGCATTCTTGACAAGTAGTGTCGTATATACAACACTCCAAAGCTTTTATAATCTGTTCATCTGTTATAATCTGTTCATCTGTCATTTTGTATCACTCCTTTGCTAATATATCTCTTCTAACGCATTGTTCTGCAGTATCTGGTTCACAATATATCATGCAGCCACCCGTTAAAGTATAATCATCGCTTGTCTGGATTCCATTCTCATCAAGCCACTCATCTAATTCAGTACTAACCATAGCAAGCTGTTTTACAAGTCTTGTACGTCTTTTTAATAGAGTATCAACATATTTAGGTATTTTCATCTCTTCACCTCTAATAATTCTGGATTGTCATGGATATTACCGATAATTTCAAGCTTTTCAGACAATTCAAATCCGCTATGTTCATTAACTAAAGCTAAAAAATGACCGTCTGTGTATGTGACTACTGAAATCACAAATTTGTCGCTACAATTCGAACGGTGCTTGCAAATATATCCCTCAAATATA
>ERZ808277.314-NODE-314-length-16232-cov-5.148606_pt1 | contig 16232 bp, 8 predicted proteins | sample MGYA00521240_ERZ808277 | MGnify/ENA primary metagenome ERZ808277 (study PRJEB31516, sample SAMN03275599) | gut metagenome | biome: mammalia-associated habitat; material: feces | host: Papio cynocephalus | place: Kenya | collected 2012-07-17 ... | reverse complement strand
TTGTCCATCACCTCGCGGATCCGCTGCTGCGCCTTCCAAGGCTGGCCGCACCAGTCGTAGAGGTAGAGCATGTGCTGGATAGGCTGGTTGCCGTGTGCGTAATTCCCCATATTCATCACCTGCATCTCCCTGATCTCGTGTATAGGGAAGCCGTAGTAACTGTCGTCGAACACCGGAGGAATTGTGAATATGCTGTCTAGCTGTCCGGCGAAGGCTTCGTCTCCTCCCATCAGGTCGATCAGACCCTGAGGGTCGTGGAACACTGACCACGTGTAGTGCAGACTGTTGCCTTCCGTGAAGTTCCCGCCCCATTTAAGAGGACTGAACGGCCTCTCGAACGAGCCGTCGGCGTTCTTTCCGACCATCAATTTGTACTCAGGGTCGTAGAGGTTCTTGTAGTTGAAAGCAGCCTTGGCGTATGGTGCGAGCTCTTCCTCACTGCGGCCCAGAGCCTTCCCGAACTGGTAGATGCACCAGTCGTCGTAGGAATATTCAAGTGTCCTCGCTGCGTTCTCGTTGATGCCGACATCGCAAGGGACGTAGCCGAGGCTGTCGTAATATTCCCAACCAAGGCGGCCTGTCGAGCTTACCTCCTGGTGAACAGCGTGAGCTCCGTGGGTGACGGCTTTCCAGAGTTCTTCCGCATCGTAGCCGCGAAGGCCTTTGATCCATGCGTCGGCCACCACTGACGCGGAGTTGTTTCCTACCATACATCCCCTGTGACCCGGACTTGACCATTCCGGCAGGAATCCGCTTTCCTTCCAGGCGTTGACCAAACCTTCCTGCATCTTTACATTCTCGTCAGGATAGACGAGGTTAAGGAGCGGGAACAGGCATCTGAACGTGTCCCAGAAACCGGTGTCGCCGAACAGATAGCCTTTGTGGACTGCCCCGTCGTAAGGGCTGTAGTGAACCCTTTCGCCGTCGGCGTTGATCTCGGACAGGTCGCGGGGAAACAGTACAGAACGGTAGAGGCAGGAGTAGAATGTGCGCAGATTATCAATGTTGTCATCCTCGACTGCAATTCGTCCGAGCACCTCGTTCCATCTTGCCCGTCCGTCCTCGGCTATCTCTTCGAATGACTTGCCGGACAATTCGTTGAGGTTCAATTCGGCCTGTTCATGGCTGATGAATGAGGATGCGACCTTGAGGTTGACTTTCTGCCCTTTGACCGTCTTGAATCCTACCATGGCGATGTGTCCGTCAATGGTTTGGGTCTCGAAAGGGGTGTCGGAGGCCACCACGAACCAATTCCGGAAATTCTCCGTCACTCCACCGTGATTCGCCGTGGAGTACCCCACGATCATATTCTTGTCTGTCAAGACTTCAGCATGACCTCCGTTGTAGGCGTCCACCACCAGGTAGGACATCTCTTTTTCCGGGTAGGTGAGTCTGAACGTCGCCGCCCTTTCGGTAGGAGCTAGCTCGGCGATCACATCGTGCTCGGCGAGATAAACCTGATAATAGTAAGGCTTCGCGGTCTCGGCCTTGTGTGAGAACCAACTCTGCCGACCTTCCTCGTCATAGATGGGTCCTGTGGTCACCGGCATGATTGAGAATGAACCGTAGTCGTTGATCCATGGGCTTGGCTGGTGCGTCTGCTTCAAGCCTCTGATTTTTGTGGAGGAATATGTGTACGTCCATCCATCTCCGTTGGCTCCAGTCTGCGGAGTCCAGAAATTCATTCCCCACGGCAGGGCGATGGCGGGGTAAGTGTTGCCGGTTGAAAGCTCGTAGGTTGACGCGGTGCCCATAAGCGGATTCACATAATCCACCGGTTCCTCCATGTGAGGCTTCTCCGGAGATCCGCACGCCACGGCTGTCAACGCCACGGCCAAATATATTGATTTGATTTTCATCTATTCTGAATATTTCCGCTAAGGTACATCAATTTCCACTGGTTCGGAATAGTTCCATCGCCTTGTGCCGCTTCCGACAGGCGTGTCGAAGTTGATTCTTGCCGCCGCGCGCACAAAAACCTTCCTGCCGGAAGGCAATGTTCCGTTCGACTTGATGGTCACGTTCGTCCCAAGAAGTTTCTCGAACGCCTGTCCTGAATATGTCAGTTCACTGGACCAGCGGTTGTCTCTGGCTCTGTAGCCGACACTGGATGACTGGCTTACAAATAGTTGGATGTCCGTGACGTTGGCCATGCTTTCCTTCCAGAAACCTGTCGGCTCCATCGCTTTGCGGATTTCATCACGAGTTGTGGCCCTTGTGACCTTCACTCTCGCCGTGATCTTTCCTCCGCTGACCATCGGTGAGCCGACAAACTCCACGTTGAGGAACGGCTGCACCTGGAAGTTTACCTCTGTCTTGCCTTTTATATGCACATCTTTGGTCCCGTTTGAAATGACGGTTCCGTCTTCGGTCTCCAGCATGATAGGGATGAACGGCCCGTCAACACGTACATTGTAGTCCGCCTCGAACATCTTGGTGTTCCGGAATGTCCCGTCAGCCATGCAGTTGAAATCCTGTGGGGTGACATTGCCTTCCCAGCTGGTTTCGATGAGACGAACCCTGATTCCTTCCGAACCTTGGTCGGTAAGGACCGGAGCTCCTGTGTTCACGTCAGTCACGCTTCCGTAAATTGTCTCAGATGGAGCGTCGTAGTTGTCCAGCTCAAACAATGAGCAGGATGTGAGAGCCATTGCGGCCATCATTGAGTATATTATTCTTTTCATACTTCCTTATCTGTTTGGTTGCTGGTCGATGACTGGACTCTTCGCGACTTCGCCGCTTGGAATCTCAAAGTAGTAGTCCGTGGCGCTGTAAAGCAGTCGCATCTCTCTGGTCATCTGGAAGTTGGCATCGAAGAAATACTTATGCTCCCTGGAACTGTAGAACGGATAGAGGCCTCTGAGACGGTACTCTCCGTCAGCACCGGTTCTTGAGGCGTAGCCTTCCCTGTGCTCTCCCCAGAAATCGTCACGGGCATCATAATGCTGTACCCGCCAGCGCCTTACGTCCCATTTGGTCTTGTGTTCAAGGGCGAGTTCCTTTCTTCTTTCCCTTCGGACGATGTTCCGGCTCTCGATGTCACCGCTCAGATTACTTGCCAAGGCATCGGCTCCGGCTCTTTCACGGATGTCCCTGATGGCCTGTGAGGCGACAGAAAGCATGTTGTCGCCCTCGACAGGGCAAGGCGCTCCGGCGATGGAAAGTTCTACTGCAGACTCTGCGGCAGCGAGGAGCACGTCTGCATAACGCATCAGGATGAACGGCTGCGCCGACTTGCCCTCCCCTCGTATGTAGGCCGGATCCGGGTTGAGATATTTCCTGAGGTAGAATCCGGAAAGGTTTGCCTCGTTGTCCTGCGTGTTGTAGAAAGGCCCGTTGGCTCCGGCAGGAGTCATCTTAACTCCATCCACTTCCATCACAGGCTGTGTCGCGAGTGCGTTGGCGCTCATGAAGAGAGTCTTGCCGAACTGCGGAAGGAGCTGATAGTAATTCTGGGTGGCTCTGCTGTAGGAATAGTCTGACCAAAGAGGGGAGACTGGGGTCTCTCCGGTGTAGATTCCGGCGCGGATCTCGATCTCGACGTTGCGGAATATGTCGCCCGGCAGGATCACGTAAGCCCTCAGGCGTGGTTCGGCGTTCTTGAAGAAATCCATCGTGGTGTCGTACATCAGGTAATGTCCCTGAGTGTTGGACGCACCGTCGGTCACGCGGATGGTGCCATCTGCATAGCGGTCGAACCCGTCAAACAATTCCACGAAATCAAGCGAAGGGCAGGAACCCGAGCAAAGCGGATCTCTGAATATGAAAGGCGAGCTGTATGCATCCAGGCCGTGGGTGAGGGAAGGGTATGAATATTCCTTCACGAGGATGTTCTCCGGGCTGCTCACATCACTGAACATGTCCACCATGTTCTGGTATTGCGCCTCACGGTCGGTCGCGCTCCACTTTTTCTTGTAAAGTGAATATCTTCCGCTCTTCATCACCTCGCGAGCGGCCTTGTAGGCCTCTGAGAAATATCTCTGCGAGGCGGCCGCCGCCTTGTCGCTGTCGAATCCGATCACCCTCACGCCGGTCTTCGAGCCGACTCCGGTGAGACGGCCGGTGACAGTGTCGTTGTACTTGGCGACGGAACCGGCGTAGAGCATGGCCTCAGCCTTGAAAGCCAGAGCCGCGTACTTGTTCGGCAGACCCTGCATCGAAGAGGTTTCAGGAAGCAGTTCGGCAGCGGTGTCGAAATCCTTGCATATCTGATCCCAAGTATCTTCCTCTGAGGATCTTGCTACTTCGAGCTTGTCTGCCTCGGCAGGATAGGCTATTGTCTGTGTGACAAGCGGGATTCCGCCGAAACGACGAGCCATCTGGTAGAATGTGTATGCCCTGACGAAATAGGCCTGGCCGAGATAGTGATTCATCTCGACCGCCGAGAAGTTGCCTCCATATTCAGGAAGGGACTCGATCAGGTGGTTGGCATCATGCAGAAGGACAAAAGCCTGCTTCCAGAACGGAGTCCTCTCGCTCCTGAAAGTCTCGAAGACATCGTCCCTGTTCATCGCCTCTCCGCATCCGTCGATTCCGAGGGTGCCGAGCCAGCCGTTGAACTCGAAGCCCCACTGGGCCATATACTTGAAGTCCTCCCACGGCATCTGGCTGTAGAGCCTTGCCAGGTAGATCTGCATTCCCTTTGAAGAGGTCAGCAGGTCATCATCCGTGACCGTGTTCTTTGGCGGGATGTTCATGTCACCGCAAGCGGAGAGAACCAGCAATGCGATGACTGATAAGTATTTGAGTATTCTGTTCATTCTTGCAAGATTTAGAAATTCAGGTCAAGTCCGATTGTCACGGTCTTGTTGAGCGGGTACATGCGGCCGTAGTCGGAATCCGGATGCTCCGGGTCAACATATTTGATTCCTGTGAGTGTGAATATGTTGTAGGCATTGGCGAAAATGCGCAGTGCGTTCTTCGTCTTGCCTTTCGTCGGAAGAGTCCAGCCCAGTTCCACGCTCTTTAGTCTCAAATATGCCGTGCTGACACGGTTGAATTCGGAGTTCTGGTCCGGTGTGTGGCCAGTGTAGGCGTGCTCGCCGCTTATCCATTTGATGCTCTGGTCGTAAGGATCGGCGGTAGGGTCTTCCGGATGCCATCTGTCGAGGAACAGGTCGAGGGTACCGCCTCCGTTGCTGCCCCAGATTGAGTACAGCGGTTCGGAGTACATGTAGGAACCCATCGCCGAGCCCTGGAACAGGATGCTCAGATCCCAGTTCCTCCACTGCGCGTCAAATGACAGGGAGTAGTTCATCCAAGGAGTCTGGTCGAAAGCGTAAGGGTGCATGTCCAGCCCGTTGATCTCGCCGTCTCCGTTCCAGTCAAGGTATTTGTAATCTCCAGGAAGCGTGCTGCCCTCCTTGTAGATGTCGTAATTCCAGATGTCTTCCCAACTGGTGAACCGCCCGGCACTCTCGTAACCGAACTGGATTCCTTGGTAGCGGTGTGTGAGGTTGTCGTTGCGCCATCTATCGTAGGAGTTGCCGTAAGGCCCTTGGTTGAGTGCGTCGAGGTACTTCTGACGGGTGACGGTCACGATTCCTTTAACATTATAGGAGAAGTCCCCGATCTTGTTCCGGTGGCTGAGTTCCAACTCAAGGCCCATGTTCATGTCCGAGTTGATGTTCTCGATCGGCGCGGAGGCTCCCACAACCGTAGGAAGTGACGAGGAGTTCTGTGCGAAGATTCCGCTTCTTCTTCTCTCGAAATAGTCCACCGTGATGCCCAGCAGGCCGTTCCATGCCTCGAAATCCACTCCGATGTTGAAGGTCTTCGATCTGAGCCATGTTATGTTCTTGTTAGGCAGCGGGTATGTGCCCACGCCGTAGATGAACGAGCCGTCGATCAGATAGCCAGGGGCGTAGTTGCTGTAATATCCTTTCTCCGCGTCACCCGATGTCGCAGGGTATGTGTAGCCGGACACCCATTCGTAATTGATTCCGCTGTCATCTCCGAGCGAGCCGTAGCTGCCTCTGATCTTGAACTGATTGATGAAGGACAGGAATGGAATATTCTTGAACCAAGGTTCCTGGGAAACCCTCCAGCCGGCCGAGAACGAAGGGAAGAATCCCCACTGGTGTCCCGGTGCGAATTTCGAAGAACCGTCGTAACGGAACTGTCCCTCAAATAGATAACGGTCGTCGAACGAGTAGTTGACCCTTCCGATGAGGGCCCTGTACTCGATGTCGTGGAATGCGTCCAGACCGGTGTTGATGCCGACGAAAGTCGATTCCGAGTTGTCTTTCAGGGCTGTGAAGTACGGAGTGCTGAACGCCAGGTCTCCATAGAGATAGTAGTTGTCTCCTTTCCTGCGCTGCGCCTCGGCTCCGAATGTCGCTCCGACGGAGTGGCGGTCGGCGAACTTCCTGTTGTAGTTCAGGAGAATCTGGCCGAGAACCTGCTGCTTGGAATAATGCTCGCGCGTGAGCCTGTCGGAATGGTCGGCGAACTCTTTGGAGACATATTCCCCGGTCAGGCTGTTCTTTGCGTAGAGGGAATATGACTTACGGAACATCTCGTTGTCGTCGAAGCGGTAGTCGTAGCTGGCCAAACCCTTGAGGGTCAGACCTTGCAGGATGTCCGTGAGGGTGCCGAAGTCATATTCAAGAGACGCGGAGGTCTGGAATTGCTTCTGGCGGTATTTCTTGTAGCCGGAGATGTCTGCCGTCATCATCGCGACGGTGTTCTGCTCAAGGTCAAGTCCGTCGTAGTTCAGCATCGTCTGCTCCTCATCGACGTAGGCCGGGAACAGCACACCCTGCTTCCAGAGGTTCCTGATCAATGTGACAGCGTCGGAGTCCGGTGTGCGGCGATCGTCAGCCAAGGCGCTGACGCTGAAGTTCAAGTCCAACCCCTTGGCGATCTCGGCGTTGATGTTCGAGCGAAGGTTGTACTTTGAATAGTTGAGGTCCCTGCTGCGGAAGAACCCTTCCTGGAACAGGTAACCCATGCTCACATAGTACTGGTACTTGTCGCTGCCTCCGGAGATGCTGACATCGTGCTGGGTCTGAGGCGACCAGTCCGAGAACACGAGCGAGTTCCAGTCGGCGGCCTTCTTCGTGCCGTTGATGTAAGGCTCCATATCCGCTTCCAGATAGACTCTGGATCCGCTTCCGTCCGCCTTGTTCATCGTCATCTCGTTGTAGAGGGTCATTGCGTCCACGGCTCCGGCCAGTTTAGGCATCGTGGACGGGAACTGGAAAGTGTAGGAACCGTTGTAGTTGACCTTCGCTTTGCCTTTGGTTCCGGATTTCGTGGTCACTAGCACGACTCCGTTACCGCCCCTGACTCCGTAGATCGCGGCCGAGGCGTCCTTGAGGACTGACACGTTCTCGATGTCGTTAGGGTTGAGTCTCTGGAAGTCCTCGATGGAGCGGGGCACATCGTCAATCACGACGAGTGGCGTTCCCAAACCTCTGACATCGAAACTGTTGCTGTAGGTTCCCGGCTCCGCGCTCTTCTGCCAGACACGCACTCCGGCGACCCTTCCGGTAAGCATGTTCTGCGGGTTCTCGGACTTGGTGTGGAGCATGTTCTCACCGCTGACTCCTGAGATTGAGCCGGTGATTGAGCCTTTCTTCTGGGTCCCGTAACCCACGATGACCACGCTCTCAAGGTAGGTGTTGTCGTCTTTCAGGACGATGTTGATCTCTTTCCTGCCTCCGACTTTCTCCACCACGGTCGTGTAGCCGATGCATGAATATTCCACCTGTGCGTTGTCCGGAACTGACAGCGAATATTTTCCGTCCAGATCCGTGGCAGCTCCGGTCGTGGAGCCTTTGATCATCACATTGGCTCCGATGACAGGTTGCCCCTGTGCGTCTCGGACGGTTCCCGTGATTGTGATCCGGTTCTGTGCGTTCAGACAGAATGAAGCGATGAACAACAGCAGAAGAGCCAGATATGTTCTTTTTGCCATAATCTATTGTTAGTGTTTATTTTGTACTGATAAGCCATCTTGCGATCTCGGCGTATTCCGCGGCGAACGCGAAAGCGAACATCCCCTCTACTTTGTTCTTGGTGTTGTCCGTGTTCCAGCCGTACAGAAGGCTCGGAGGCAGGAATCCGTCGTGAAGGTAGTTCGAGTAGCCGTAGTCCAGATTGTTTTGGAACGTGGTGATGTTCAGGGAGACGTTGGAATAATGCGCCGAGACATCCACCCATCCCCTCAAGAGGACTCCGTTGAACCAGTTGTTGAACCCGGTGACGTCGTAGTCGTAGCAGTCTTCCACGGTTGCGGATTTCTTCGCGAAATAGACCAGCGCGGAATTGGACAGGTTCGTCATGTCGTTGAGGTATTCCTTGTCGCCAGTCACCCTGTAGAGGTCGGCCGCTCCGGAAAGCATTGTGCCTGAGTTGTATGAATATGCCGTCCCTGTCGGTCCCTCTTCCTGGTTGTTGGCCCTGTAGCGCACTCCTCCGACTGTCTCGTAGGCTATTCCTGATTCGCTAAGGGATGATCCTTTAGCCCCGAGCATGTCGTAATACACTCCGGCGGTTTTCCTGAACAGGTTGTTCCTCTGGAAAGCATAGACCTTCTTCGCGAACATCAGATAGTACTCGCTCTTGTCCATCTCCTCGGTCAGGCGCTGTTTCATGGCACCGATGTACCGGTGCGTGATCTTGGCGTTTTTTCCTGAATATATCTCGCTCAGCCAGACAAGCGGACTGACAAACGGCCCGTTGCTGCACGAATGCTTGGTGTAGTAGCCTGGACCCCAGGTGATTCCTCCGTGTTCGGTTCCATCGCTTTTCAGAGTGCAGTCCCATCCGTCGAGGACATATTCAGCAAGATACTCGGCTTTTTCGAGGTAACGGGACTCTCCGGTGAGACGGTAGGCGTTGAGCAGTTCCCTGACAAGCCATTCCTGATCGTCATAGACATTCTCCACGCCCTCGACCTTTGCGGTGCCGGGACTGTTGCCCCTGTTGACTCCATAGACCGACCACTCCTTTGTCTGGGTGTATGACGTGAGAGTGTAAGTGCCTTTGTACCAGTCCAGACCCTCGAAAAGTTTTCCGAGAGTGCTCTTGAGTTCCTCGCTGTTGGCGTTGTAGAGATTCGGTCTCCCCGCCTCTTTCAGTTCCTCCATCCCGGAAAGGAGGGCGTTGACCGCCTCGAATGACGATGTGTACATCCACACGCTGGCCTTTTCTAGTGAAGTCACTCCGGCGAACGGGTAGTAGTAGCGCATCATCAGCATCGAGTTACCCTTGAAGCAGTGCTCCAAGGCTGCCTGCGTCAGTGTCAGTGAGCGTTTGAGGTTTTCCTCAGCCTTGTCAAGGTTCGTTTCCTGCACCGGTGGCTCCGGAACAGGCTCAGGGTCTTTCGTGTTATGTGAACAGGCTGTGCCGCCGATCGCAAGGACCAGCAGCACAACCATCAAAGTTTCTCTCATTATTTCAGACCGATAGAGTGGATGGCCATCTTGTTCTCGTCGTCGTTCTTGTCTCCCTTGAACACTGCGAGGGCTATCACAACGTTCTTTCCGCTGTAGGCTGAGAGGTCATATTCAAAGTTGGCGTAGAGCTCCGGCTCGTCCTTGCCGCCTCCCTCGTTGATGAACTTCCAGGCTCCGTTGCCGGCTGACTCCGCGAAGTTGGCCTCGTGACCGTTACCGACTGTGTGGACCTTCGGCTCAAGGAATGAGACAGCGCAGTCTTCGGTGATGGCGGCCACCTTGAAGTAGGTTGGGTGCTCGGTGTTGAAGTTGCGTGCCTTGATGAAGAGGGTCTTCTTCGCATTGACCGGAAGTTTGGCGTAGAAATATGACTGCGGCTCGTCAAGTGTCACAGCAGCGCTGCCTCCATCGGTTTTGATGACGAATCCCTCACCAGCGAACGGCTCGTTGTCCTTGTGGATCGGCATGCAGGCCCAGTAGGCGGCGAAATGATTCTGCTCTCTCCAGGTCTGGTAGGCGTCACGGTATTTCTCCGGTCCGTCGATGTCCTGTGGGCCGACATTTGATATTCCATTGAATGTATCGATCTCCGTTACAGGCATTGTTGAGCGAACCATTTCCTTGGTCATCTTCCAGTTGGTTCCGAGTCCCTGCACCTCCTCGCCAGGGCACCAGCCCCAGTCGGAAGGGCACTCCTTGGCGAACACGATGCGACGGAGGACGAGCTGCTTCCAATAGTCACCGGTGCGTACCCTGTAGGTACCGATGGCGAAGTAGATCTCTTTCCCGATGTATGGAGTGAGGTCGAATTCAAAGTCAGGACGGTCACTGCTGTTCCCTGTTGTGTAAGCGTCGTTGCCATATTTCCGGATGTCACCGATTCTGACAGCCTCGGGATCGGCGGCTGTAGGGTCTATCACCATAACTCCGAAGTTGGTAGGATCGGCATCATCCGCTCCGTGGGTACGTACCTTGAGGTACATCTTACAGTTGTCCGCCGTGATGGATTTCTTTCCGTAGATGTAAGAGTCGAACACGTCAAGGTCGGCTGGGTTGTTCCAATCTCCGTCTTCTTCGCGGTTCCTGATTTGGATTGCCGTGCCTTCGTTTTGCTCTTCGTACCATCCGTAGAAACTTGTGGTTGTGTAGAGGAAGTCTGTAGACCAGTCGAAGTGAGGGTAGTCGTCACCGTTCTTTCCACCCCTATATTCATTATAATAGAAAGTGTTCGCTGTGGCCGCGATCTGCTCAAGCGTAAGGCCTCTGAGAAGTTCCTTGCTTCCCATCAGAACCTCGCCGAGATCAACGATGAAGTCTCCCGTGAAGGAAGCCTTCTCGACTTTCTTCTCGACGGTGACGCAACCGGCCTTCGTGAAGGTCAGGGTGTAATCATCGATCGTCAGATTGTCGAAGTTGAACGTTCCGTCAGCGCCAGTCTCGATGTTTTTCGCTCCATTGAGTGAAATTGTGACTCCGGCGAGCGGGGCGTTTCCGTTCTTTGCGTCAACGGTCGTGCCTTTGATTGACGCGCAGGCCACAGCCATTATCGCGTCCACGTTTTTGGCGGCCTTGTCAACGAAAGACTTTTCTGTGATTGACACAGACGCGTCAGCGAATCCGTCTTTCTTGAAGGTTACGGAGTGTTTGGTGATTGTCACACCGTCGATCTTGTAGGATCCGAAGGCGTCGGTTGTCGCTGTCTTGTTAATGTCAGCGATTTCTACGGTCACGTCAGCTATAGGAGACCCTACATCACTGGTTACGGTACCGGAGACTATTCCTGTCTCGAATTCCGGTTCCTTGTTGTCATCCTTCTTGCAGGATGTGAACGCCGTTCCCATCAAGACGGCGGCCAGCGCCATAGCGCCGATAGTTTTTAGTGTTTTCATTCCGTTAGTGTATTATTGATTGATTTCTTAGCGGTTTCTTCTTTGTAACGTTTTGCAAATTAAGTGTCCTGAGGTTAACTTTTGGGTTAAATTAAGATTAAATCATAAGGAATTTTAGGTTAATTTCACGTTTTTTTGATAATTTTACAAAAATTCATCAGTCATAATGCATCGTTTGGCCGTTTCGCTTTTGCTGCTTCTCCTTTCGCTTCCTGGCTTCTCGCAAGGCTTGGGATTCTTTGGCCATGACCGCCAGATCGACAACAGAACCTCATTCCGGATCAATCCTGGATTATTCGGAAGCTGCCGGAGGACACTCGGTCTTTCGTTCGGATTCAAGGCTCTTCCTGGAGCCTCGGACGGCTATGTTTTCAGAATGAAGTCAGGCCGGGGGGACGATTCTCCGATCCTGAATTTCTTCTATGAGGAGACTCCTGACTCGTACCTTTTCAAATTGATTCTGGAAGGTAAGCGCTTCATCGTCCAGCTTGACATACCGAAATCTCAAGTCTCGATTTCCAAGGAGTGGGTGGACATCTCTCTTGTCTTTGATTCTGACAATGATTCGGCTGCTCTGAGTGTCGGTGACAATTGGCAGGCCACAGGTGAAGTGGACCTTCCCGGCACAATAAGACCGACCATCTGGTTCGGGAAAAGCGAATATCTGATTGACGTGCCTTCTTTTGCGATCAGCGATCTTGCCATCTCTTTCGATGGTGACACGGTTTATTTTCCGTTGGATGAGGATTCCGGTGATGTCGCGAGAAGTTCACGATGGTATCTCCGAGGCAAGACTGTCAATCCGTCTTGGCTTCTGAATGATACCTACCACTTCAGGAAAGTTTCAGCAAAGCGGTCCCAACAGATGCTGTGCGCAGGTTTTGACCGGAAGCGTCATGGCGTGTATATGTTCAACCGTGACTCCCTGCTTTTCCTGGACCTTGCCACAGAACGTCTTTCCGCTTGCCGGACTGTCAACCATTGCCCGGTAATTAACGCCTGTGCCACTTCGTTCATCAATCCTGAGGATGGATCAATCTATGCTTATCAGGTATATTATGATGATGACATGAACAAAGGTTTGCCTACGGTCGCAAGGTTGGATCCTTCCACGCTTCTATGGGAAGTCCTCTCATCCGAACCGCTTGACATGCAGATGCATCATCATTCGCAATGGTTTGACGAAGATCAGAATAGATTTACCATTTTCGGCGGCTATGGCAATCGTCGCTATAACGGGTCTTTCTATGACTTTGATCTTTCTGATTGTTCTTGGTCAAGTTGGAACATAGAAAAGGGCGATGTGATATACCCGCGCTTCTTCTGCTCGATGGGATATGATGAGGCAAACGCCAAGCTGCTGATATTCGGTGGGATGGGCAACGAGAGCGGTGACCAGATTGTCGGAAGGGAATATTCCTATGACCTTTTCGAGGTTGATCCCCGTGACAGAAGCTCTCGGAGGGTCTGGACCGCGGACTGGAAGGGGGACAACTGTGTGGCGGTGCGTGGAATGGTGGTGGATGGAGATTCTTTCTACACGCTTTGCTATCCTGAATATGAGACGTTCTCGGAATTGAAACTTTACCGTTTCTCTCTAGAAACCGGTGAATATGAGACCCTTGGCGATCCGATTCCGATAAATTCGGACAAAATCACCTCCAACGCCAACCTGTATTTTGACCGTGACTTGGGGGTGATGGTGGCCTTGGTCGAGGAATCTCCTGACGATATGACCTCTTCCGTCACAACATATCTTATCTCTTATCCTCCTGGAACCCAGGTGGTTTCCACTGTCGTGTCCAGAATGCGTCAAAGGATTCTGCTGACGATTCTTGTCGTCGTTTCGATTCTGGTTGTCGCCTTGGCTAAAATATTCTTTTCGGTCTCTGCCAGAAGAAGACGTTCTCGTTCCGCTAAGGTTCCTTCCTTCATCAAGTCGAACGATGACAAGCCAGACTCCATCTATCTTTTCGGCGACCTGACGGTCATTGACCGGGATGGAAAGGACATTACTCCCCGTTTCACCTCGAAAATCCGTCAGATGTTTCTGATTGTGCTCAACAGTCTGGATGACGGCGGGGCTTCATCCAAGAAAATCAGCGGACTTCTTTGGCCTGACAAGGACGAAGACAAGGCCAAGAACATCAGGGGAGTGACCGCCAACAATCTCAGAAAGTTCCTTGGCGGTCTTGACGGAATCCGTATGGTCTATGAGAACGGGAAGTTCAATTTTGAGATGACACCTGCGTTCAATTGTGACTACCTTGAATTTCTTCGTATGCTTGATTCCGGTTCGCCGGATATGGATTCGTTGCTGGCCATTGTGGCCAGAGGCAAATTTCTCAGAAATGAAACCGACTCTATGTTCGACAAGATGCGCGGGGAGACAGAGCGTCTTGTCAAATCCGTCGTGACGGTCGAGCTTTCCCGTCGTTTCTCTCTTAAACAGTATGAGAACACGGTTTTGTGCGGCGATATATTGTTCGGTCTCGATCCACTGGATGACGAGGCTCTGGCATATTCGGTCCGCGCATTGATGGCATTGGGAGAGGAAGAGAAGGCCGGGCGTCTTTACCAAACCTTTATCACCAAGTACAAAAAAGACTACGTGGAAGAATACTCGATTTCGTTTGAAAATATTCTGGCGGACAGAACTTAAAGTTGTCAGGTAGGGCGTTCCAAGTTAAGGACAAATCAAGCAAAACAGTCTCTGCCCACGGTTTCAGAAGTATATTTCTGAACATTCTTGGAAATTTTTAGTACTTTGTCTTGCAAGGTATTTGAAAATATTTATATCTTTGCATCGTAAAATTAATGGCAAAGCAAGGTTTGAGGCGTGAGATGATTTTGAGATGAAATGCAAAATAGTGTTAATTAAATAGTTAAAATGAAAAAAGTTGTTAATGTCAGTGTTGGCGGCCGGAGCTTTTCTTTGGATGAGGATGCTTATGCAAGGCTTACCGCTTATTTTGATCACTTCAGGTCTCGTCTGGACCGAGACACTCAGTCTGCGAAGGAGGAAGTCATGGCGGATCTGGAGACACGTATCGCTGAACTGTTCGACCAAGTGACCGGCGGTGCTTCCTACAGGGTTGTCAATCTGGCGCTTGTCACGAAAGTGGTAGAGCAGCTTGGGATGCCGGACGGTTCCAAAGAACCTGAAACGGCGGAATTCAGGGCTGGTAACCACGGTCAAAGCGCAGGGGCGGATGAAGAATATCCAAAGTCTGGCCCAGGTGTCGATTTCACTTATAATGGAGCACAAGGAACATCACGAAGGAGGTTGTTCCGCGATTTGGACAACAAAACCATCGGGGGAGTCTGCGCCGGGCTGGCCGCGTTCCTTAATGTGGACATCACGGTTGTAAGGATCGTGTCGCTCTTGACTCTGCTGCTCTGGGGCACCGGTTTTCTGGTTTACCTTGTTCTGTGGATAGTTGTCCCTGTAGCCAAGACTCCTGCCGACAAATGTATGATGAGGGGGCTTGAACCGACTGCCGAGAATATGGCCAGATTCAATCAGGGGAGGAGCGGTTATGGAAAATAGCGCCGACAATGTACGCTCCCAAATGCGCAAGGGAGTGCTTGAATATTGCATCCTGAGCATTCTGGCCCGCAAGGAGGCCTACGCCTCCTCGATTCTGGATGACCTGAAATCCGCGAATATGATTGTGGTCGAGGGCACGCTTTACCCGCTTCTTATCCGCCAGAAGAACCAGGGTCTGCTCTCCTACCGCTGGGAAGAATCCACGCAGGGACCTCCACGGAAATATTACTGCATCACAGAGAAAGGCCGTCAGCAGCTTCGAGAGATGGATCAGGCGTGGCAGGAGATAGTTGAGACCATCAAGGCCATAAAACAATGAATATGAAGCGTCTGCTTCCTGAAAAATAGAAAGACAATGAAACAAGTTGAATATGTCAGCATAGGCGGCTATGTGTTCTCTTTGGAGGACAACGCAAGCCGCGCCGCCAAGGAATATCTTGACCAGCTCGAAGCGTTCTATTCCAGAAAGGTGAGTGGAGCGGAGGTGATGGAAGGAATCGAGGAGCGTATGGCTGAGCTTTTTCTGGAGAAAAGCGGGAAGAACGGAGTTGTCACTCTCACCATGGTTAATGAAGTCATCTCTGTGCTTGGCCGTCCTGAGGCTATCGAGGAGGAGACTTCGGACGCAGAGCCTGCCGAAGCATCAGACCGTGCGTCAAAAGACTCGAACAAAACCGCCTCTCGGCCCCGCCGCAGACTCTACCGAGATCCCGCAAACGGGAAACTGGCCGGAGTATGCAGCGGTCTCGCCGCCTACTTCAATGTGGATCCGGCCATATTCAGGATTCTGTTCGTCGTCCTGACCTTGTTAGGCGGGCTGAATTTCAGATTCTGGCCGCTTGAGCCTTGGATTCATATCTCTATTCCGCTGGTTTACATAGTCCTCTGGATCTGCATGCCGGCCGTGAAAACGGTCCGCCAGCGTGATGAACTAAGAGGCGAGGGAGGCACGGTCGATGACATCAGCGCAAGGGTCCGCAACACCCCACGTGAGGAGCTAAGGACCCGTGACACGCAGACTTGGAAAAATATTAGCAGGATATTCTCCGTCATATTCGGAGTGTTCCTTCTTCTTGCCGGAGTCGCCGGCATCGCGTTCCTATGCTCGTTCTGGTGGGGCGGTGAGATTCTTGGCAACAGCTTCTTCTACAACAGATTCATTGAGCACATCGCCATCGAGGCTCCCGAGGTCCTGTCCTTCATCTCCGTTCCGGCCGTGATGATCGCCGCCATCCTCGTGGTCGCCATCCCGCTGTTCATAATGCTCTACGGGGGAGTGATGCTCATCTTCGGCCTCAAGTCCCCGAAATGGCACCCCGGCCTCATCCTCTTCGTCATCTGGCTGATGATTCTCGTGGCCCTCTCCGTTTCCTCCCTCATGACCTTCGC
>ERZ808277.313-NODE-313-length-16234-cov-6.037456_pt1 | contig 16234 bp, 10 predicted proteins | sample MGYA00521240_ERZ808277 | MGnify/ENA primary metagenome ERZ808277 (study PRJEB31516, sample SAMN03275599) | gut metagenome | biome: mammalia-associated habitat; material: feces | host: Papio cynocephalus | place: Kenya | collected 2012-07-17 ... | reverse complement strand
CTGATTCTGATAATCGGCCTTCTGATGGGAATGTACGTTTTCTTCCCGATGAAGAAGGAGGAGCAGAAACCGCAGATTGACGGAGGACTTGACCGTCTTAAATCCGAGCTGGACGCGATGGGCAAGATGACCGTTGAGGAGTGGAAGGCCGTAGGAATATTCATGGGTGTCCTCATCCTTTGGTGTACTGACAGCCTGCACGGCATCGACGCCACGACTGTGGCTTTCATCGGAGCCGTCATCGCCCTGATGCCGGGAATCGGAGTCGTGAAATGGAACGATGTTGACATCCCTTGGCATCTGATGCTGTTCTCAGCCGGAGCCTACACCTTGGGAGCCGGGCTGAACATCACCGGTCTGCCGGGCACGATGGTCAATGCCGCCTTTGACTCGATGGGTATCACCGACAACACCCCATTCTGGGTGCTGTACGTGATCTTGACCTTCCTGATGATGTACTCAGGTCTGGTCTTTCAGTCCAAGACCATCAGAACCATGATCTTCGTGCCGATCGCCATGGGCATCGCCGATCGCTTCGGCTATCCGGTGATCAGTCTTGCGATTCCGGTCTCGATGCTGATCGAGCACGTCTATGTGCTGCCGTTCAACAGCAAGCCGGCGGCCCTGCTGTACAACACCAACCAGTACAGCATGACGGACGCGTTCAAGTTCGGCATCACGATGATGACCATCTCCTGGCTGATCATCCTTCTCTGGGGAGAGACCGTCCTCAAATGGCTGGGCATCACCCCGGGCTTGTTCTTTGTGGGATAATTGGCTATATTCGCAGAACAGATGCGCGTCTGAAAACGGAACATTCCTATGATCCAGATCGACACCAGAATCCACGACCGCTACTCGATAGAGCTGAAAGTCAGTTTCGTCACCCGCAAGAAACTGCGGATGAACGACTTCTCTCTGGCGATGTGGTTCTTCGTGCCCGGCAGTCTGGACATCACCAGGGCCACCTACCCAAAGGACATGTTCTACCAGGATGTCAAGTCGAACATCCGTCTCATCACTCCGGTTTTCCTGCTCCGGGAGATAGCCGAAGGCCCAGCGGTGCCGCTTCACAACATCCGTGAGGCTTTCACCAAAATGGCCTCCAACCCGACCCGAACCCTGATCTCTGAATATGAGTACCAGATCAAGATGTTCGCCGCCATCGTCAAGAGCGCCCTGCGTGACGAACTGGCCCACATCAAGCAGAACCGGATCGGCTCGGACACGGAAAACCTGTGCGAAGGCTTCATCGCCAACGCGGAAAGAATCTGTGATGAATATGTCAGGCTGCGTTCCATCATCAACGCCCCGACAGTTCCCGAGGACGTGATGAGGATGTACCTTTGCGGAGACGAATTTCTCTGCGACATCACGTGCAAGCATATTCTTGAACTAATTGAATGGTTGAGGGACAGAAAGTTGGATGAGCTTGCCGGCAAGGCTTCCGCCCTTTACCGCAGGATTGGAAAGCACATGAAGCAGCTGGGCTACCCGGAGATCCGGGAGGACGACCGACTGCACAACCGCATATTCATCCATCGCTTCAGCATTCTGAAGAAGTACATCGAGAGCGACCTTTACCTCCGCGCTCCGAAGCGGCGGGACGGGGTGATTGTGGAGCAGCTCTATTTCAGTATCGCCGCGGGTGTCGCCATGCTGTTCGCCACCGTAGTGAGCTTCGCCTTCCAGAAGAAGTTCGGCTCGCTGACCCTCCCGCTCTTCATCGCCCTCATTATCAGCTATATGCTGAAAGACCGCATCAAAGAGTTGATGCGCTACTATTTCGCCCACCGTGTCGGCAGCAAGTACTTCGACAACAAGGCGAAGATCATCCACAAGGACACCGAGCTCGGCTGGCTGAAGGAAGGCGTTGACTTCATCGAGCCGGAGAAGGTTCCGGTGGACGTGATGACCCTGCGCAACAGCTCGCATCTGACGGATGTCGAAAGCAGCAACGTCACAGCTGAGAAGATCATCCTCTACCGCAAGTCAGTCCACATCGACAGAGAGAAGCTTCAGGCCAATTCTGAATATTCCTTCAGCGGCATCAACGACATCATCCGCCTGAATGTCACCAACTTCATAAAGAAGATGGACAACCCCACAACCATGATGCGCACCCTCGGTGACGACGGCTCCATCCAGACCGTGGAGTGCGACCGAGACTACTACCTCAACCTAGTCCTCCAGTACCAGTACGACAACACCGCTGAATTCAAGCGCTTCCGCATCGACCTCTCCCGCGACGGCATCCGCTCCATCGAGGAGGTTCGATGACGCCCCGTGGCGGCTAAGTCGCTGTTTTACAACCGAATAGTTACCTGTCCTATCAGCGAAATAGACAGGAGGTGGTGTCTGTTGTTTATTGAATATCAGGCGTTTGTCCGCCACGGTCTTTTTTCCATTTTGTTTACTTATTATTATATTTGGAAAACGTTTAATGATTCCGCGTATGAAAAAATTTTTTACGACCATCCTTCTGGTTTTTACACCAGTCTTGACATTGTTAGCCCAGCAGCAAGACAGCGTGATCACTGAAATCCTTTCTGCATCTGTCATCACGGAAGGCAACATAACATACAAGGTTGACCGTACGACGCACTTTTTCTCGCCCGCAGAGGTGAAGGCGGCAAGGGACGGGCGGGAGCTTGTCGCGACGATTCCGAACCTGCTCATTGACAAGCAGAGCAACACATTGGCGACTTTGGCCGGCAAGAAGATCCTGATCCTGATCAACGGCATCAAATCGACGGACACGGATCTGCAACTGATTCCTGCCTCGAAAATTAAGAAGGTTGACTTCTACGATGTGCCACCTGTGCAGTACATGGACATGGCGGATGTGGTTCTGAATATCATCACCTCGCGTCTGGACACAGGTTGGAACGGAAGCGTCTATACGAGGGTCGGTCAGATGTACTCCCACGCTGACGTGGCCCTCAGCCGAGTGAGCGGGGACAACAAGCTGACAGTCAACGTCGGAAGCCACTTCAACCACAAGCGCAAGGTGTGGGACGAGGAGACCGGTGAATTTACCTACAGTCTTGGGGAGGATGAATATCAGTATGAATATTTCCAGAAACAGCGCGAGTGGGGAAACCAGTACTCAGGTGGTGTGGCATGGCTGAACGGGAAGCCCGGTGACTACATGTTTCAAGTCTCGGCTGACTTCTCGTTTTACAATAACAAGATGGAGAGGAACAGGGACATCGACTTCGCCCTCAATGGCTTGAAAGGCACTCGTTCGGGAGTGGCGAACAATGACGTCACCACGCTCAAGCCGACTTTTGACATTTATTTCGAGAAGACCCTTTCTGATGTGAGCACGTTGATGGCAGACGTGACCGCGACATCATATTCAAATGACCAGAATGCTTTCACGTCTGAGACTGGGGCGTTCGAGGACGTGCTGGATCTACGAACAAGGAAGAACTCCGTCATCGGGGAACTGGTATATTCATACGCCAAGGAGAATCGTACGTTCAACGCTGGGTACAGAGGATCATTCGGCTTCCTGAGGAGCGATCTTGCGGGAAGCGGTGTGACGAACGTGCGCACCGGCCGTCAGAGACTTTTCGGGGAATATTCTTCCCGTCATGGTTCTTTCTCGTACCGTTTGAGTCTCGGGGCGGAGAACAACATGAAAGCTGGTGACGATGGCTTCTCACGCTTCGCTTTCTCTCCGACGGTGCTTTTGTCTTATAGATTGAACAAGAGGAACATGCTGCGTCTGCGCCTTGACTCGGAGACCTCTATGCCAGACATCCAACAGATGTCAGGCAACAGGATCCTGATCATGGAGAACTTCTACCGCAGAGGGAACGCGGATGTCCACAATAGCACCGGCTACCAGACGAAGTTGATGTATTCCTATAACATTCCACGGAAGTTTATCGTTCAGGCTGACGCTCACTATAACCACACTGCCGACCTCCTTTATGACGCATTCGCTCAGGATGGCAACGCGTGGTATCTGGAGACGCGGAACGCGCATCTATACTCCGAGACTGGTATGAATATGATTGTGAACTATTTGCCGTGGAACTGGTTACGCCTTGGCGTGGATGTTTCCGCTGATCGGCAGACTATAAAGGAGACCGCTTTGGGAGAGGCTTTCAGCGACTGGTTCTTCCCGGTCTATCTGAACGTCTCTGCTGTCTGGGGTGATTGGTCGTTGTCCTGCCGCCAGACCTTTGGCGGAAAGATGCTGGATGGCCTGTACAGAAAAGGTCTGGAGAAGGTGTCGTACCTGTCCCTGACCTACAATTGGAAGAACTGGCAGTTTGGAGCTCAGTGCCTATTCCCGTTCTACGATGACGAGTACTCCAACGAGACGGTTTCCTTGACTCCTGTCCGCCACGTGACGCAGACAAACCTCCGTACCAAGAACCGCGAGTTCGGCTTCACCATATCTTGGTTCTTCCAGCGCGGCAAGGAAAACTACTCCGCCAAGAGCCTTGAGAACTCCGACTTTGACTCCGGAGTGTTCCGGTTCTGAGCAGGTGTTTGGCTTCTTACGTGAGACGTTTACATCAAATTAGTACAATAGTCCAAACATCCATAGAGGAATGCGGTTGCCGTAACCGGTCTCTATACCGTCAATGCCAAGGTAACTTGTTGGAATGTCTGCGATTTGTTCAAAATTTTTATTGTCGCCACCTATCTCAAACAGATAGTCGCCATCTACAAGAAAATCTCCTTTTGTCGGCATTTGCACGGAAGATACCGCGGACATTTGGTTGATGAAGAACGTTTCGCGCATGGTTCCAATGTTGATCTTTGGAGAAAACGCATACATAAGATTGGTGTTTCCGAGATAGATTTTTTCAGGATTGACCAGTCTTTTGTAATTCTTAAGTTCAGTTGTGAGAAGGTTCAGAATTTCAGCCTCATCCAGTTTATAGAGGAGGGAGAGGAGAGTGTTTCTGGTTGTGCTCATGGATGAAGCCAGCCTTTCCGTGTTGGGTTGCAGAGGAACATTCTCAGCGATGATCATAAATAGCTTCTTGCATTTGTCGATGGTGGGGTAGGACACTTTCTCCACAGCTGGAAGGTCGCTTTCCACAACAAGTTTGACCACGTTCTGCAACATCGCCAAGAAATCATCACCGGCCTCTTTATAGAAAGGATATACTCCAAAATGAAGGTAGTTGTCAAATTCTCGTAGAACTTTCATGTGTGACACAATGTCCAGCGATATTGTGTTATGGTGGGAAAGAATATCTTTAAGACTATATGCCGGAATGTCAATGATGCCGTCATATTCCAGAAATTCGCGGAATGACATCCCTTTAAGGATGTAAGGTGTCTGCCGTCTGGACATATCCACGATTGAATTGTCCAGTTCAAGCATTGACGAACCAGTGTAGATAACTCTAAGATTGGCATATTGATCGTAGAGGTTCTTGATTATGCGGCTCCAGTCCTCGTATTTATGCACTTCGTCTATGTAGAATTCATTGATTCCACGATTGTACAGAAATCCTATCAGTTCCTGAAGAGAGTGCGTTTTGAACCAAAGATGATCCAATGATATGTAGATTGTGTCATCAGGGTTTGTGTACTTCTCCTTTATTCGTTGGATAAGTATTGTTGTCTTACCCACACCCCGCTCGCCCCGGATGCCAATTATTCTGGCCTTCCAATTAATCTTATTGTACAAATAGCGTTTGAAATCAAGCGATACTTGTGATAGCTTGCTGTGATAAAATTCAATGAGAGGGCGAATGTCTGAAAGTTCCATATCAATCATCTTTGATGACAAATGTAAAAAACATTTTTGTAAAAATGAAAATCGATAATAAAATCATTTTTGCAAAAACGGAAATGATATCATCCGTGCGCAGAATCGTCCTTCTAACGAACGAGAGACGGTAAACCACTCCTTTCGTGAGTGATTCGCTTGATTTCACGCACGGAGGATAATGGTGGGGCTTTTAGGGGAGGGATGGACATCGTCTTGGCTATCTCGCCTTTTATCGCTGTTGGATCGCATGGGTTCTGGCCCAAGGAATGACGTAGGCGGGGGACATCTTGCGGGACAGGAGGTCTTTCATGTAGTCCATGTAGGGGGCGACATGGCTGAAGAGCATCTGGTAGCCTGTGCAGAGGGCGTTGAGGCCGGTCTCAATCCGTGCACCGCCACGAGCCTGACGGGACTCGTAGGTGTTGAACCTGTGCTTGGGGCACTCTCCGTTGCAGGCGAAAAGCCATTCGCATCGGAGGCATTTGGTGGGCAGCTTGTTGCGTTTGTCTATGCCGAAGGCGGTCTGCTTGACGGAATGCATCATCTCAGCGATGGACTTGTCGGCGATGTTGCCCAGAAGATAGTCCTTATAGACAAAATGATCACATGGGTAGAGATCCCCGTTGTGCTCGATGACGGTATTGCCACCGCAGGTCTGGGCGAAGGTGCAGGTGCCCGGCATCTCACCGACCCAGTTGGCGAGGGTCGCATCGAAATTAGTGACGAAATAGCGTCCGACATCGTTGCGTACCCAATAATCGAATATGTCACAGAGGAATCGACCGAAACCGATGTCACTCACCGACCAAGGTGCTATGACAGCTCCATCGGTTTTGGGGTCAACGATGTAAGGCCGTTTCTTCTTGTCTGGCTTGCCAGCCCCGTTCTGCGGGTACTTGACATGCTCCACGACCGGCATGAACTGCATGAAGCCGCTGCCGACCTCTTTTAAGAATATGTAAGTTTCCAACCCTCGGCCTTCGCTGGCATGGTTCACCGTGGACATCGTGTTGAATTCAACCCCTTCCCCTTTAAGAATATTCAACCCACTCATCACCTTGTCAAAGGTCGGGAAGCCACCCTTGTTCTTGCGGTACCTGTCGTGAATATCCTTGGGGCCATCCAGGGATATTCCCACAAGAAAATCGTTGTCGTGGAAGAATCTCGCCCATTCGCGGTTGAGGAGGGTGCCGTTGGTCTGGATGGTGTTGTGGATTACCTTGTCACCAGCATATTTACGCTCATATTCAATGGCCTTTCTGTAGAAGTCCAGCCCCAACACCAGCGGTTCGCCACCGTGCCAGTTGAAAGTGACCTCTGGCACCTCATTGGCGTTGATATATTCCTGAACGACCTTTTCCAGCATCGCTTCGCTCATCCGCGGCTCCTTGCCACCGTAGATCTCGGCCTTATCGAGGTAGTAGCAGTACTTGCAGTCCAGATTGCAGAGCGAACCAGCCGGTTTCAGCATGATGTTGAAGGCCATCGGCCCGGAAAGGCGGACGGCATCCCCAAGGGTGAGGGTCTTTTCAAATGACGCGTCTGACATGTTTTTGAATATTTAGAAGCGGTTTTGAATTTCTCAAAGTTGCATCTTTGTGAAAATTCAAGATAGAAAAATATGAATTATTCGGGATAATCGTGCGGAATCTTGAATTTTTTGCCACTTTCCGCACGGTTTTCCTCCACGATTTTCACGGGAAAAGACATCTACATCTTTGCCAACAGGTTTATAACTGGATAGCTTATTCTTTTTATCCAAGTAAGCCATCCAGTTTCTCCAACTCCTCTTCTTTGGTAGCTCAACTGGTCACGAAACGACAGATGATCTCATCTTCGCTCTTTCTTCCCCAAATTTCAAAAGCCACATTCTTGGAGAGTGCCTCGTAGAGAGCGGGGGGGAGGGTGACAAATTGCTGGTTGGTAGGAGAATCGTAGGCGAGCGCGATGTCGTGTCTGGCAAAAATGTCACGGAGACGAATTGCCATGTTGATGGCGTGGCGAGACACCTTGAAGTAAAGATTATCTGTGAATAAAGTGTCGAATTGTATGCCGAGCATTCTGCCTTTGGCAAGCAAGGCTCCATGCCGCTTGACGGTCGTGAAGAAATATTTTGGGGCCTTCATGCCTGAGAACACAACAGCCTCTCCAAACATCGCTCCCACCTTGGTGCCACCTATGTAGAACACATCGCAATGCCTGGCAAGGAACGGAAGGTCGTAATCGCATGCTTCGGACATCAATCCATAACCCAATCTTGCACCATCAATAAAGAGTCGAAGGTTATATTTCCGGCAGGTGGCATAGAGCTTTTCCAACTCTGCCTTTGAATATACCATGCCGAACTCGGTAGGCATAGAGATGTAAACCATGCCTGGCTGTACCATGTGAGGATGAGTCTCATCGTCGTGAAATGCATCCATGTAGGCAGACAGTGTGCCGGCCGCTAACTTGCTGTTGTCGGAAGGGAGAGTGATCACCTTATGCCCGAAAGCCTCCACGGCTCCCGACTCATGAACCTCGATATGCCCTGTCTCCACGCAGATGACACCTTCGCACCCCAAAAGCAAGGAGTCTATCACCGTTGCATTGGTCTGGGTCCCACCTACAAGGAAGAACACATCCGCGTTCTCGTCATCCACAGCCTTGCGGATCTTCTCCTTTGCCGCTTTGGTGTAAGGGTCGAATCCATATCCAGAAGTCTTTTCTTCGTTGGCCCTGCCGAGAGCCTCCAGTATCTCCGGCAACATCCCATTGTTATAATCACTTTCAAATGAAATCATATTAAATCTGCATTAGTATGTCTCAAAGGTAGTAAAAAAAAGACCGATCGAGATGGCCATCCTGCCATTTGGGTCAAGGAAGGACATATCTTGAAAGAATCCCGGTAGCATTGGGCTACAGGCGGTGGAATGCTGTGCGTTGATATCCGGCGACATGAAAAAAGCTGCCGGTCATTTCTGGAGGACAGCGTTTACGAATATCAAAACAGGTCAGCCTGACCTTGTGAAAGGTTGGGCTGACCATAATAGAAGAAGGTGATTTGGGTGAATGCCGATTAGGCGTAGCCGTAAAGATTGCCGGCAAGTTGTTGAAGTCTGTCTATGCGATCGGAATCCAGAGTTCGGTCAGGAGGTCTTCCGGCTTTGTGAGCGCCGGGTCGTTCAGATACTTCTCGAACATCGCTTTCGGAAGCACTTCCACTCCGTTTTCCTGAAGCAGATGGCCATAGACCTCTTCATAGACCTGGCCGAGTTCAGTGTACGGGCCTTTGTGCAGGAAGACAATGAACTTACCGCCCTCAAGGGTTCCGACTCTGACCTCTCCCTCTGGCTGGAGGCCGCCTAGTTTAGGGTGGGCTATGCCTACATCCACGCGGCACTTCTCTGCGGGAGTTGTCGTAGGGTCATCAAGATAGACACTGATGTACTCCGCGTCAATGCAGCCTACACGGTTTTCATCCTTGCAGTACTTGACGATTTTATCCCAAGCTCCAGAATAATCTACATTCTTGTAGTCTCCGGTCAGGCGCACGCTCAGAGCACTGACATCCTCCCTGGTTTCGATTCTTTGTTCAAGTTTAACAATCATAATATAATCAGTTTTTGTTGACGGCAAAGGTACGGCGAAAAGCCTTTGTCCATGGTATGGACAGGGTGGACATCATAACTCTGCATGTTCTTGACTGTCAGCCTGTTTTTTTATTACGATACGGACAATTATAAATAGTCCGCAAGGATGGTCACTGAGCCTGTCGAAGTGACCGTCAATCTCAGTTCCCGGCAGACTTGGTTACTGGACAGGAAAGGTGCCCGGGAGGTATGGCGACGGTCGGCGCTTCTGAAAAATGAAAATTATTCAGTGGAAATTTGGCCAACTGAAAAAAGAATCATACCTTTGGCGGAACAAGATGCGACCTGTCGCTGTGGTTATATATTTTTCGGAATATTCCGAATATTGTGAAAAATTGTAGTCGCCGAGGGTTGGTTTTGTTTATGATTGACACATAATTATTAACACGCCTCTGATATTCAGAGACACTGATGACTTTTTTATCGCACATTTCGCTATGGAAGTAAAGAACGCTGTAGCCGGAACGCTGGAGTCAGGTGACATCATGATCCAGATCGCCCCGGCAGAGACGAAAGGTCTGCACATCGACCTCGACAGTTCTGTAGCCGCACAGTTTGGCAGACAGATCCGCAAGGTCATTGAGGAGACGCTCACAGAATTCGGTCTTGAGGACGCTGACATCAAAGCGGTTGACAAGGGAGCCCGTGACTGCACGATCCGCGCAAGGGTGACCGCTGCCGCCGTCCGCGCCACCGGTAAGGATGTTTGGGCTTAGTAAGCGTTAAGGAACAAGTCGCCACGCACTTGACATATTCTTTAATGGTTACTCAATCAGTTACGATTATGGAAAGATTAAGAAGAACAATGATGTTCGTTCCGGGCAACAATCCCGGAATGATGCAGGATGCCTTCATCTACGGGCCTGACTCGATTATGCTCGACTTGGAAGACTCCGTGACAATGGCCGAGAAAGACGCGGCCCGCCTACTCGTCTATAATGCACTGAAATCAATAGATTACGGCGACACCGAAATGGTTGTCCGCATCAACCCGCTCAGCACCCCTTACGGCCACAAGGACGTGGAGGCTGTTGTGAAGGCAGGCGTGCAGGTCATCCGTATGCCAAAGACCGAGACCGCTGACGAGGTCCGTGAGCTTGAGGCCGAGATCGAGAAGGTCGAGAAGGAGATCGGCTGCTTGGGCAGGACCCGCATGATGGCCGCCATCGAAAGCGCCGAGGGAATCTGCAACGCCTTCGCCATCGCCAAGGCCTCCAAGAGGATGATGGGCATTGCCCTCGGAGCCGAGGACTACTGCGCCAACCTTAAAACCCAGCGCACACCGGGCGGAGCCGAGCTCCTTTATGCCCGCGAGACCATCGTGGTGGCAGCCAGGGCCGCCGGAATCGATGCCCTTGACACGGTATATTCAAACCTCGACGACATGGAGACTTTCCGTAAGGAGGTCGAGCTCATCAAGACTCTCGGATTCGACGGCAAGTCCATCATCAACCCACGTCAGATTCAGATCGTAAACGAGGTGTTCGCACCGACCGAGAAGGCCATTGAGAAAGCCAGGAAGATTCTCGCCGCCATCAAGGAGGCCGAGAAACGCGGCTCAGGTGTCATCGCCGTGAATGGCAAGATGGTTGACCGTCCTGTCGTCATCAGGGCGCAGCGCACCATTGACCTTGCAATCGCTTCGGGCATATTAACAAAGGAGGAAGTTTATGAGTAATATAAAGGAAAGGGCGGCGCTTGTGGAAAAGGCGGCTGCCGCGATGGGAAAGAAGGTGTATTCAGGAGAGACCCCGAAGAACACCACATTCCGCAAGGATCTCCAGAAAGTTCAGTCAAAGGTGGTCACGCTTGAGGATGCCATCAGACTCAGCGGTCTCAAGGACGGAATGACAATCTCCTTCCACCACCATTTCAGAGGCGGAGACAAGGTTGTGAATATGGTTGTGGGCAAACTGGCCGAGATGGGGTTCAAGAATCTCCACCTCGCCGCGTCCAGCCTTTCGGACGTTCATGCCCCGCTGATTGACCACATCAAGAACGGAGTGATCACAAAGATTTCGACCTCAGGGCTCCGCGGCGAACTCGCCAAGGAGATTTCCCACGGTCTGATGGAGGAACCGGTTGTGTTCCGCAGCCACGGAGGACGTGGAAGTGCCATCGCCAACGGAGATCTCCACATTGATGTAGCCTTCTTGGGCGCTTCTTCCAGTGACCCTGCCGGCAACGCCAGCGGTTACTCCCGTTCCAATCACGCCAAGTCCATCTGCGGATCCCTCGGCTACGCCAAGCCTGACGCCCAGTATGCTGACAAGGTCGTGATCATCACCGACGATCTCGTTGATTATCCGAACACTCCGAACTCGATTTCAGAGCACGATGTGGATTATGTTGTCCTCGTGGACTCTGTAGGTGACTCTTCCAAGATCTCTTCAGGAGCCATCCGCGACACCAAGAACCCTCGCGACATCCTGCTCGCGATGAATGCCGCCAAGGTCATCGTCAACAGCGGGTATTTCAAGGAAGGATTCTCAATCCAGACCGGGTCCGGCGGAGCTTCTCTTGCCGCGGTCAAGTATATTCGTGAAGAAATGATCAAGAGGGGCATCCATTCCAGCTTCGCGCTCGGTGGAATCACCGCCCACATGGTCAAGATGCACGAGGAAGGCCTCATCGAGCGGCTCATCGACGTTCAGTCATTCGACCGCGTGGCCGCCGAATCCATCAAGAACGACCCATTCCACAAGGGAGTCTCTGCCAATGAATATGCCAGCGCAGATGAACCTGGATCAGCCGTCCACTATCTCGACATCGTCATCCTCTCGGCTCTTGAGGTGGATGTCAACTTCAATGTCAATGTGCTTGTGGGCAGTGACGGAGTCATTCGTGGAGCTGTCGGAGGACACCCTGACACGGCTGCGGACTCTGCTCTCTCTATCATTGTCTGCCCTTTGATGCGCGGACGCATCCCTTGCGTGGTGGACGAGGTCACAACCCTCATCACCCCTGGTTCGACAGTCGATGTTGTTGTCACTGAATATGGCATCGCTGTCAATCCACGTCGTCCTGAGATCGCGGAGCGCCTGAAGGAAGCCGGCTTGAAGATCGTGGATATTCATGACCTTAAGAATCTGGCCCTCAAGTCCATCGGTGTTCCTGACCCGCTTCCGTTCGGAGACAAGGTTGTGGGCGTAGTGATGAACCGTGACGGCTCCGTCATGGATGTCATAATGAACATTGAAGACTAATTTGATATATTGAAGATTCCCTTTAAGGAGGAGAAATTATCAAGTCAAACTGCTTCTGATTATTAGATAGATTCTTGTTTATGGAGATTACGCTTGACCATCTGCTGGCAAGTCGTGAGGAACGGGCTTCTTTCCAGAAGGAACTGCTGAAAGGCTACCCTGGAAGGACTCTGGTTTGCCTTACGGTCATAATGCCGGGCAAGGTCAAGCGTAATCTACAATCCCTTGTGGTCGCCCAGGCCGCTGTCACAGCTTTGGTCTCAGCATTCGGAAATGCGATGCTCAAACTGGAGCTCCGCGATCTGCCGACCGGCTACGAGGCTTATCTCGTCACCCCTCTTACCAACGGGGAAGCCAAACGTGAGACGTGCCGCATTGAGGACACGCATCCGCTTGGCCGTCTTTTCGATCTGGATGTGATTGACTCTGACGGAGTTCCTGTTTCAAGAGAGTCAATCGGCCTAAGTCCGAGGAAGTGTCTTGTCTGTGACAACGAGGCTCGCTTCTGCATGCGCAACCGCACTCACACGTTGGCTGAGCTTTCCGCCAAGATAGACGAAATGATCGAGTCCTATGTGCGATAACCGTCACTACATAAGCGAGGTTCCTCTTTCGCTGAACTCAGTCCGGAGACGGGTCGAGGCATTCCTCTCCGCCAATGGACTCAGGCTCGCCCCGCTGGACCGCTATGTTGTCATCAGCCGAGACGAGGACGGGGACGAAATCCTTGCGGGAGGCGGGCTTGACGGCAACGTCATAAAGTGCGTTGCTGTGTCGGAAACGGCTCGAAGCGAAGGACTTATGAATATCCTTGTGTCCCGTCTGATCGCTCTTGCCCGTGAGGATGGCCGGGAGTCAGTCAAGGCCTTTACCAAGCCGGAGAACGCGGGAATATTCAAAAGCCTTGGGTTCTCGTTGCTTGCGTCAGCCCCGAAGGCTGTTCTGATGGAGAACGGCAGGGGAGGGCTTCCGGAGTACGAGATGTATTTGGCTTCGCTTGCCCGTCCGGGCAGGAACGGTGCGATTGTGATGAATGCCAATCCGTTCACCAAAGGGCACCGTTATCTCATTGAGCAGGCCGCCTCGCAAGTGGACAATCTCTATGTGATTGTCGTTAAGGAAGATCGCTCGCGTTTCCCCTACGCTGAGAGAAAGGCGATGATCGAGGCCGGTTGTGCCGGACTTGACTATGTGATCGTCTGCGAGGGCAGTGACTACGCCATCTCGGCGGCGACTTTCCCGACATATTTCCTGAAGAGACTGGATGATGCCACGGACACTCAGATCGCTCTTGATCTGGATCTGTTCGTGAACCACATCGCCAAGCCACTTGGAGTTACGGTGCGTTTCGCCGGAAGCGAGCCGGAGGATGCGCTTACCCACCGCTACAATGAGCTGATGGCGGAGATCTTGCCGAATAAGCCGAACCTTGAGCCAAATTCTCCGGTCACTGAGCCTGTCGAAGCGACGACCCTTTTTGTGGAGATTCCAAGGCTGGAGCAAAACGGCAAGCCAATCAGTGCCACATCGTTGAGGCGGGCCTTGGACAAAGGCAACCTCAAAAAGGCGATGGAATATATTCCTGAAACCTCCGTCCCTTATCTGGTGGCGGATCTCGCTGAACGGGCGCTACGGATGGAACTCGACACGACCCCGAAACCGGGCCTTGTCGATAAACAAGACAACGGAGCCCACAAAGACATGGACTATGAGCTGATGTCCAAAAGCATCTCCGCATTAAGGCCTTACCTGACAAGATTGGCCGTGGAGTCCGCAAAAATCATAGATCCAGCAAGGATAAAGGAAATAGGGATTGGGGCCGAAAAAGCCATGCTGAAAGCCACCGGTGGTGTGAACACCCACAAAGGTGCCCTCTTCTGCATCGGCCTTTCCGTTGCCGCAGCCTCCAACTTGGCATCAAGGACGGGAACTGTGCAGGCATATTCATTTAAGGAACTTGTGTCCCGCATCGCATCGGAGATTCCGCTCGCCCAAGGCACGCACGGAGCCGAGGCAAAGAGAAGCTTCAAGGTCAGCGGTGCTCTTGAGAACGCCCGTGCGGCCTATTCGGATCTGTTCACCGACTGGCTGCCGTATTACCGCGATCTAGAAGCTGACCCGTGTCGCTGCCACAAGACCCTGCTTCACATAATGACGACTCTTGACGACACCAACATTCTCCACAGAAGGGGAGCGGTGGGACTCTACCGCGCCAAGTCCGAGGCCGCAAGGCTTCTGGAAGACTTCAGTGAGGTTAAAATGTCGTCTTTGAACAAGGATTTCATCAGGGAGAACATCTCGCCCGGCGGAAGCGCCGACATGCTGTCCCTGACTATATTTATAGATAGTATAATTAATTGCTAATTAATAATTTATTAACACAAAACTAATTTCCATTATGGTAGAATTGATTCCACATGGCGTTTACCTGAAAAATGGCAAGACTATCGTCAACGATGCCGCAGGAATGCCATCTGCCGACCAGGCCCGCGAAAACACCATCGCCTACAGAATCCTCCGTGCTCACGATGTGGACGGAAGCAAAGGCAAGAAGATGCGCATCAGGTTCGATGCCATGGCCTCACACGACATCACCTACGTCGGAATTATCCAGACTGCCCGCGCCAGCGGACTTGACAAGTTCCCTATCCCTTACGCGATGACCAACTGCCACAACTCCCTGTGCGCTGTCGGTGGTACCATCAACGAGGACGACCATATCTTTGGTCTCTCAGCGGCCAAGAAGTATGGTGGAATCTACGTTCCTGCCAATCAGGCAGTTATTCATCAGTATGTCCGTGAGGCTCTCGCTGGTTGCGGTCGCATGATCCTCGGTTCGGACAGCCACACCCGCTACGGCTCTCTCGGCTGCATGGGTGTCGGAGAAGGTGGCGGTGAGCTTGTCAAGCAGCTCCTCCACAACACTTGGGACATCAACGCCCCTGAGGTCGTTCTGGTTTGGCTCGAAGGCAAGCCTAAGAAGGGTGTCGGCCCTCACGACGTGGCCATATCCCTTGTCAAGGCTGTGTTCGAGAACGGTTTCGTGAAGAACAAGGTGCTTGAGTTCGCCGGCCCTGGCGTGGCGTCCCTCCCTACCGATTTTCGCAACGGAATCGACGTGATGACCACCGAGACCACCTGCCTCAGCTCGATTTGGGTAACCGACGAGAAAGTTGAGGAGTACTACAAGATGCACGAGCGTCCGGAGGCTTACAAGACCCTCCAGCCGGGCGAGATCGCTTACTACGATTCGATGATTCGCATCGACCTCTCCAAGCAGGAGTCAATGATCGCACTTCCTTTCCACCCTTCCAACGCCTACACGATCCACGAGTTCCAGGCTGACCCAGAAGGAATCCTCAAGAAGGTGGAGGAAGATGCCAAGAAACGTTTCGGTGACAAGATCACCATCGACCTTGAGAGCAAGGTGAAGAACGGCAAGGCTTTCGCTGACCAGGCCATCATCGCCGGCTGCTCCGGAGGTACCTACGACAACCTCAGCGAGGCCGCCGCGATCATGAAAGGAAAGACCATCGGCAACGACTACTTCACGATGTCCGCCTACCCTCAGTCAACTCCTGTCTATCTCGCCACCACACGCAACCATATTGCTGAAGAGCTGCTTGAGGCTGGTGTTGTGATCAAGC
>ERZ808277.312-NODE-312-length-16285-cov-5.334689_pt1 | contig 16285 bp, 11 predicted proteins | sample MGYA00521240_ERZ808277 | MGnify/ENA primary metagenome ERZ808277 (study PRJEB31516, sample SAMN03275599) | gut metagenome | biome: mammalia-associated habitat; material: feces | host: Papio cynocephalus | place: Kenya | collected 2012-07-17 ... | reverse complement strand
ACACACCGTACTCGTTCAGTGCCTTCAAAGACGTGAGGCAGGCTCTTGACATGGCCGCAGCCGAAGGGGTCGGAGTGGTGGGAATCAACGACTTCTACAGCCTTGACGGCTACAGGGAGTGGAATGACGAATGCGCCGCAAGGCATCTCTACCCTCTTTTCAACATTGAGTTCATCTCTCTCAACAGTGAGGATCAGGCAGCGGGACTGAGGGTCAACGACCCGAACAATCCCGGGCGCACCTACCTCAGCGGAAAGGGACTTGCCTACCCGGTGATTCTCAGCGGGAAAGAGGCTCAGATGCTTGCCGATGTGAGGGCTGAGTCAAACGCGCAGGTCGAGAGAATGTGCGCAAAACTCAACGCCCATCTGGATGCGGTCAAGGCTGGGTTCAGCATTGATTTCAGGCAGGTTGTCAAGGATCTGACCAGAGGCTCGGTGCGTGAGCGTCACCTTGCGAAAGCCCTCAGGATGGCCGTTGACGCCAAGGCTGACGCGATTGAGGACAGGCTTGCTCTCTACGAAAGAATCTTCGGAGGGCAGCCGTTGAAATCCGATCTGGACAACGAGGCTGCGGTGGAGAACGAGATCAGAAGCAAGCTGCTCAAGGCCGGAGGCGCGGCTTTCGTGCCGGAGGATCCGAAGGCGTTCCTGCCTATGGAGACTGTCTGCCAGATCATCAAGGCGGCTGGCGGAATCCCGACCTATCCGTTCCTCGCCGATGACGCCAAGGGCAACTTCACCGACTTCGAGGGCGACCTCCAGAAAGCCGCTGACACGCTGAAAAAGCGCGGAATCAAATCGGTGGAATTCATCACGACCCGCAACACGACCGCCGTGCTTGAGGATTATTCAGGCTACCTCCAGGATGAGGGATTCATCATAACTTTCGGTTCGGAGCACAACACGCCGGCGCTGGAGCCTATCAAACTGCGCACCCGCGACCACGCTGAGGGTCTGAGCGAAAAACTGCGCGAGACCAACTACCGCGGAGCGTGCGCGGTCGCTGCCCATCAGGCGGGACTTGACTCCATCGAAGCGGGGGACGAACTGATTCGCAAGACCTTAGGAATTTAGGAATATGCCGGTTCGGCAAACAGAGCACATAACTAAGACACGAATATGACACAGATTGAAGATCTTATCGCGATTTCACGGAAGTTCGGACAGGACTCCAGATTCGTGATAGCCGGAGGTGGCAACACTTCCTACAAGAATGAGGATAAGCTTTGGGTGAAGGCTAGTGGCCATGCACTCGCAACGATAACGGAAGACGGATTTGCTGTCCTTGACAGGAGCCTTCTGAACCCGATGGGAGAAAAGGCTTACAGTAACGACACGGCAATCCGCGAGGAGCAGGTCAAGAACGACCTCGCAATCGCCTGTCTGACAAAGGACAGAAGGCCATCCGTGGAGACATCGCTGCACAACTGCATGGGCTTCGCCTTTGTGGTGCACCTCCACCCTACCCTTGTCAACGGCTTGATGTGCTCGGTGAAAGCCGAGGCTGCATGCAAGGAACTGTTCCCCGAGGCTCTTTACATTGAATATACCGACCCTGGCTACACACTTTTCAAGAAAGTCTACGACCGCATAAAGGCCTACAAGGCAGCCCACGGCAAGGAGCCGCAGGTGATATTCCTCCAGAACCACGGAATATTCGTGGGCGGGGACACCACGGCGGAAATCGAGGGAATATATTCAGAAATCATTGAGAAACTTGAAAGTAAGGTCGCGGCGCTTCCGGAGGGAGACACCGCTGTCTCTGAGACCGTTACGGGTGTCGTTCCAGCGATCCGGCAGATGCTTTCACGCTCCGGCAGGGGGTTCAAGACCTTGAAAGTCACCAAGAATGCTCTTGTGGACTACTTCATTGACGGTCGCTCAGCCACTTCGGCAGGCTCGGTCACTTCGACAGGCTCAGTGACCGAAACAGGCTTCGAGAAGATCGCAAAGCCGTTCACACCGGACATCATCGTGTACTGCAAAAGCGCCTACATATTCATTGACGCTGTGTCGGACGAGGAGATTCTGAAGCAGGCGGAAGAGAAGATCGAGGCTTTCGTCAGCGAAAGAGGCTACACACCTAAGGTCTTGCTCATCAAGGGAATCGGTCTCGTGGCCGTGGGAGACAACGCCAAGAATGCCCAGATCATCACCGATGTGTTCACCGATGCGATGAAGGTTGCTTTCTTCGCCCAAAATTTCGGTGGAGAACATCCGATGGAGCAGGCTTGGATTGACTTCATCGACAACTGGGAGGTTGAGAATTACCGTCGCAAAGTCGCCTCCAGCGCATCCAAAGGCCGTGTGGAAGGCCGCACGATCATCGTGACCGGAGCCGCTCAAGGTTTCGGGGAAGGCATCGCCCGCGAGTTGATGACGCAGGGTGCCAACATCGTGGTCGCCGACCTTAACGAGGCTACCGGAGAGAAGACCGCCGCAAGCTTCAACGAGAAGGCCAGAGCCAACAAGGCCATATTCGTAAAGACTAATGTCGCTGACATGGAAAGCCTCCATAACCTGATGAGGGAGACCATCCTGAATTTCGGTGCGCTGGACGCATTCGTCAGCAACGCCGGAGTGGTCCGCGCCGGCGGATTGGACGTGATGACCCCGGAGAACTTCGAGTTCGTCACCAAGATCAACTACGAGGCCTACTTCTTCTGCGCCAAGGTCGCATCGCACATAATGAAGATCGAGACAAAGTACGATCCTGAATATTTCGCTGACATCATCCAGGTCAACAGCAAGAGCGGCCTGCGCGGCAGCAAGGCCAATTTCGCCTACGCCGGCGGCAAGTTCGGAGGAATAGGACTGACCCAGTCCTTCGCACTTGAGCTCGCGCCTTACAGGGTGAAAGTCAACAGCATCTGCCCGGGCAACTACTACGACGGGCCGCTTTGGAGCAATCCGGAGAACGGGCTGTTCATCCAATACCTCAACGCCGGGAAGGTTCCGGGAGCGAAGACAGTACAGGACGTAAAAGATTACTACCTCGCCCAGGTGCCGATGCGCAAGGGCTGCAATCCTGTGGATGTCTGCAAGGCCATCCTTTACGCCATCGACCAGACTGGAGAGACCGGGCAGGCGATTCCTGTGACGGGAGGTCAGGTTATGCTGGCTTAATTGTAAATCCGGGAAGCCGCATTTTCTCAATGGGTCAAAGCGGTTTCCGATGTAACTCATTAATATTATGAAACAACTTGACGTAAATCTGATGCATCCGGCCGAGCAGATCGCAATCATCATCGGCAGGATCTATCGCAGCGAGATGACCACCACCTCCGGTGGAAATCTGTCCATCATGGACGAGAACGGAGACATGTGGATTACCCCGGCGGCGATTGACAAGGGTTCACTTACACCTGCGGACATCATGTGTGTGAAGGCTGACGGAACCATCGTTGGTCCTCACAGACCTTCCTCCGAGTACCCGTTCCACAAGGCCATCTACAAGATGAACCCGCATATTCATTCAGTGATTCATGCCCATCCTCCAGGACTGGTGACATTCAGTATGGTTCACCAGGTGCCCGACACGAGCATCATTCCTCAGGCGCGCGAGACCTGCGGTCCTGTCGGGTTCGCCGAATATGCCCTCCCTGGAAGCGAGCTTCTTGGAAAGAAGATCGTGGCTGAGTTCAAGAAGAATCCTGACTACAAAGCCGTCATCATGGAAAACCACGGTGTCGTGGTTGCCGGTGAGGACATCGCCGATGCCTACCAAAGGTTCGAGACCCTTGAGCTTTGCGCCCGCACAATCCTGAACGCCAAGACTTTGGGCGAGCCAAAGTACCTCAGCGAGGAGCAGATTCTTCAGCACGAGAAGGCCGTCAACGTTCCGTTCCAACACTTCATGAACGTCACCCACCCTTCAGACGAAAGGGCGATCCGCGCGGAAATCTGCAAGATTGTCCGCAGAGCATGCTCGCAGGGCCTTATGTGCAGTTCTTACGGCACCGCATCCGTGCGCTGGAAAGGCAATGACTTCCTCATCACGCCGTCCAGCATGCAGCGTTGGGATCTTGAGCCGGAGGACATCGTTCAGGTAAAGGACGGAATGGTTGAGGCGGGAAAGAACGCAAGCCGTTCGGTAGCGCTCCACTATGAAATCTACCGTCGCAACCCGAAGGTCAACTCGATCATCCTCACTCAGTCCCCAGCCCTGATGGGATTCTGCACGACCGGTGTGAAATTCGATGTGCGCACGATCCCGGAGAGCTGGATATTCCTTCAGGACATCCCGACATTCCCGTTCGGAAGCCAGTACAACGAGCATCTGACAGAACTCGCTGACGAGTTCAAGCACAGGCCGTTCGTGATGCTGGAGAACGATTCCGTTGTGGTTACAGGAGATCAGCTCATCAACACGTTCGACCGCCTTGAGGTTGCCGATTTCAGTGCACGCTCACTGATCCTTGCCGCTCCGCTTGGCAAGCTGAACCCGATCACCGACGAGGAGATCGAGGAGCTCCGCGTGGCGTTCCACGTGGGTGAATAGTTGAAGCAGGCATATACTGCCTCCGGTGGTCCTCCCCACTTCGTGGGTCCCCTCCCTCTTCGGGAGCCAAAGCCACCTACGGCAGTATATGTCTGCTTTAGCCAAAGTATAACTGTAAAACAACTGCCACTTCGACAAGCTCAGTGACCGGTGAAGTTTAAGAGCTTGAATAGAATAAACTCCCTCCCGAATTTTGGTAACGCGCAAAATTCGGGAGGGAGTTTATTCTATTGTATCAAACCTTATTCGCCAGCGATGATCTTAGCGTCCTCCTTGCGGTCGATTCCGACACGCTTCTCGAAGCGCTCACGCCTTTCGAGGAGAGCCTCCTTGTGGCGGATAACCCAGTTCTCAAGGTAGACGGCCGCACAGGCGAGGAAGAAGTAAATTATCGTCTGAAGCACCATCGCCTTCATCTGCACATCAGCGGCACCCATGTCACCACCGGCGGTGCTGAGATTTATGAAGCCCTGAGCTCCGAATGTGGACGGGAATATGTAGGAGAACCATTTCCAAAACTCAGGGAAAGCGATTGTCGGCCAAGAGCAGCCAGTCAGGAACAAAGCCACAGGTGACATCGCAAGGAAAAGAAGGAAAACCGACTCCCTCCTTGTGATCAATGTGCTCCACGTCATGCTGAAGAAGACACAATCAGTGATGAAGAACACCAACAGCGCCAGAACGTCATGGAACTCTCCCCTTTGAGGAATCCCGAATATGGCCGGCACGATGAAGGCGATGTACATGCCCACAGCAAGGTACAGCAGCCAGTAGGCTCCTCCACGTCCAAGGACCACACGTCCCACACCATGGCCTTCAAGCTTGTCAGGAAGCGAGGCGAAGCTACGGTTCCTCTCTCTGGCCGTTCCGACCAGCAGAGACATTCCGTAGAACAACGTCTGTTGGATGATGATCATCAGGATCGCCGAAATCAGGAAGAAACTGTAGTTGAAAGCCCTGTTGTACGGGTTGTTGTCCTCGTAGCCAAGCGGCTTCACAGTCTGCGAGATCTGTTGTTCCGACATTCCGGCTGACGCGAACCTCTGCATCTGGATCTGCCCGACCTCGTGCAGCATCACGAAGTTGGTGGCCATCAAGGCGTTCTTGTAGTACAGGAAACTGCTCATGTCCGCATAGACGGAGAATGTTGCAGTCTCATTTCTCGCAAGTTTCTCGGTGAAATCAGAAGGGAAATAGATGATACCGTTGACCTTGCGTTCCTGCATCATCTTTTCCGCCTCGGCCATATTCACACAATTCGCTGCGATTTCCACCTCTCTGGTCGCATCAATTTCCCTTATGAAACGATGGCTGTCCGGGCTGTCGCAATTGTCAACAACCGCGACCGGAGTGTCCGAAAGGATACCGTTGAGATAGACCACATTGTACAGCAGAGGATAGGCCAGTCCCGCCACAAGGAAGATCAGCAAGACTCCACTGTCCGAGAAAATCTGTCGGAATTCATGGCAGAATATGCCCCAGAAGTCCTTGATCCATGTTTTTGCGTATGAATTTCTCATGTCACTTAGTCTTTAGGGAAGTTCTGATGAATATAAGCCTTCTTCAGTCGTGTCAACCCGATGAGAGGCACGAGGATGAACAGAAGCAGATATATCGCCTGCTTCCACCATCCAGCGAACCCTGCACCGAAGAAGGCCTCCTGAACATAGAACTCATAGTAATGCCTCAACGGGAACGCGGCGGCTAACCCCTGAATGTAAGGTGGCATCGCCTCGATCGGAAGTGTAAAGCCTGAAAGCGAGAAGCCAAGCACACTGTAAAGGGCCCCGATACTCAAAGCCAACCTAGGCACCGGGAGCATCTCGATGATGAAGATAGCGATTGCTTCACTTGCGAAAATCATCAGGAATATTCCCAAGAACATGTTCCAGATCGATCCAGCCAACGGGAAATGCAGTTGATGGTACAGCAACAGGATAAGGATCAATCCTATCGCCGAGAAAGTCAGTGTCCAAACCAGCAACTTGCCGGCAAGGGCCGTCACGATGGAATTGCCCGAAGTCTGAAGCAAGTGACGGGAAGTACCGTATTTAAGCTCCGCTCCCAATGAATATATCAGGACGATTATCACTATCATCTCCAGCACTCCCGGCAGCAGGACACTGCTCAGGTAATAGTTGTAGTTGGTAGTGGTGTTGCCGATCTGATGCAGATCCACATTGACAGGCTGGATCATGCCCATGATCTGACTGTCATTGTAGCCCCTAGCCCTGAACGCCTCTCTCTGCACGGCTCCGTTGGTCAGGTTGACCATCGTAAGCAGATCCTTCCATGCCAACGCTCCACTGACGAAGTACAATCCGTTGACATAGAACGTGATCTTCGGCTGTCTGTTTGCCTGAATGTCATCATTCATTCCTACCGGAACGACACAAACCGCTGCAATCTTGCCTCTGTTCATGTCCTCTCTCGCAGCCGTAAACGAATCGTAGTGGATGACCTTGCCCAACTGGGTCGCATCCAATTGCTGGCAGAAATTCCGTGATGTTGAAGAATAATCGTAATCCACAAGACCGATCGGAACATCACTAGGCAGGCCAGCCTTCAGAAATGTCAGAAAGAATATGGCGCAGAACGCGATCACGCCTACGGAACCCAGAAGATAAAGCGGACGCTGCCGGATTATCCTGAGTTCGCGGCGCGCGACCGCAATTATTCTCTGCCAATTGTTGTTCATGATTCCTTATTTTACAATGGCGGACATGCCAGGACGGATTCCGTCAACCTTCACATCAGGGACAGCCCTTACCTCGAAAGTCTTGGCATCGTACATTCCGGTCTCCTTGGTCGCTTTCCATGTAGCGTAAGACTCACGGACAGCCACATAGTTGACGGTCGCAGGAACTTCCTTGCCATCAAGAGCCGGGATGATCACCGTGATCTTGTCACCCTGCTTCATGCCATGGAGATAATCTTCACGTACATTGAATGTGAACCAGATGTCGTTCAGATCTGTAACACTGGCAACTGGAGCGCCCTGACCTACAAGTTCACCAACCTTAGGGAAAACAGCAGAGATGATGCCGTCTGACGGAGATGTCAGGTACAACTCACCCAAATAGGACTCAACCTCCATCAACGCACCATTGGCTTGGTCAACAAGTGCCTGAGCGGCAGCCTTATCCTCCGCGCGCGCTCCGTTCACGGCCATGTCGTACTGACTCTTCGCGGCTTTAGTCTGAGCAACAGCAGCATCGTACTTAGCCTTGACCTCATCGTATTTCTGGGCGGCGATGACCTTCTGGTCATAAAGTTTCTGGATTCTCTCGAAAGACTTCTTCATCACGTCTTCCTGAACCAAGGCTGTCTGGTAAAGCTCATAGGCTCCGGCTATCTGCTCCTTACGAGCCCCGTTCTGAGCCTTCCTGCTCTGTGCGCTCACAGCGGCCTTCACGGCGTTTGCCTGGGCGAGTTTAGCGCGAACCTCCGGAGAATCGATGAACGCGACAGTGTCTCCCTTGTGAACCATCTGGCCTTCCTTGACATACATCTCCTCGATTCTGCCAGGAACCTTGCCGGAAACCCTGTATTCACTGGCCTCGGCCTCTCCCTGAATTACCAGTGGCTTTGGTTTTGAAACGAAATAGCCGATGATGGCTATCAGAAGAATGATCACGATAAGCGCCACAATGCCAATCACAAGATTGTAGCTTTTCTTTTCCTTTTCCATAATATTCTTAAATTTTTATTATTATCCCTTGATTACTTTGTCTGGGCGTGGTTGTTGCCCTCGGCCTTATTGAGGTTGGCGGCGAGCATCTGAAGCTCGATACCTGCGTCGATATATTCAGAATGGGCCTTGAGCCATGCGGTCTGGGCGGCGAGGGCGATGTTCGTCTCGATCACGCCTTCCTCGAAACCTACTGTCGCGGTGCGAAGATTCTCTTCGGCGCTCGCAAGGTTGTTCTGAGCCATCGTGAGTTTTTCGAACGCCTCACCTTCCTGCTTGCGGAGCTGGGTGACCTGAAGGTTGATCAGATTCTTGGCGTCCTCAAGCTGAGTCCTGTAAAGAGTCGCCTCCGCCTTGGCCTTACGTGTCTTGCTCAGAGCCTCGAAGCCATGAAATATAGGAATATTGACCATCACACCGGCATTGAAGAAGCCACCCCAGTCCTTTTGGAAGCCATTCTTCAGATTAGGGTTCGTCACTGAATATCCTGCCATCAAAGCGATCTTCGGCATCATGTCGGCTCTCGCCACCCTGACCTTTCCGTCGTAAATCTTAGAAGCGAGCTCAAGACTCTTTGTCTCAGGTCTGTCGGCATAGATCTGCTCAAGATCCTTCGCCGCACCCATCTGAGGGACAGGAATGTCTGAAAGAGTTTCGTCCGCAAGAACGATTTCCGTGTTGAGATCAAGGCCTATCTGTTTGCAAAGCAGCATCTTCGCAAGCGTCAAACCATTGTCGGACTTTGTCTTGAGCATATCCGCCTCGTTGGCCTTCACCTTTATCTGGAGAGCGTCGGACTCAGTCGCCACACCTTCCTTTACAGAGAGATCGACATCATGCTCCATCTTGTGAAGCAGGTCGGCATAAGCGTCCGCAAGTTTCTTCTTGTTCGCGATGGAGACAATCTGCCAATATGCCTGATCCACATCCACGATCACCTGTTGGTACTGCTGGTCATATTGGGTCTTTGACAGTTCCTCTGCCAATTTGGCAATATGATTGGCCGCCACAATCTTTCCACCCATGAAAACAGGCTGCTGAACAGTCACGGCACCAGCGAAAATATTCTGGAGATCTGGATGGAAGGCATCATCAATTTCTTTTCCCAAGGCATTGATGGTCTGAGATATGTCCGTCTGAGACAGAGTCCCGAGAACCGTCTGCCACATCGGACTGTTCATGTATTCAAGAGCCGCCGCAGGATTGGATTTGATGGCCGTCATCAGATTCTGGCTCAAAGTCTGAGCCTGAGAATGGATGAGCGTGCCCATATTCTGAAGCTTTTGGGAAGTGGCGTCGCTGACAAGGGCGATGTCATTGGCGTTGTAAATGTATGCGCCGGTGGCCGAGATGTTCGGAAGATAATTCGCGAACGCTATCTTGCGGTCGTAGCCGGCCATCTCGATCTTGGTTTCAGCCTGTTTCAAGGTCTTGTTGTTCTCGACCGCCATTTCACGGCACTGTTCCAGCGTCAGAGTCTGCTGGGCATTCATCGCCACGGGCGTCAAAGCCATAGCGACCAATGTTGAGATTTTGACAATGTACTTGTTCATATTCATAAATTCTTGTTTTCTTTTTTTGTGTCAAGCGGTATGAACCACTACAAATTAATTGCCAAATTTTACCATTAGTATGACCATTAGGATTCAACGATTATCAAAAGGTCGAATATTGCGAAATTTTGCAATAACAAGAATATTTTCTAATTTTGCCGTCGGACACTAAAAACATTTTATGACATGCCTGACTCTTTATTGAATATAGGCCTGAAGCAAATCAGGAAACTTGTCCCCGTCCAGAATGAAGTTCAGCTCGGAGATGACTTTTTCATCATGGATGTGAAGTACAGCGACAATCTTCAATTTCTGAAATATCCTTGCCGCAGCGATGCGTACATCGCGATTTTCTGCAAATCGGGAGGGCTGAACGTTGAAATCAACCTGCGCTCTTACTCAGTGAGCAAGGGGTCTTTGTTCGTGGGTACTCCAGGCAACATCATCAAGATCAACAAGTCGCCAATGAAGGACGCCAACGATTTCGAGTTCATCGTCGTGGCGATTTCAAAAGAGTATCTTTCCAGCATAAGTTTCGACTTTAAGAAAATTTTCGACGACAGGTTGAAATTGCTGACAGAGCCATGCGTCAAACTTGACGACAGGAATATCGCTTTCTGTTCCAGATATTTGGATCTTATCGGGGAGATACTGTCTACGGAAGTGCCAAACAAGAGGGAGGCTGTCGGATCGCTGATAGCATCGTTGTTCTATGTCCTTGGCGGGTTCATGGAAAACAGCGTGTCCAGAGCAGCGGAACAGCCGGGAGCGGCGGTCAACACAAGAGTCAAACTGGTCTTCGAGCATTTCATGGCATTGGTCACCGAACACCACACCTCGGAAAGGAACATGGCCTTCTATGCAAGCCATTTAGGATTGACTCCCAAATACTTGTCTAAACTCATCAAGCAAGTAAGCGGGAGGTCCGCGCCGGACTGGATTGACTCTTTCGTGATTCTGGAAGCCAAGAACATGCTCAAATACACAGACGACAGCATAAAGGAGATTGTGTTCAAACTGCATTTCCCTAATCCGTCCGTATTCTACAAGTTCTTCAAGGCGCACACCGGGATGACACCCAGTGAATACAGGAACGGGTGAATCTTCTTTCACGCTTTATGCAAAATCAAACGCAGACGTGCCTCAAAGCGGCATTTTGCGTCAATTTGTAAGCAAATGAGCATGCTTTGGTGAACGATTAATGCAAAAATCGTTTTAAAAAATTAACGAAATCCTTTGCATATTCAATAAATCTTGATACCTTTGTCCCTTGGACAGACAAAAGTTCTTTTTGTTGTCTATTTGTTAAGTTCGTTTTATATACACAGGCCGTCGCTTTGGGGAAAGCGGCGGCCTATCAGTTTTGCCTTGCGGCAAAACTGATAGGCCGCCTAAACCTTCACCCCCCAGTCCCTACGGGACAGCCCCTGGGGGCACGGGGAAAGGATTCCCCTAACCCCTTCGGTCGCTCCGCTCCCAAGCAGTGAGCAGCCTCTGAACATACCCAAATGCACATCTTCGTGCTCATGGTTTGTGAAACAGGTCACCTTGGGTCACATGGGGCAAGTGCGGGTGGGAGCCTTCCGAAGTGCCCGGAACAAAAAACAGTTCAACAACCTCTGCGGCTCGTAACCGGCAGATTCAATGAATGCAAAAGACCTCGCAGAAGATTTCTGCAAGGTCATTTTGCGGAGAGAACGAGATTCGAACTCGTGATACGGTTACCCGTATGCAGGTTTAGCAAACCTGTGGATTCAGCCACTCTCCCACCTCTCCGGATGTCCTGGCCGAATGGTCGTCAAACCTTTCGTCGCTATTTGGACTACAAAGATACAAATTTTTCTTGTTTTCCAAGAATCTTGTGAAAAATTAACACTGAAGTTTCAATGTCAGTGCCACAAAATCTTCCACACTCAAGCGCTCCGGACGCAAATCGAAGACCGGATCATGTATAAGATTCTGAGGAATCAACGGCTTGAGGGAGTTGCGGAGAGTCTTTCGGCGTTGGCCGAAAGCGGTCTTCACAACCGTACGGAAAAGTTTTTCATCGCAGCCCAATGACGTTCTCGAATTACGCGTGAGACGGATCACGGCGGACTGCACCTTAGGCGGCGGATTGAAGGCACCCGACCCCACCGTGAAAAGATATTCAATGTCATACCACGCCTGAAGGAAGACCGACAGGATGCCATAGGTCTTGGTGCCAGGCTTCTCGGCGATGCGCTCGGCGACCTCCTTCTGAATCATGCAGACCACTTCCGGGATGCGGTCACGGTGTTCAAGGATCTTGAAGAAAATCTGCGAAGAGATATTATAAGGGAAATTCCCGATGACGGAATATTTCCCATCGAATATGCCGTCAAGATCTATCTTCAAAAAGTCACCCTCAATCAGATTTTCCCCCAGCTTCGGGTAATGCTTTTTAAGATAGACGACTGACTCGCCATCAATCTCGACAACTTTCAACGCCAACTCCGGCCGTGGCAGCAAGTATTGTGTCAGAACACCCATACCGGGTCCGACCTCCAATGCCTGATGTCCCTCAAGGGCGGCGACTATGTTCTTCGCAATGCTCTGGTCAGTCAGAAAATGCTGACCGAGCGCCTTCTTAGCTCGTACTTCCATGATGGCAAAGATACGGAATATTCATCAATTCGAGTAAAAGAGATTTCGGATTGGATTTCTGACCGGTAAGGATTATCTTTGTCCTGAGCAAAACAAAAATCTGATGAAGAACGATCTGACACAGAGAATCGATGGATTTCTTGCGGAACTGTCCGAGAAAGCACGGTCATACTATTTCCCCGGGATAAGCGATGACATTCACACCAGAGGCGACGGTATATTCCTTAAATCGGCTGATGCATACCTCATGTGCAAAGGCTTGGCGGATATGTCAATGTCATACGGCAGTTTGTCTGACGAGCCGGAGGCGGAACAAGAGTTGTTTGACAAGCGGCTGCACGACGGAGATGTTCATGAATACAAGTCCATGAATGATTACCACGTTCCGAGAAAACGTGCGGCCATGTCGAGAAGCAGCAGATTGTTTTCTATCATTATTCCCAAGCAAAAAGTCGAAGAAGAACGTCCTGTTGACGATCTTGAACTCGACGACCGGACAAAGGCGATTATGGAAGAGTTCGACGCTTTGATGAACAAGTACGGGATCAGCGTTGAGGAGATGGAAATCCTGCTGGCCTGCAAGATTAGACTCAGTCGCTTGCATATTACCGCGAAGAAAGCGATTCTGTTGGAAGATTTTGATCAGACAGAGGTAAAGATGGACACGCTGACCAAGGCGGTGTTTCTCCTATACCTCAACCACCCGGAGGGAATCCGTTACAAGGAATTGTCTGATCATCAGCGGGAACTTGAGGAGATCTATTCATCAATCACCGGTCGGGAGGACCTTGACTGCATCCGGAAAAGTGTGGAGGGTCTGTGTGATCCGCTGAACAACTCCATCAACGAGAAGGTTTCGAAGGTGAAGAAGGCGTTCCGCGATGTGGTTAACGACAGGGTCGCGAAGTTCTATTACATCGACGGAGAGAAAGGGACGGCCAAGAGGATCGCTCTTGACCGTGACTATGTGCTTTGGGAATGATGGTTGGCTGAAATGGTCACTTCGGCAGGCTCAGTGACCACAAAACGAAGGTCGCTGAGCCTGTCGAAGCGGTCGAGACGCACCAGACGCATTCCTAACAGGCTTCTCTTCCGATTCTATACATCGGATTCTTCCGAGACACTGTCTTTCTCATCGGACGAGCCGGAAAAGAAGTCGGAGACATCGGCAAGAATGGATTTACCAAGGTGCATCCTTCTGGCAAAACCGGCCTGAGCCTTGCTGAACGACATGGACATGCAGAGCACTCCCTCCGGCGTGGCGTCGTAGTTCATGGCATTTTGAATATTCAGACCCCTCGCCACCTCGACGGCGTCCTGGTTGGCTCCTATGTAGGCGAACGTCCAGCCCTTCTTCCTTTGCTTCGCGACCAGATCCTTGACCGCCCTGCCTGAATATTCACAGGAGGAATTTTCCATGCCGTCCGTGATGATGGTCACGAGCACGCCGTCACCGGATTCCACCTTGCGGTCAAGTTCAGAGATGGCCTTCCCCATCGCATCGTAGAGCGGAGTGCATCCTCCTGGCTGATAATCTTTCTTCGTGAGATCCTTGACATCTCCGACAGGGACACCGTCGCGGCGGGTCTTGACCCCGTCCATCCCGTTCCCCTCGAATGTCACGATCGACACAAAATGCTCCTGTTCAGGATATTTCTCCTGATTCTGCCTGATGCCGTTGATAGTCTCATTGATTCCGCTGAGCGCCTGATTGTAGATCGAGCCCATCGAACCGCTCTCATCCAGAATGATGAGATTGTAAATCTTCATTGTCTTGTTCTCTTCCATAAATGAATATATTTGATTAGGTGAATTGTGTCCTACCTTGTTTCTGACGCAAAGGTAATCCTGATCCATCGCATCATCGCAACGTCTGCAAGGCTTGCAGAATTCCAACGTGTTTCGCAAACGATCACCGGCCAGCATTCACTTTCGTAGATTTACGCCAAAGGCAAACGGGCAAAAGGCTGATTTGCAGCGCGAAATCCGTCACTGCCATATTTTTGCAGTTAGAGGAGATATCTTTGCATCGTGAAAAGAGGTTACGGAATATGAAAATGGTTGAGACAAAAGAGAACAGTCCGCAGAAAACTTTGCTGGAGTGCCTGAGCGTGATTGTGGAGAAGACCGCTACTGAATCGGGCAACGAGAAGAAGTTCAATACAAACGTTTATGACGAGGCAAAGGACGAGATAGCTCAGGCAAGCATGGTTCTTGGCACTTCTGCCAGAGAGACGGTCATATTCGCCAGCATTCTGGAACTGAGTTCCAGACGCAGCATCGACACTGACGATGTGGCGGACGAGATGGGTATAACCTACGTCAAGTTCCTTACCTACGAGACCGAACTTCGCTCCCTGGAAGGAAAGAAACTGATAAGAAGGAACGACGACGGCGACATACTGGTTCCTACTTTCATCAAGTCATCGCTCGCTCAGAACAAAGCATACGAGAAAGAGGACTATTCGGGTCTGGACACCGCCGAGGTTCTCGAGCGCTTCAAGAGACTTTTCAAGATGAGGATGAAGGATGAGATCGGCGAGACAGACATGATGAACGAGCTCGATACGCTGATGACGGCCGAGACGAACAGCCTGTTTGTAATCGAATGCCGCAGGCTGGGATTCAACGGGGATGAGGGCAAGATGGGTTATAAAGACAGGATTCTGTTCTACTCGCTGGTATATTTCTACATATTCAACAATGATGACAACATTGGGTGGAATGATTTTGACGGCATTTTCGAATGCGCTTTCTGGAATCAGCGGATGATGAAGAACATTTTCAAGGAGAAGAGGCTGAAAATCGTCACCGAAGGAGTGATCGAGCCTGTCAACGAGGACGGAATCAAAAGCCCCGAATATTTCCACATCAGCAACAATGTGAAGGATGCCGTCTTCGCCGAAATCGGAGGAAGCGGGGCGGACAGCAATGGGTCAAACGGAATGAACACGGTCAGGCACACCGAGATCGTGGCCAAGAATCTGTTCTACAACAAGGAGAACAACGCCCAGATATCAAGGCTCAAGAGCCTGCTCGAGCAGGAAAGCTACAGGAAGACCTGCGAGAGGCTCAAAGACAGAGGATTGAGGAGCGGATTCACTTGTCTGTTCTACGGCTGTCCGGGAACAGGAAAGACCGAGACCGCTTACCAGTTGGCAAGGCAGACAGGGCGTGACATCATCCTCGTTAATGTTCCCGAGATCAAAAGTTGCTGGGTCGGAGAGTCGGAGAAGAACATCAAAGGCCTGTTCGATCAGTACCGCAAAATGGTGGAGAGATCCACTGTGGCTCCAATCCTGCTCTTCAACGAGGCCGACGCCATCTTCGGAATCCGTCAGGAAGGAGCCACACGTGCGGTGGACAAGATGGAGAACAGCATCCAGAACATCATTCTGCAGGAAATGGAGAGACTGGACGGAATCCTGATCGCCACAACCAACCTCACCACCAATCTGGACAAGGCATTCGAGAGAAGGTTCCTTTACAAAATCCGGTTCGACAGGCCTGACGAGAAGGTCAAGGAACAAATCTGGGCCTCGATGCTGCCGACCCTCAGCGAAGAGGACGCTCGGGAGTTAGCATACAGTTTCGACTTCAGCGGAGGGCAGATCGAGAACATAGTGCGCAAGAAAGAGATCAAGTTCATCATCGATGGCGTCGAGGCCGGCTTGGAAGAGATCCGGGACTACTGCCGTGAGGAGATGATCGAGGACGCGGAAAGGAACAGAAAGAAAATCGGATTCAGGTAGTGTATCACTGCCATATTATTTCAGGTCAAAAGATTATATTTGCAATCGATAAGTTCTGGGACAACGACTTGCGGCAACTTTGATATTAAGACGTTGTTTTGTCAAGACTTCAAAATATTCATGGACAATGGCAAAGAATTATTTCAAGAGATACATCTGGC
>ERZ808277.308-NODE-308-length-16378-cov-4.416713_pt1 | contig 16378 bp, 17 predicted proteins | sample MGYA00521240_ERZ808277 | MGnify/ENA primary metagenome ERZ808277 (study PRJEB31516, sample SAMN03275599) | gut metagenome | biome: mammalia-associated habitat; material: feces | host: Papio cynocephalus | place: Kenya | collected 2012-07-17 ... | reverse complement strand
ACGGCGGGGAAAGCAAGGGCGGTTATAATTAGACCGGTTATAATGATGAAATCGTGCAAGCTCATTGTTTTTGTTTCCTCGTTTCGTTTGGTATGGCCTTATTATATCGCATACACCAGAAAAGTCAAGTGGTAGTTTTGCACAAAAAATATAGGCGTCTTTTGTGCATGTTTTCATACATATATATTATAATAATAGCGTCCGTATATCGTGGGCATATGTGCGCTATACAGAGACGGCTATTTCTCGGCATTTTAAGGGGTCTTCACGCCGTTTTAAGGTATGGCGGTATAACTACCCTCAGAACGCCAGAAAACGCCGTGACGGCAATTTTCCATTTATTGCCATTGCAATATTCATTGATATACGCGGCTTTTCTTGAGTTTTGATTCTAAAATGTTCAAATATGTGTTTTCGTGATTGATTTATACTAATGATATTCATTTGCAATATAGATAGACAATATTGATGTATGGATTATCTAATGTTGGACATTAGATTGATTATCCAGATAGGAAGATATAACGGCGGCTTATAGCTTCACGGCATGATATAAGCATAGGCTATATATAGTATATATGTTCTATGATAGCAATGAGGGGCCAGCCCCTCACCCCGTTGCCTACAATCAACCTATACGCCTACCGGCTTAATAGGTTGATTTTCGGCGATAGAATTCTTTTATTGATTAAAGTGTTAAAGTGTAACTGTATTATTATGATAGTACAGTATGTGGAGATGTGGAAAAGTATGTGGATAACTTTTAACGAAAAGTATAATGTGGAAAACTATGTGGAAAAGTTTTTGTGATACAAATTGCATGACACCGTGTAATGCGCGACTACAGCTTGTAATCTGATACTATCCTCATAGCGTTAATAGTCCGATTTCGTACTATTTTAGGCTTAATGATAATAATTATCATTATTAACAGTTTGTTCACAAAAATCCTTCGCTAACTATAATTATAAAAGTATTGCCTACCTACCTACTAGGGGGGATGGGATTTTGGACGAAGGCCTCCCGGCCGACAGAAAAGCGGTTGTAGCACTAACAACCTCCAACCGCCTAATGACCACCATTATAATCAATATTATCTCCTATATCGCTACAGCTATAACTGTTAATAAATTGTAAATAATATAGATATTATATTGACACCCTTGTATTTATATAGTAGAATGGGTAGTGGTGGAAGAGGGCACAATAAAAAATGGACAATAAGTGATACATAGTATATTATAATCAATAGCCATTGATTGTCCTTTTTTTGAAATATGTCCTAATTTTGAAAGGAGCCGAAATATGCCGAAGAAGATAAAAGAGCCAATTCCTGACGCCGCAATTATTAAACTAAAAGAGTTGAGCGGCAAAGAACTTAACTATCAACAACTGTGCCGAGAGCTTGGCCTAGTGCCGAAAACAAGCAACTCTAAAAATGCCCAACTTGCCGAACTGCAAAAATATTGTGAACTTGAGCGCATAGCTGGAACGCAGCGCTATTTCATCAAGCAGGTATATGATGCCGACATCGTTGACCTTAATACATATCTCGATACTCCTGAGATGCAGCTGTTATTTGATGCCTCGGTATTTCAAGCTTTCAAAGAAAACAGCAACAAGCCGATGTACCTATCTAACACTGAGATGTTACACCTGTTTAAGGAAATCAACGACAACTTTAGCTATACATTCAACCCAAGAGCACTGGCCACCATCAACCGCAATTTTGTCTATATGGCCGACATGAGCAAGATTGTTTATCGTATTCTGCATCAGTGGACGCGCCGCAAGATAGACTCTATGGATAATCGCGGTATTGTGCTAAAGGGGTCGGGCTTTAGAGCATATTACAAAAAAGAGATTGACGGTATTGTCTACACTGTATATCAGAACATTGAGCCGAATAGCGATGTTGAGAAACGCTGCCAGCGTGTATGGGTTGCGGCACTGAGCGAGTTGTACGATACCAATTATGTGGGCAACCTAGATATCGGCTGGATGCCGGAAAACAAATGGCTGGAATTTGAGGCGTTAATAGCCAAGCACACAAAAGCTGAATTTGAGAAAGAGGGTTATGACCGAATTCGGCGTGTGATGATTTTACGCCCTATGAAAGATGAGGATATGGAGAAAATGATGGCGGCGGTTCAGGAACGCATTGGGCAACTTGGGCTTATCAATGCCGAGGCTAAACGCAAGGTGCTGATGACCAGCCAGCTTGATGCCGTATGCACCAACACGCAGCGGCAAGAGTTCATCGACTACAACATGACGCCGAACCCGCCTAAGTGGTTCAATGAGAGCAAAGATTAAGAGCGATGGAATTAACCATCGCTCTTTTCTTTATTTTCCCTCCAACTCATCAATAAGCCGATTGAGGTAGAACTGCGCCTTTTTCACATCTTCCAGCCCATTCTTTGCCTCATAGCGGAACAGATACTTAATAACATTAGAAACGCAAATGGCCTCAATTCCGCGCTTATTAACTGTAGCTGCGGCCATTGCATCAATACATTCGACCTTGCCCTGATTATAGTGATTTGGATGATTAACCATATCAAGTTTGGCGTTTGGCGCTACATATTCTTTATTTGCCACATTTCGCACAGCAACCATATCTTTGTCTGCAAGCATGACATTATAAACTTGCTCCAAATCTTCATCATCCAATGTTTCAAAATCGCAACATTCAAACTTTTCCACAAAATTGAACAGCGGGCAGTTTATTTTGCCTAATCCGCACACTTCAAAGCCATCGCAGAACTGATTAAGTTCTTCCACCATCTGGTTTCTGCTTTTGCCCATATCATCCATCCTTTCTTTCTTCATGCCATCGCATCAGTTGTATCGCCTTGCCGACGACCCATTTGTTCTGCAACGGCAGATTGTATCCTGTGCTGTGGTTGAAATCCTTGAATTCAGCTGCCCATTCCACCTGCGTGGCGATGTCTGGATACCATGCTTGCAACTGCTCAAGCTCAACTGCCCATTTTGTCCATGTGGCATCATCAACTATCGACTCGTTAAACTCGTAGTAAATGCAAGAATGGACGAGTATCTGTAATCTCCGCCGTTTAATAAGCTCAGCAATCTGGTTGTCCGTCATCATCTTATCCACGCTTTCTTGTATTCGCCGGTTGCATTGGCTTTGTTAAACCATTTGGTTACAGTCTTGATAAGTTCTGCATTGCATTGGCTACACATCTTCATGCGTGGCGCAAAAGGAAGATGCCATTCGGCACGACCTGTCAACTGCTCAAAGTTGGCGACGTATTCAATCGGCATATCGCCGCCGCATAGTGGACATCTCGGTGTTGGTACTGCCTGCTTAGCTTTTGCCATTGTGCCCACCATTGACCGGCTCAAAAATCTTGGCTGTATGATAAATCCACTGGCCGTCCTTATACACAAGGAAATGTGGATAGCCATTAGCATCACGCTTAACATCGTACACGTCTACCAGCTTCTTGGTTGCTTTGGTCTGTACTTGGAACATTATTCATCATCCTCCCATCTTTTCGCCTCACGGACAATATTGGCGGCTTCATCCCACGTCATATCATCATCAAAAGATTCAGCAACATCATCTAGTACGTCACTAAGCGGATATCCGCCATCGCCATCATCTACATAGATATTGTCCGCATAATATCGCAAGAAATCGGCCAGCGTATCAAATTCACCAAGCTCCCAATCGCTGTCGCCGCATTGCTCACAGTACAAATCCTCATCCGACACAGGCCAGTCGTAAGCGGCAAGCCCGCCCATATGCAGTTCATATACCCATACGCTCATTATTCATCGTCCTCGCTTTCTTCGTCACGGTCAACAAAATGCACCTCAACGCCAAATTTATTTTCAAGCACATAAATCGCCTCTTTTGGCGTGATATTAAAGAACTCACGGTCGGGCGCTACACGCTTATCATCAAAATAATGGTGCATAGCAGATTCCAGCACAAAGCAATCGTCACTAAATACAAAGCCGTGAGTTTTGAAGGGAAATGGCAAGCTGCTGGAGCTGAGTTCCTTCACGCGGATTGTAGGGTTCAATCTCCTGGTGCAACCAACCTTCGTAAGTCCTGGCAAGCTGGGTGAGCTAATAACATACAGCCACCCCGCCTTATTATGCTCTTTGCGATAACGCAGGTCGTCCAGCCGTTTATCAACCTTGGCCATATCACCCTTAATGGCTGCGCGTTCATCATCTGTCAGTGCCTTGGCAAATGCCACATTCATAGCTTTGCGTTCACGCTCAAGTCGAGCTTCTTCTTTGGCAATTTCTTCCAGCAATTTTTCTTGTTCACGCAGTCGACGTTTTTCTTCACGGATTCTTGCCGCTTCTTTCTTCTTATTGACCTTAATCGCCAAATTCACATCCATAATTGCAAGTCGCTTGCGCACATATTCACCATTAAGCTCAATGCCGATTTTATTAGCCTTCTTCTGCATGTTGACAAATTTTTTATTTATCAATTCTTTGCTTTTGGCAATATTATCATCGGTCAGCGATTTTTCCTTGGACGCAATGTAAAAGTTTAAGCTATAGCACAAACCATCTGCCATGGCTTTTTGCAATTCCTTGCCTTTAGCCACAGAGCCGTCAACGGTATACTGCTGGGCAATCTTATACATCCCATTGCGGATTTCGGCATCGAGGCAAGCTTGCATACCATGCCGCTTATGCTCTAAGACATCAAGACTATCCTCATAATACGGTATGGCATATTCTTGTTTTGTCTCAATGACGCTAATAGCGCCGGTTAGCTCATTATAGCGACTTTGCGCTTCAGAGGCTCTACTGCACATGTCGTTATAAATTCTGCTGACCTTATCCATATCGGCTTGCATTGCTACCTTCTTTGCCTCAAGTTCAGCAATTTCATTTTTTAGTTTATTGCGCCTAAAAATCAACATGTCGCTCACCTCTTGCGATGATTATATCATCATATCACAATCTTGTCAAGAAAAATTTTGTTCACAATTTGTTCATATCTTTCTAATGGTTTCCCCCACACCCCTTTCCTTAACTATCTATATGTTAATATATATTATAACATATATCTATATATTTGTCAAGTATTAAATTATTAACAATTTATTCATAATTATATATAGACATAATCTTGACTTATGATAGAATATATGGTATAATACAATATATCTAAGGAGGTGAAGCTGTGTACTGGCATGAGATGTCATATCGCAGAGAGCATATGACGATAAGACAAAGATTGCAAGTAGAGCCGGAATGGCTTGATGAATATAGCGATGACCAATTAGCAAAGGATGTGGCAAATGAGCCTTACGAATCAGATACATATTTTGTCGGTTGCAACGGACGCATTTTACGAGCCTGATGAGCAAGCAATCCACAAGCGGATGCTCAAACTGTATACAGCGCGAAGTAAGGCAAAGATGCGGCTGACTGGTAAGAGTAAACCATGGGATGGCGAATGGCGGGTCACGGCGTACAACCGGATTCTCAAGGGCGAGAAAGAACGGCTCACTGGGCTATTGGATAAGCGGGTTGCTGATGGCTGTGTGCGGCAGTTGAATCCTGAAGCTGTCAAAGACCGCAACGTTATCAATCTGTTCGAGTCGAGCTTGACGAGGGCGCTGGAGGTGCCGACATTCACACTGACGCATGATATCATGGTGGTCAACGTGTTCTTCTTCCAGGTGTTTGAGAATCTAGTCAAGCAGGGGTTCATGTTTAATGGCGAGCGCTATGTATTTCTGACGGCATCTGCTGGACAAATCCGCACGAAGCGCAGCTTGTTCATCCGAGAGGCGGCGTTCAAGCGAGTCGAGCAAAAGTTGATGGGCGGTTTGACCATCGAGAGTATCAATGAGCAGGGTGGAATCAACACAAACAAATTCTTGGCGTATTTGGCACTAATGAACTCGGCAACCGATGTGTGGGAAGGTTTTGACATCGACAAGGCAATTGTTGTAGACGATTGGGAAACCGCTGTGCCGGGGCTTGTTGACCACATTGACGGCGTGACCTACGAAATCAAGCGTGAGCAGACAGATACCGTCATACCGCACATGGACGGTTGCGGCATCATGCTTGATGGGCCGACAAGGATGGTGCGTGGGCCGTGGCTAAAAGGTTTGCTCGTGCAGTTCCCGTTCGATAAGTTTCTGCGGCAGAAATGTACGCAAGACCAATGGTGGGTCACGGATATCTACGGAGCAAAGCACAACGTTATCCTTGAGGATATTAGGTATATCTTTACTAAGAGCCAATTCAAGCTGGCGAAATATTACCCAAGCTGGGAGTGTTATAAGGCGCGGTTCAAGGCATATGGTTGCGAGATGTCGTACTGTAACATGGAGGAGCCGTTCATTCCAAAGAGCCGTATCAACTACCAAATGCTTCAGACGTTGAGCGACATGACGGATGCCGAAATCGACCGCATAACATCTAAGACCATCGACGAGATTCAATCTATCGGACAAGATTTCCAAACAACTATGCGGCTGCTTGGTGCTACGGAATACAACCGTAATCGTTCTCCAATGCAAGAGGCGCTGATGCTGTATCCTGAACTGTTCAGGGATGTATACAACAAGGAAATCCTCAAACAGACCAAGAAGTCGCTGGTTAAACAAGCTCGTGGCGGTCGGCTGAGAGTCAATGGCAAGTACTTGTTTTTGTCGCCTGACCTGTACGCCTTCTGCGAGTGGCTGTTCCAAGGTAAACAGAACCCGCAAGGGTTGCTTAAGGACGGCGAGGTGTACTGTTCTGAGTACAAGGATGGCGATGAGCTAGCGTGTCTGCGGTCGCCGCACCTGTATCGTGAATGGGCGATTCGCAACAACAGACGAAATAAGGAACTTGACAGATGGTTTGGGCAGACCAAATGTATCTACACGAGTTGCCATGATTTGATAAGCCGGTATTTGATGTTCGACAATGACGGTGACAAGGCTTTGGTCATCAAAGACCGCGTGTTGACGAACTGCGCAAAACGCAATATGGCCGATATTGTCCCGCTCGCCTATGACCTCAAGAAAGCAAAGGGTGGCATTATCACCCCAGCGTCACTATATGACGGCATGATTAAGGCATATACTGGTGGACGTATTGGGCCAGTAAGCAACAACATCACAAAGATTTGGAACAGCGGCGAGATAACACAGGAGGAGCTTGATGTGGTTAAGTGGCTTTGTTTTGAGAACAACGCTGTTATCGACCAAGCAAAGACGCTGTGGCTGCCAACTCGTCCTGACAACGTGGATGCCATCATTCGCAAATACACCAAGCATAACGTGCCAGACTTTTTCAAGTACGCCAAAGACAAAGAAGATTGGCAGGTAGAACCGCCGAATGATAGTACGATGAACCGCATCAGCAAAGCCATTCCCGATAGCCGCGTCAAGTACAGCAAGGCTATCCGCAAGTTCGATTGGCGAGTACTGACAGATGGTGGCGAGTATACCGTTAGCGAAGATGCGCCGGTTATCAAGGCGTATAACTATTGGGTTAAACATCAGCATCAGTTTAACATAGAAAACGACAATGTTAAGGGCGCAGATACATATGCTGCACAGTTGATGCGTGAACGGGTGTTGGCAGATAGTGGAGCTGAGTTGGCGTATGTTGTCAACAGCCTCGTGGCATATCTGTACACTGTCAAGCAATCCAGCAACAAAAAACTGCTGTGGGATTGCTTTGGCTGGGATATAGTGGGCAATATCTATAGCAACGTTGCCGAGTTAGGTAAAATTTGTCCTATTTGCGGCAAGCGGTTCAAGCCAGCAGTGCATAATCAGGTGTGTTGCAGTCCAGAATGTGCTCATACGGCGGATATCCAAAACAAGCGTTTGGCGCGTGAAACGGTGAAGCCGATTGTGGTGCAAACCTTTGAAAATACACAAGATTTTGTGGATGGCGGCAACTGTGAAACATAACCAATAGGGAAAGGAGTAAAATTTATGGGCAAATACCCCAAGTTATCCTACAAGGAGATACGAGACGAAATCATTAAACGAACGCATCAAGACCGCAAAGTTGTGATGGCGGTTATGGATGCGCACCGAGATATTTTGAAGGAAGCGCTGTGCAACGGAATCGAGGTCGGCATTGCCGATATGATGACGTTGACCTTCCGCGACCATCCTCCTCGTCCAGCCGGTGAGTATTGGGATGGGTTTACAAAAACGCGGCATTACTTCCCAGACCGACCTGGATATTATACGCTGGCCGTTACGCCGAAGGAACCGTTGCGGCAGGGTATCAAGGCTGGTACGGTATACGGCAAAAGTTGCACCAAGGAGGAATGGCTGGCGTGGTTGGATGAGTACCACCCCAACACCAAGCGGCGATTGCATTGGCAGGGCGATGATGAGGAGGTAGACGATGAGCAGCAGGACGAGTGATGTCGAGCTGTATCGGCTGGTGGCTCGTGAGCTTGATTGTACGGCGATAACGGCGCGGAAATACGTTGATGCCATTGTCGAGGTCATTGCCAAGGAGGTCTACCTAAGCGGATGTTGCCGTGTGCCTAACCTTGGTGTTTTTGACGCTAAGGAAATCAAGGAGTACATCCAAAAGCAGGTGACGCCTGAAGGTGACATTAAGGAATATATAGTGCCTGAACATATCAAGCCAGTGTTTACGGCGTGTGACACGTTCGTCAACGATTGCAACATGCGCGGCGTGACTAAGAAGTACCGCAAGCGAGCTAAGAATAAGCAGTTGACGGTGCGCGACCTTGAGCGTATTGCCAAGGCCGACGCTATCAACCGGCTGAAGAACGTGGCTGATGGCGAGAAGGAACAAGCTAAGGCCGACTTTACAACAAGATTAAAGGAGATGAAGGAACAGCATGGCAAAGCCGAAACGACTGAGTAAGAAGCCGTTCAGCAAATGCGCGGTGTCGTATGTGCTGTTCTTGGCATCGGCCTTTCTGATATGGGCATGTTACGAGATGCATCGGCTGAACGACCTGACACCGATTGCATACATTGGCACTGGCGTCGTCGGTTTGATTGCAGCTGCGCTGGGTTTCTACGTCTGGCGAGCCAAAGCGACTGACGCATACGACATTGCCAAGCAGAAGGCAAAGGACGAACAGAAGCTTGGCGTCGGCATTGATTTCGACGCTAACGATATTCATGTTGACAACATTATGTAAAGAAAGGAAATTAGAAGGATATGGATTGGGTACAGACGATTGTAAGCATCCTGAGTGGTCTGGCGGTATGTATCCCGCTGGTTGTTAAACTGGTGGACGTTGTGCAGAAGGCCATCAAGGAAAAGAATTGGGGTAAGCTGATGAAACTGGTCATTGACCTGATGACTGAGGCTGAACGCAAGTTTACCGAGGGTGCCGCTAAGAAGGCATGGGTCATGGGTGAGATTGAAGCCGCCGCTAAGAGTATTGATTATCCGTATGACGAAGCTGCTAAGGCCAGCGTCAGCAAGATGATTGATGATATTTGTGCGGCATCCAAGGAACTGAACGTCTCTAAGACCGCCGAGCAGTAATCATGAAGAAATTTGGCATCGACATAAGCCGCTGGCAAGGCGACTTTGATATGCAACGTGCCAAAGCCGAGGGCGTGGAGTTCGTCATCGTCAAAGGAGGCGGTGGCGACTCCGGTCTATATGTCGACCGGCAGTTTGCAACAAACTACGCCAACGCCAAGAAGCTCGGCTTGCCTGTTGGTTGTTATTGGTTCAGCAAGGCGCTGAGCAAGTCGCAAGCTGCGCAGGAAGCCAACTACTTCCATGAGCAATGCCTAAAAGGTCGTCAGTTTGAGCTGCCCATCTATATGGATGTGGAAAATAAGGCGATGCTGGCATTGGGTAAACGAGCGTTGACGGATATCGTTAAGGCGTTTTGCGATACGCTTGCTGCTAAGGGTTATATGGTCGGCGTGTACTCCAGCAAGTCGATGTTCGCCAGCTATATGCACGACGATGAGCTGTCGGCATATCCGCATTGGATAGCGCAATGGTGGACGTCGTGTTCATATCCCGGCGAGTATGGTATGTGGCAATTTGGTGGAGAGACTAATCAGCTGCGGTCGAATCAAGTGGCTGGTGTGGTTTGCGACCAAGATTACATGCTGGTGGATTACCCCGCGATTATCAAGTCGCAGGGGTTGAATGGATTTAAGAAAGCAGAGGTGAGCAAGACGGCAACAATCAAAGATTTGGTGGCTCTGGCTGAGAGCGAGGTTGGATATCTTGAGAAGGCGTCCAATGCTCAGCTGGATGATAAAACGGCGAACGCGGGTAGCGCCAACTGGACAAAGTATGCCCGCGACCTTGACAATATTGGATTCTATAATGGCCGCAAGAACGGCTATGCGTGGTGCGATGTGTTCAACGACTGGCTGTTCGTCAAGACGTTTGGTGTTGACGAGGCGTTGAGACTGCTATGTCAGACCAAGAAATCACTTGGTGCTGGATGCAACTACAGCGCTCAGTACTATCAAGCCAAAGGCCAGTGGTATAAGACGCCGCAGGTTGGCGACCAAATTTTCTTTAAGTCGGCAAGCTACTCATATGCGCATACTGGCTTGGTTGTCGGCGTGGATGCGAACAATGTATACACTGTCGAGGGTAACACCTCTGGCGCATCCGGTGTGATTGCAAATGGTGGTGGCGTGTGTAAGAAGTCGTATCCGCTGAGCTATGCAAACATCGTTGGGTATGGCCGTCCTGCATATACTGCGGCTGAGAAGGCCGAGATGCCTAGTGCCGTTACACCGACGCCTAAGCCCGTTGCCGACAAGTATCTTGACATGAAGGTGCGGCAGCTCAAGAAAGGCATGACTGGCAACGATGTCAAGACACTGCAAATCCTGCTGAACGGCTATAACTTTGCATGTGGTTCGGTTGATGGCGATTTTGGCGCTAAGACGGAATATGCGCTCAAGCAGTTCCAAACAAAATATAGGCTCGGTGCTGACGGCATTGCTGGTAACGGCACATGGACTAAACTGCTGAGCAAGTAAAGGAAAATATATGGAAATTAAAAGGGAAACAGGTGAGTCTTACATCTCTTTTGCTCAACGTGTCACTAATGCTGTTGAGGATGGGCTGATTGGCTATGAGGAATGGTCAACGGCACTGCTTGGTGCGGTTCGGTATTCGGCAGAGAATCTTAGGCGAGCATATACAGTCGTCTCCCAAATTCTTCAAAATGCTGAAAATGATGATATTGAGCAAGTAGACGATAAAGATAAACTCGCTGAGATTCGAGCGGCTATTGACGAGCTGAAGGCCGAAAGGTATAAAATTCAAACCTGTAATCTTGAGTACAATGCCGCACAAAGAGCCGAAGCCCGCAACGACCTGTTCAATGAGCAGATTGTTGATGCCATCAAACGGCTAAAGCCAATCGAGGCGCATAGGCCGATTGTTGACATTGAGCCGCGACATGACGGAACAACGGCGTTGCTTGCCATTTCCGACCTTCATGCCGGTTCCACCTTTACTATTAAGGGATACTACAACGAGGTCGTCAATGAGTATAGCTATGACATCATGTGTCAGCGGCTATGGTCTATAATCGACAAAATTGAAGCCGACGACCTGGCATTTGACGACATGACTGTGGCAATTTGCGGAGACTTGCTTGAGAATATTCTCAGGGAGTCCAGCCTTGTCAAACTGCGCGAACCTGTTGTCGATACAGCTATTCGTCTTGGTTATTTCTTGGCGAATTGGCTGGTTGCTCTTAGTGATAGGCTAAACACGCGCATCAACGTGGTGACGATTGGCGGCAATCACGATATCGTTAGAGCCATTACATCTCGCCCTGCATTTGAGGGTGAAAATCTGACAAAGGTTGCAGTGGAAATAATGAAGTTGTGTCTTGCCGATGTTGATTGGATTGTGGTTGATGATTACCAAGAAGTGGCAATCAAGACAATTCGCGGGACTAATGTCATGTTTCAACACGGCGAGGATAAAGACCTCAAGACCACGCTTGATTATTTTAGCAATTTGTACAACATCGACTGCGACGAAATTGTGGCTGGCCACTACCATCGGCCGGAATCTAAGACGGTGGGCATTTCCGATGTGGGCGATGTAACGCTTACTCGTGTTGGGTCTATTGTGGGCACGGATTCTTATGCCAAGAAAATCAGAGCTGCGGCAAGACCATCTGCTTATATGGCGATGTATACCGACCAAGGCAAAACGTGGAGTCGCAATTATTATCTGTGATTCAATCCTTTCCATGCTGGTGGATGCTATGTATGCTTGTGGGGCGTATAGCTCGGCATGGGAAGGTTGGATATATCTGATGTGCCATGTTGTATATTCAGACCAATGGCTGAGTAATGCTTGGTCATTCTTTGAAAGCCAACAGTGATTGCCGTCTTGTGAGCTGAGGGCGGGATATAAACCGACAGCACCGAAAAAGCTGTATCGCGCAGTAAAGCGAACCACGCCACTAATCATCGGCGTGTGGCAAATTATTGAAAGGAGGCTACTACACTTGTCCAACTGTTTGGTATTCCAAACTAAAGCATGAGGGAGGTGGTCTACTATCTACCGCAAGTCCCGTAGCAACGGAGATACTGCGGTCACAACTGAATATGGCGCATATAGCGGGTGTAGCGTGATGCTATGCCCGCCTTTATGCTATTGGAAAGAAAGGGAAAGCAAATGGAATATAACCGGACGAAAGAACGGCTGTGCGGTTGTTGCCAAAAGCCTAAGGATAAGCAAACGTTCCATTCAAACCCCATCAAGGTCGGTTCTATGTACATGTGCAAGGAGTGCTGTACTGCCAAGTTCAAGGATGCTCTTGCGGCAACTGGCAATGAGGGTGCGGCATTGTGGGCTGTGTGTATGGCAAATGACCTGCCGATGATACGGGATATATACGAGGCTACGCTTGAGCAATTGAAGCAAGTGCCGTCTGGGGCTGGACGCAAGCCCAGTTTGTTCTTGACGTATATTGCATTACTCAAGGATTGCGGCAAGAAATATCGAGGTTGCATTGACAGCGATATGGGGCTTGGCGACTTCATCCATATCGGCACAGAGGACGAGATTGCTGAGGCTGAGCGGAATGATGCCGAGATTGCTGAACAGCACAAGGTATGGGCTAAGACGTGGGGCGTACAATATCGTGATGGCATTGATTATACAGATGAGGATTATGAGCAGCTTGACGATTATTTTGATGGTTACACTGCTGATATTCCTGATATGGACGTTGGCATGACATTGAGATACCGAGACCTGTGTAAGGCTGAACTGCGCAAATTCAAAGGTGACGATGAGAAGGGGCAGACAACCAAGGAAATTACGGACTTGATGAAGCTCCTCAAGATTTCCGACTTTGCCAATGCTGCTGACAAATCAGACTCGCGCATAGCTTTTGAAAAAAAAATGGCAATGATTGAAACATATAAACCTGCCGAGTGTGAAGATTTGCAAAAATTTGTAGATTTATGTGGATATGAAAAAGATCGCGCCGAAGATATGCGGTGTCTACAAAATGCAATAGCGGAGAGTAGGAACTATCCTGATGTCCCGAGGGCAGAGCGATGAAATCAGCAACAGGAGCATTAAGGCGCAGGTTTATGGAAAATAATCTAAAGCGGGTTGTTGACGGGCAAGAGCGCGTAGAAGAGCAATTAGAAGAAAAGGTAATCGAGTGGGGCACGTTATTCCGTAGAAATTGGGAAATATATGCCGAACTTATGCTTGATGTTAAGCTTAAACCGTTTCAGCGTAGGGCGTTGCATTTGCTCGGCGTATCCGACGTGTTCTTTTGGAGAGCAAGTCGTGGTACGGCCAAGTCGTTCATTACGGCATTGGCGGCTCTTATTAAAATGTTGTTATACCCCAATAGTTGGGTCGTCATTACTGCAACGACATCTGACCAAGCGAACAAAATTGTTGAGGATAAAATTCTCGCCGAGCTTATTTTGAAGATATCACCACTGCTTAGATATTATTATGAGCAAGAATGGCTAGTCATTACAAAGCCGACAGATTGCTACGTCATCAAATGTACACTGAACGGTTCGACGCTGAAGGTGCTTGCGCCTACGCAAAGCGCTAAAGGTAGCCGAAGCACGTTTACCGTATATGATGAGTGTGCCATTATGAAGAAGGGGGACATCGACGATATCTTTGACGGCATGTTGTTTCCACGTCAGGCGGCATATCTTAGCAATCCCAAGTATGGTAAGGATAAACGATGGGTAGAAGAATCAAAGGCAATTTATCTAACATCGTCTTACTACTCGTTCATGTGGTGGTATAAGACATGGAAAGATTGTGTATCTGGCTACTACACCGACAAACGCACCAAGTATAACGTTGAGGCGTCTGATTTCTTTGTAAGCATTGACAATAACCTCAAAACGTGGGGCGATTATCGTCGTGCAAAGAAAATCAATGGAGACATTGAGTTCCGCATGAACTATCTAAATGAGGCAGTTGGCAACACAGAGGATGCGTTCTTTAGCCTTGAGTCACTGAAGAAAAATCAGATACTTGAGCATTGCTTTACGCCGCCAACACCACTTGATTTCATCATGGGCAATCAGATTGAGAACCGCAAGAAGAAAGAGCGCGAAATCCGCATGGTCGTGTCCGACTTCGCATGGACTGAAACCAAGAGCAAGACTAATGAAAGCGATAACAGCATTGCGTTTTGTATAGCTGGCATATGGCGCAAAGACCACTTTGATTGTCATATTGAATATATCGAAGGGTTGCCAACGGCTGATGATGCAGATGGATGCGCAAATCGGCTCAAAGAGCTTTATTGGTTATACAATGCGGACTATTTGGTGCCAGACGGTCGTTCTGGCGGCGAAGCAGTATTGAATTCATTGAGTAAACCGTATACTGGCGCATATGGCTCATACATCCCATCATCTGGCTTAACGGTTGCCGATGAGCCAAAGTATCATGTAGCACCTAATGATAAGCTGGACTATTATCGTTCACACGCCGTTGATAGCAACGCTGTTCATTGCGTTATACCTATCTTTGGTACTGCGGCATTGAATACGGCGTATTGGAGGTCGATGAAACGACGGCTTGAACGCGGCACCGTCAAGCTGCTTATCGGCATGATGGATGCTCAAGGCCAACTTGAGGATAGTGGAGAATATTTCAAGATGGATTCTGGTCAGTTGGCAAATGCACTTGCTCCGTATGGTCAAACCGATATGTTGATATCCGAGGCCGTGAACCTTAAGACGGAAATTAAGAACGACCAAATTAAGTTGGAAGCCCCCAGAGGCGGCCATCGTGACCGTGCGGTTACTTGCGCTATGGGGTTGCTCATCTTTGATTATATCGAAAATGAGTGGCAACGTCAAGAGCAACAAGAGGCTTTTGATGTTGATAGCTTGCAGCTTGTGTGGTAATAAAAATATTAAGAAAGGAGGGTGACGATGGCAGAAAATACGAACCGTAGCGATATTCAAGACGTGCTTGATTTCAGCGCTGGCTTGATGGCGGTTGATGGCTGGTTCTCGCCATTCCTGAGCAACCAGCTGTTAGCGAACCTAAATAATAATCCGCGGCTACCTAATTCTGAGCAGGTCAAGAAGGCGCTGCAAGATTACAAGAACAGTGGTGCAGACCTGAGCGGCTATGTGGACTTTGCGCGGTCTGTTGACATGTTGTTCAAGCGGACGTTGTACTCGTATGCAAATGCGCTGTCGTTCGACCTGCAAATTACTTGCAAGAACGCATACACGGCAGATGATTACAATAGCGACGCATACAAGAAAGACCGGCAGACGGTCGACAACTTCCTGACGAACTTTGACTACAAGAAGGAATTTTACAACGTCCTTTTGAACGTGATGACTAGCGAGACCTACTACACATGGTTCCGCAAAACCAAGACCGGCAACCGTGGTAAGATGAAGTACGCTCTGCAAATCATGCCGCAGGATTATTGTATGCTGACAGGATATTTTGAGAAAGGCTTGCTTTGGTCTTTCAATGTCATGTACTTCATGCAACCCGGCGTGGATATTGATGGGTTTGACCCGTCTCTGAAGCAGACGTACCGCAGAGCTATTGACGCCCAACAGATTGATTACCGCCCATCCGCACCCCTGAATCAACGTGATGGCAGCTATGCGCTATGGGCTGATGTATCACCGCTTTCAGGCGCGTGGGCCTTCAAATTTTCCACCGATAGCTTTGCCCAGAACCCCTTCCTTGCGCCGTTCGTTGCCAATGTCCTGCGTAATAACGAGGTTGGCGACTTGCAGTACGACAAGGACTTGTTGTCTGCCGCTGGTATTTTAGCTGGTGAGATTCGGCTGTTTGATACGGCTAAGTCCGGCACTCAAGCCAATCAGTTTGCCATTGACCCCAAGACGCTTGGTGCGTTTATGCAAAAGGCCAAGAC
>ERZ808277.307-NODE-307-length-16388-cov-3.088288_pt1 | contig 16388 bp, 4 predicted proteins | sample MGYA00521240_ERZ808277 | MGnify/ENA primary metagenome ERZ808277 (study PRJEB31516, sample SAMN03275599) | gut metagenome | biome: mammalia-associated habitat; material: feces | host: Papio cynocephalus | place: Kenya | collected 2012-07-17 ... | reverse complement strand
GGGAGTTCTTCATCATGATGGTGAGCAGGGCAAAGGAGGTCATGACATAGGCCGTTACAGGCAGCACCATGTGGTAGGCGCGGTCGCAGAAGAGTGCCCATCCGCCCGCCGCTGCGGCCGCTTCGCTTTCAAAGCCGCCAATAGGAAAAATATCCCATAACCCATCAACGGTTCCACTGAGGCACATTTTCAGAATCATACCGATGGCGAAGGCCGGCACGGCATAGGCGGAGAATACGAGAATGCTGGAGCCGAAGTCGAAGGCAGAACCGTGCCGGAGCGCTTTGGCGATTCCGAGCGGAATACAGACTAGGTAGCTCATGAGAAAGGAGACCAGACCGAACCAGAGCGACACCGGAAGCCGCTTGCGGATAAGCTCCCATGCCGTTCGGTCAGGGTATTCATAGCTGTGCATTCGCATCCCCAACCTGTCCTTGAACGCCCAAGTAATATATTGTTTCCACATGGGCTGGTCAAAACCGAACTGTTTTTCCAACTCTTTTTTCATGTCTTCGCTGACGAGAACCGCGTTGGCTCCGCCGCCCGCTTCGCCGCCGCCGCCCATGCCGCGCATTTGCGCCAGTTTCATGTCTACCGGTCCGCCAGGCAAAAGACGCGTCAGCAGAAAACAAACAATGGTGATGCCGAAAAAGGTTGGCACCAGTAAAAGCAAGCGGCGGATCAGGTATTGAAGACGGTTCATGCGGCGGCACACCTCCGGTTAAGCTGGAAACGGCTGTATGTTAGCATAAGCACCTAGTCTGGGACAATCTTCGACGAGAGGCGATGGCGCTGCCTGCATGGTTGTGTAGGGTGCAGGCGTGTAGGGCGGGAAGGGGGCGGCATGTGTGGTGCGCGGGGTGGGGCAGGGCGGTTGTTCGGTTGCGCCTGAATTGGGCGGGGCAGAGGGTTAGTCGGGTGACGTTTGTCTGAGGGCAGAAATGCGGAACAGCTTCCGGGGCTCTGGGGCGAGGAGACGGACTGAAACGGGCGGCGGTTGCGCGGGGTATCGAGGTGTGTTACAGTTTTAGGGAACGATTAGGATGGAGGCGAACGATGCGTGCGAGACAGGGAATGCAGGGGCTGCGGGAGCCGTGGGGTGTAGTCGGGGCTCTTGCCGTGGTGTTGTTGGCAGGGGCAGGCGCCCTCTGGGTCTGGTTCGGGTGGCGGATTGAGCCTGAGAACGGTATGTTTGCGGTGTTGATCCGTAAGACAGGAAAGGATTTGCCGGCGCACGAGATTCTGGCTCCGGGGCCGGAATATAAAGGGATTCAGGCGGAGGTGCTGCCGGAGGGGCGGTATTTTCGGAATCCATACGTGTGGGATTGGGAGCTGTTCCGGGTGACGGATATCCCGGCGGGGCGGTTTGGCGTGTTGATCCGCAAGTTTGGAGACGATTTGCCGGAAGGGGAGATTCTGGCGCGCGGGTCGCACTCCAAGGGGATTGTCCGGGAGGTTTTGGGAACCGGGCGTCATCGGATTAATCCGTATGCGTATGAGGTGCGGCTATATGATGATATTCGGATCCGCCCGGGGCATGTAGGCGTCGTAACGGCATTGGTCGGGGCGGATGTGCTGGGCGGCGAGGCGCCGAAGACGGAGGCCGATTCGCACGGGTTTCTGGCGGCGGAAGGATCCAAGGGTGTTCGTCGGAGCGTGCTGCAGGAGGGAACGCATCGGCTGAATCCCTTTCTTTATGCGGTTTCCATCGTCAATGTTCAGAGTCAGCGGTTTGAGTTGTCCGGGGCGGACGCCATTACCTTCCTGACGCAGGATGGGTTCTCGGTGACAGCGGAGGGGACGCTGGAGTTTAACCTGGAGGCGGGGCGGGTGGCGCAGCTGACGCAGGAAGTGGGTGATATGGATGATGTGCTGCAGAAGATTATCCTGCCTAATGCCCGTGGATTTTCGCGCATTGAGGGGAGCAAAAAGGTCGCGACAGAGTTTATTGTGGGCGAAAGCAGGCAGGCGTTTCAAGATCGGCTGGAGACGTATTTGCGGGGCGTATGCAAACCGTGGGGCATTGCGCTCAACTCGGTTTTGATTCGGGATATTTTTGCGCCGCAGGCAATCGCGGCGATTGTTCGAGACAGAGAATTGGCGGTTCAGGAGTCGCGCAAGATTGATCAGCAGATGGTTCAGGCGGAGTCGCAGGCGGAGCTGGAGCGTCAGCGGGCGCTGGCCAAGCAGAATTCCGCTGTGGTTATGGCGCAGACTGAGCAGATTCGCCGGAGAATCGATGCTGAGCGCCGGAAGGCCGAGGCAACCATTGCCGCGGAAACGCAGCGTGATGTGGCCAATGTGGCGTATGCTGCTGCGCAAAAAACGGCCGAGGCCAAGCTGACGGCGGCTGAGGCGGAGCGGACGGTGATAGAAGCACGAACGAAAGCCTTTGCCGAGGTGCTGCGGCAGGAGGTGGCGGTGTATAAAGATGAGGCGGATTATGTCCGTATGAAGCTGTATGAGAAAGCTGCGCCACGGGTGGAGTCGGTGTTGGCTCAACCGCAGGCTGGGCAGCCGTTCGGGCTGCCGGTTCATATGGCCAAGCCCAACGCGGCGGCGGCTAAGGCGGCAGGAGGTGTAAAATGAAGCGGTGTCTGGTAGTCGGGGGGCTGGCGTGCTGCACGCTGGCGGTGCTGTGGGGGCTTTGGATGTGGTGTTTTTGCCGATTTACGGTGCCGGCGGGGATGATGGCGGTGGTTACGGCCAAAACCGGTGCGCCTCTGCCTCCGGGAGCGATTTTGGCCGGGCCTGGCCAGAAGGGCGTGCGGTGTGAGCCGCTGGCAGAGGGGCGCCATTTTCTTAATCCCATTGATTATGAATGGCGGCTGGTGCCGGTGCAGACGATTCCTGTGGGGAAGGTTGGCGTGGTAACCTCAAAAGTGGGGCGTGAGCTGCCGCCTGGGGCAATTATTGCGCCCGATCAGGCCAGCAAAGGCGTCTGGCGGCAGGTGCTTGGGCCGGGCACGTATCGGCTGAATCCGGAAGGGTGGCATGTGGAAGTCATAGATGCGATGAATATTCCCGTGGGCTATGTGGGAATTGTTACGTCTCAGACAGGCGCTCCTGCCAAGCCGGGGGCATTTGCCAAGCCGGGCGAAAAGGGCGTTATGGCCGATGTGCTTCAGCCGGGGCTCTATTACATCAACCCGAAAGTCTTCCAGGTGGATTTGATGGAGGCGGGGATCAATCAGGTTTCCATCATTGGCAGAACAGGAACCATGGTGCTTACGCGCAATGCCGTCGGCACCGCCTCTAAGGCCTTGGACGAGCTGAGGGAGTCAGTCCTAGAGCAGCAGCAGAAACGGCGTGAGGCTTACGTAAACGACAATGCCAATCTGATGACTCAGGAAGCGGTAGCCTCCAGTTTCGGCTCTGCATCGGGTGCACGGGATCGGCTGGCTGCAACGGCAGAGACCTCGCGGGCAAACGCGTCTCGGAAAACAGCTAAAGCCAAGCGATATTCGGAGTCTTCTCCTGAAGCGGACGAAAAGCGCCCCTTGGCGGTTCGTCTGCCGCGTTCAGCGGCCGCGCCTTCGGTCGATGTGCCGCTCTCTGATGCCGTAGCCTTCGGAATGAACCAGTTTGTACAATTTCCATCAATCGATGGCTTTCAGATTCTGTTGGATATGACCGTGGAGTTCGAGCTGCTGCCGGAGAATATTGCCCGCGTATACATGCTTTACGGGGATCTTCCGGCTGTGGTCGAGAAGATTATTCTTCCGCAAATCCTCTCCATTTCCCGCATGAAAGGCTCCTATTACAAAGCCCGCGACTTCATTGATGGCGAAGGCCGATTGAAGTTTCAGAACGAGATGACGGCTGAGTTGGTTAAAACCTTGGGAGAGCGCCATATCCTTGTCCATAATGCCATCATTCGCCACGTGGAAGTGCCAAACGAGATTCTTTCGCCCATTCAAGCCGCCAGTGAGGCCAAAGAGCAGGATCTGACCAATCGGGAAAGACAGAATACCGCCCGCAAGCAGGCCGAGCTCAATACCCGGCTGGCGAAGGTGGATCAGCTTCGCCGAGAGGTAGAGCAGGAAACAGACAAAAAGGTCGCCACGATCGCCGCCGATACGAACCGGCTGGTCGCGCAGCTGGAGGCGGAAGCCAAACTTGCCGTGGCGGCACTCGATTTGGAGCGCGCGCGCATTCAGGCTAAAACCACGCAAACGCTGGGAGAGGCGCAGGTGCGTGCAGACTTTCTCGTCAGCCGTGAGGAAGCGCTGGGTATCCGCCGCCGTGCGGAAGTCTTCCGCTCCTCCTCCACGTTGGCGGATTTGACCTTTGTTGAAAAGCTCAATCCCAATCTTTCCATTCGCCTGATTCATGCCGGTGAGGGCACGCTGTGGACGGATCTAAAAGGCGCAGCCCTATCGATTCCTGCGGCATCTGCCCGGTGACGTGCATGCCGTGTGCGGGATTAAAGCCGCCTGCCTGATAAACGGGCAGGCGGCTTTTCATTGTTTCTTTCGGAAGCGCGGGCGCGTGTGTGCATACGCTGTTACACAGACGGTGCAGTTTGTGCTCTGCGGTATTGCCGTACAGCCGATGCAGAATGTAAACTCATCTTGAACAGTATGAGGAGACAGGTATATGCGTGCATGGCTTTGCAGCGGATTTGCGGTTTTGGCGTTTGGGTGGGCAGTGGCGCAGATTTGTCCAAATCAGGCGGATTATGAACGTTCGGCACGGGTGAACGACAACCACTGGCTGATGTTTGAGGGGGGCGTAACGCCCCGGTGGCTTGCGGGAGGGACGGGCTTCTGGTATGAAACCAGGACGCGCTCCGGGAAGCGTTTCCGGTTGATCCGGTGCGTGGATGGGCAGCGCTGGGAGGCCGAGAATAAAGAGGCTTTGGCGCAGGTCGCCCGCGCCTCTGCCCCCACGCTTGCCGAAGCGCTGCTCACCCCGCCCCAGGGAAAGAAACCCGCTCCGCCTGTGTCGGATCGTACCCGTTCGCCCGATGGCCAGTGGCAGGTCTTTCTGCGCGATGGGAATCTCTGGCTGCGTTCGCTTAAGAAAGAAAATCCCTCCGAGCCGGAACAGCTCACCTATGATGGCAACACCGCATTCCCGTATGAGATGGGCTCAATCGCCTGGTCGCCGGATGGGACGCGCATTGCCGCTAATCGCGTCCGCCGCGCGAAAGACCCCACCGTGCCGCTGCGCACATCGGCTCCTGAAGATTCGCTCTTTCCTGCTGCCCGCGATGTGGAATACGCCCGCCCGGGCGATGAGCTGGATCTCCGCCTCCCGGCGCTTATCGACGTCCCCAACCGCCGCGCGATTCCGTTGGATCTCTCCGGCTTATCTCCGCAATACTGGCTTTCTCCGCCGACTTGGCGCCCCGATTCCAAGGCTTATACCTTTGAATTTGTTCCGCGCGGGTTTTCGGGCTTTGTTATCGATGAAGTCTTTGCCGATGGGGTGCGGCGTGCCCGGGTGAACGAACGTGCAGACACCTTCGTTCCCTATACCTTGAGAAAGCGGCATGACCTCACGGACGGCCTCTCCACGCTCTGGGTTACCGAGCGTACCGGGTGGCGCCAGCTGTGGCGGTTCTTTGGCGATGGCCGCGCCCCGCTCCCGCTCACGCAGGGCAGCTTTGTCGTCCGTGATATTGTGCGGGTAGATGAGGCTGCCGGGAAGGTCTGGTTTACCGCAGGCTGTATCAACCCTGCCGAGAATCCATCTCAGCTCCACTTGTGCGTGGCATCGCTGGATGGTTCCGGCTGGCGCGACCTCACGCCCGAGCCCTTTCATCATGAGATCTTCCTCTCCCCCGACGGCGCGTATTTTGTGGATGTGGCTTCCCGCCCGGACTGCCCGCCGGTTTCTTCTCTGCGCCGTACTGCCGATGGCAGCACGGTGGCCGAACTGCAGCGGGCAGATATCGCCGACTGGCTGAAAGCGGGCTGGAGCCTCCCGCAGGTCTTCTGTGCCAAGGGGCGCGACGGAACTACGGATATCTGGGGCGTTTTGCGTCTGCCGCAGCACTTTGATCCGGCCAAAACGTATCCCGTTCTGGAGCAGATCTATGCCGGGCCGCATGACTCCCGCGTTCCCGGAGCCTTTCAGGCGGTTGATTACTTTTCCGACATCTTCACGGCGTTGGGTTTTGTGGTGGTGCGCATCGATGGCATGGGCACCGCCTGGCGCTCCAAGGCCTTTCACGATGTCTGCTACAAAAATCTGCGCGATGCCGGGTTTCCGGATCGGATCGCTTGGATGAAAGCTGCGGCACAAACACGCCCTTGGCTGGATCTCTCGCGCGTGGGTGTCTATGGCTGGTCCGCCGGCGGGCAGAACGCCATGGGCGCCCTGCTTTGGCACAACGACTTCTATAAGGCGGCCATTGCCCTTTGCGGCTGCCATGATAACCGCTTGAACCGCCTGTGGTGGAACGAACAGTGGATGGGCTGGCCGCTGGGGCCTTGGTATGCGGAAAACTCCAACGTGGTCAATGCCCACCTGCTCAAAGGGAAGCTCTTCCTCGTGGCGGGAGAAAATGATGACAATGTGGATCCCGCCGCCACGCTCATGGTCTCCCGTGCGCTCATCAAGGCCGGCAAAGACTTTGAACAGCTCTACCTTCCCAACACCAAACACGCCATCTCCGGCGCTTTTGTGGAGCGGAAGATGAAAGACTTCTTTGTCCGCGCCCTGCTGGGGCAAACGCCGCCCCCGTGGAAGGAAAGGGAGGTGCCCAAGGCCGAAGCTTCTAGGAACAAGCCGGGTATCTCCCGGGAAAGGACGCCCTGACAGAAAAGCCGCCTTGAGGCGCAGTTGGTTTTGGGGATGCCTTTTCAGGTGTCTGTGATTCGTTCGGCAGAGCGCGGGCACGGTTCAAAAAGAAATCCTGTTTAGCGTTTCGCACAGATTCCCTGCGGATAACGGTTTGCCCAGAAGAAAGACCGCCCATTCGAGAGCGGTCTTTCTTCTTTGGAGAATCGGCAGACTCCCTATCGGATGCCCGGCGGATAAAACCCGGTGAGTTAACGCACATGCGGTGAGCGTGGGGAATAAGGTGGGAAAGGCTGGAATAGCGGGGGTTTGAATGGATTTTTGACGGGATGGATGATTGAGAATGAAAAAGGGAGTTATCAATGAAGGTGAGAATAGAATAGATTGAGGTTTTTTTGAGGATATAGTCTCAACGCGCCTGATAATAGATAGGGGGCGACTACAAGGTGAATCCGGGGCGGCTTTGAATCGAATCCGCCCCGGGTTCACTTCAAAGCCGGGGCGGCTCTGTGGAAAAGGCGGGTGCGAGGTGTTGACGGTGCAGGGCTCCGCCAATGCAGACAAACTCGGAAGATTTCTGAAACGGGGGCGTGCATCCTGCCCATCTCTTGACGGGGGGGGGACTTATACTATTATTGAGACAGTCGCTGCCTGCGTGAACGTGTGGGCGGTCATGATCAGGAGCATCTGATAAGAGGGATTACATCATGAAGCGATTGGGTACATATGCGGTAGTTTGCGCGGCGTGGGTGCTGGCGGCGGGTTCGGCTTTTGCAGCGGCGCCGGAGCCGCTGATTCATTTCGCGCTGGAGGACGACACGCTTACCAATACCGGCACGAAAACGCTCTCGGCCTCGCCTTCGGTCGCTTCCGGCTTCACCTTTGCAGATGTGGAAGATGTGAATGGAGCCACGCGGCGCGCATTGAAAAGCACCGGAAGTGCCGTAACCAAAGTGGAGCTGGAGGCCGATGCGATTGCCGTCAAAAATTCCACCGTTTCTTTCTGGGCCAATAACGCTTCGGCGGACTGGCGCGATGTAGCCGGGATTGACTATATTCTCGACCCGGCGTCTTCGGCACGGACGTGGCAGGTGCTGGAGCGTGTGAATTCGAGCCAGATGGCGTTCTACAGCGATGGGGAAAAGATGCTTGGGCCAACGGGTATTTCTGTAACGGAGCCCTCTAAGCTTCAGCACTGGGCTGTGGTGAGCGACGATTCCACTCAGCGGTTTTATTTGAACGGTACGCTTATAGGAGAGCAAGACCGCTCAAGTTACTTGCAGGCCGGGTGCCTTTTCGCCGCCTTCGGGTTTGGCGGCAGTGCGGCTCGAAATACGCAAATGGGCGCGGCTTCCGTGGCGGATGTGCGCATTTACGGGGAAGCGCTTTCGGCGGGTGCGATTAAATTGCTTGCGCAGGGGAAGGCGTTGGATTCTGGGTGCCAGGCGGCCGTTTCGGGTGCGCAGGCCTTTTCGGCTCTATCCTGACAGGGAGATGCGGCCTATGAGGCAGGGGTAACAACGGTAGTGGAGCTGACATTGGCCGATGGCGCGGAATTGACGGTGGATGTGCCGCTGGCGTTGGATTCCCTGGTCTTGACGGTGCCGGAGGGATCCGCTTCGGTGAAGCTCTCGGGTGAAGGAGCATTTACGGATGTGAAGGCGGTAACTGTTTCCGGAGCGGTAGACTTCGGCTCCACGGCGATCCCGGCATTGGAAATCTCGGCCAATGCCACGGCTACAGTGGAGCAGCGAAGCCAGATTGCCGCGCTTACGCAAAACGGTACGCTCCGCTTGGCCGGCGGCGATGCGCTGACGGCGCTGAATGTAGACGGCACAGTGACGGCGGGGAAAACGCTCGCTATCGCCAAAGAAGTCAATACGGCGAATCTCCCGATCTCGGGGCGGACGGTAAACATTGAGCCGGGCGCGGCGATTACGGTTTCTACGCAGTTCCGTACGGCGGATGGAAACGTGAACGCAGTCTCTGTGGTGAATCAGACGGGGGGCACGCTGACATGCTCCGGCGGGGCGGGCTCCAATTACAAAACGGGCGCGTTTGTGCTCTCACACTGGTCATACATTACGAATTACAGCCTTTCGGGCGGCACCCTTACGGTGCCCAACAGCGCCGCCAAGCTCGGAGCCGACGGCACGGGCAATCTCACAATCTCCGGCACGGGCACGGCCAACCTGCACAGCGTCGTTCTACGGAGAGGAACCTTGACCGTGGCCGCGGGCGGCACGCTCAATTTGGGTGCAGCGGCGGTTTCTGCCGATACCAGCGTGGTTGACCGCAGTGGCGGCGCCCTGACGCTTTCGGGCGGCACGCTGGGCCCGTGGGCGCGCACGGGGCTGAGCATCGGGGGTGATGTTACGGTTTCGGAGACGTCTACGGTGCGCACGACTTCGGCCGAAGAAACCCCGCAGGCGGCCACGGTAACTTTCACGGGCACGCTTGCCGGCGCGGGCGGCCTGAAAGCTGTCGGCGGGGGCGTGCTGGATGTTTCCGCCGCCACCCTGTCGCTCACCGGGGCACTTGCTGTGACGGAAGGAACCACCGTCAAGCTTGGCGCGTGGCGCCCGCAGCTGGATGCATTGGAGGCCGGAAGCACGCTCTCCGGGATTGTCCCCACAACAGCGGAGGAGATTGACGGTGTGGTTTTTGCCTTGGGTAAAGAGGTTGTTTCGGCGGAGGGAATAACCTTCTCGGTGGAAGGGTGGAGCGCTGTTGAGGCGACGATCGCGGACGGGAAGCTGACGGTGCGTAATACAACGCCTTCACCGATCTGGAAGCCAACGGCGGAGAATCAGGCGTGGAGCGATCTGTCGCTGTGGAGCAACACGGCGGCGGTGCCGACCTCCGGCGCGGTGTTGCTTGATTTCCGTGCGCTGACGGCGCCCGCTTCGGTGGAGATTCCCGCCGGCACGGTCTTTGATTCCACGACGTTGCAGGGCGAGGCCGATGCGGCCTGCACGCTCACCGTTACGCTGGGTGAGGGGGCTTCGCTCGGCACGTTGGGGCTTTCCGGAAATGCGGTGCTTCCGCTGGCTGCGGTGAATGTAAACACGGCTGGGCTGACCATCTCCGAGGGTTATACGCTGACGCTCAACGTGGGCACGGAAGACGGTGCGCTTGCCGCTGCCATCACGGGAGATGGCGCATTTGTGAAAGCCGGGACAGGCACGCTGACGCTCAATGCCGATGTCAAACCGCTGGGCGCTTCCACGATCGCGGAGGGCACGGTCAAGTTTGGCTCGTCTACGATCGGTGGCACGGGCTCCGGCAGTTATACCACGGGCGGCAACGTGCGCGTTAAGACGGGTGCTACGCTGGATATTGCGGGCGTGTCGGATGCTTGGTTGAACACAGTAACTTTGGAACAGGGAGCCGTTTATGCCAACAGCGGTTCGGCTGTCGGAACGGGTAAGCGGCAGTTAAAGGCCGTTGTGCTTGAGGGCGACGCTTCAGTTTCCACTGCGAGCGAGTTCGGCCTTGTGGCATCCGGGCATGCAGCCTCTGCGCTTACACTCAATGGTCACACCCTTACCAAGACGGGCGCTGGAACGTTCTGGCTGGATAATACCGCCGTGGCGAACGGAACCCTGCTTGTGGAAGAGGGGACGCTTAAAAACTCCAACACCTCCACGTTCGCAGGCGGTCTGACCTTCTCGTCTGAAACGGATGATGCGTTTGTTCTTACCGGCGGAACCGTGTCGCTTGATGGGGCGCTGGTCAAGACGGGCGCTGGCGCTATGACCTTCCCCGGGGTCATTTCCGGGAATGGGGCGTTGACCGTCTCTGCCGGGAAGCTGACGCTCACCAAGGCCAATACGCGCAGCAAGGCCAATACCCTCGTGGCTGCCGGTGCAACGCTCGAACTTTCCGGAGAAGGGCGGCTTTACGGCACAACGTACTTTTCGAATGGTACCGTAACGATCCGCGGCACGCTGCGCACCACAAACTGGGTGTATAACGCGGCTTTCGGCGCGCTTGCGCATAATACGGCGCGTACGGTGATCGATGGCGGCCGCGTGGTCTTCACGGCGGCCTGCGGGTCTCCGGATGTGGATAGCGACCGCGGGTTTACGATTACGGATAAGGGAGCGATTTTTGAGGTTCCAGAAGGTGTAACCTATTATAAACGCAGCGGTTCTGATGCCGGGATCGAGAACGGCGGCACGCTGCGGCTAACCGGAAAGGGAAGTTACCATGTGCAGCAGACGCTCGGCGGCACAGTGGCCGTGGCTGAAGGGACTACGCTCGGCGGCACGGGCACCTTCACCGGCACGGTCTCGCTGGAGGCAGGCGCGGTGCTTGATGCCGCGCAGGGGGCGCTTACGGTGAAGACGCTGACATTCCCTGAAACGGCTGGTTCAGTAACGGTGAAGGTGGATGAGGCTGCGGCGGCCAAAGGTGCGGAAGTGCTGAAGTTCTCCTCCGCTGTGGATCCTGAGACCTTCAACGATGAAGCGTTTTCCGTGGAGGGCGGCGCATGGGCGGTTATTCCGAATGAGGCGGGAACAGCACTTGTGCTGACCCCGGCGGTTACCCTTCCGGCGGAGGTCGGTTCAGACAACGGAACCCTTTCGGAAATGGCAGAGAATGCCCTCTTTGCGGCGGCAGAGACGTTGGGTCTTTCCAATGTTGCCTCGTTGACTGGCACGGCTGCCGGGCGGGCGCTCACGGCGGAAGAGCTCTCCGGGGCGCTGGAGTGCTTCTCCGGTTCCGGGCTGATCTCCGCAGGGGAAACAACCGATGCAGGCACGGCGCTGATCGTAACGTATGCGTTTGGTGTGGCCGCGATGGATCAGAATGCTGCCGGAGACTTTACGGTAACGGTGCGGGTGCAGGATGCCGCTGGGAACGACACCGTGGTCTTTGCCCCGAATGTAACGGTGGAGCTCTTCTTCCCCGGGGTTGAAGGCGGCGAGACGCTTTCTGGAACGCCGACGGAAGGTGCTTCGGAGGTGGTGCTGACGCTTCCTGCGGGGCACGCGTTCACGCAGCGTGCGCTGACGCAGGAAGTCTTCAGTGCGCGCGTTCGCAGTGCGGAATAAGAAATAAACACTCAAGAAAGGTGTAAGCAATCTTTTGCCGTACAGAAACAGAGCGGCTCTCCCGGGCGGAGAGCCGCTCTTTCTTGAGAGGGCGCGTAAGCACAGAGGCGGTGAACATGTTTTGGGAGAATCTGTGAATCCGAAGAAAAAATGACAATCGAAACACGAACGGTTGGAGCGTGTGAATTTTATTGGAAGAGAAGTGGAGAGACAGGAGATTCAACGAAGGCGGAGCAGACGGTTGGAATGCCGCCGTATCAGGTGCGGGCGTCTGGTTTCGGCCATGGGGTGATAGGGCGGTGAAGCGAACCGGCGGAAAAGTTATCTTGTGCGGAGAGACCAGACGTTTTGCGTTATAAAAGGGATAGACGCCGATGGGTGGTGTTTCCTGTAAGCTGCTTGTGCTTGGAATCTGTAATCGGACAAAGCGAGAAAACAGGTCAAAGCGGCCGAGCTGCGCTCAATCGCATAACGCATGTTTTACGCCTCCCTGTCTCCTATTCATTCCGTTCAAAATCTGGGGAACCTGTTCTATTCCGGCTTTTTCAATCCTCTTCTGTCATTCTTATTCGTTACGATTCGGCTCAAGGGAAGCCCCGATTGAGTTGATCCTGCGGCGTGTTATTCAGACGGCGTAATGGGATATTGGCGGGTTACGGTTGGAGGTGCGGGATTTCTCGAGGGGTGCCCGTGGGATGTTTTTGCTGAGGCGGCCTCAGCCCGGGGCGCTTCTGGATAACGCCATGGAGGCTTTTCACGTTAAAACCGGGGCGGAGTTTGTGTCCGCTTAGGAGAAGGAAGCCGGGGAGCGGGTGGGGCATTGTGCGAAGTCTGGCGGGTCAACAATAAAAGCGGTGGCTCCCTTGCGGGAGCCACCGTTGGAATCTATCTGTTTCCGATTTATTTTTCGGCCTTGACGCGAAGCATCTTTCCTGTCAATACCTCGACTGGAAGGGTGGAGGTATAAGTGCCTTCATCGGCATTGTGGGTGAAGGTACAGTCAAGGACGGTTTCGGTGCCATCGGCTGTCACAGTCAGAAGTTTCAATGTGGAACCTTCGGCTAGCTCGGCGGCGGAACTGCCGCAGCGAATGGCGACGGTTACGGTGAGCACGCCGTTGTGAGCGGTCATTCGCATGAACCCGAAGTCGTACCCTACGGTCAGCGGTGTGCCGTCATCGGAGGCTGCGCCAGCAGTAATGAGTGTATCTCCGGCAAAGCAGAGGAGGGCGGCTTCAATTTCTTCGGCGGTCAGCGTGCGCCCGGCGGTTTGGCCGGAAACGGCGGAAACACGCGAGATGCCGAGCGATTTGGCAGCCTCGATCAGTTTTGCGGCAGCGGTTTCGGAGGGCGGCAGATCGTTGCTTCCAATACCCGCGGGCAGCGTGACGGCGGCCTTTAGCGTGAGAGCGGTGCGTGCGTCATTGAGCACGAGGGTAAAGTTTGGATTGCTGAGCGTGAAGGCGTCTGCAGTAAATGCCGCTTCGTCCAGGGCGGTTTCGGTCTGCACCACGGCATCGCCGGCCTGTGCCCCGGAGGCGATTTGAATCGTTACGGGAGCGTCTGTACTGGTCGGGAGCGCGAGTGTTTGTGCCGTGAAGACGCCGGCCGAGGCATCCAGCGCGGCTCCGGCATGAAGCGTGAGGGCACCGTGAATGGCGCCGGCTCCAGCGAGGGTGCCGCCCTGTTCAACGGTAACGCTGTAGGCTGCGCTGCCGGTGCCGCCTGCTTCGGCGGCGCCGAGTGTAAAGCGGCCGTCCTGTTTGACGGTGAAGGCCACGGCGGCCGGGTTGCTATGGTAGATGAGATTGTTTACGGAGAGCTGCCCGGAGATGTCAACCGTGTTTCCGGTTGGCTGACCCCAGCCGCCGAGCAGAACGGTGCCGCAGGTGAGCGAGCCGGTGGGCTGTACCACGATGGCACTGTCTGCGCCGTTAAGCGAACCGTAGGAGACGCCCAGCCAGATCTCGGCGTTGAGCGTGAGTGTCCCGGCCACGGTGAGGGTGGCGCCGCACATGTCGATGCGCGGGTTGGCAGTCAGGGTGCTGGTTGTCCCCTCGGGAATGGTGAGGTTCAGATTGTGCCAGGAGCTGCTGACGTTTCCGGTGGGGAGTGTAGCGGCACAGTCCTCTGCGAGAACGAGGGTTGGGCGATTGCCGGAGGAGACGTTTGCGGAGGGGCGGAGGTTGGAAAGATCGGCTACGGCCTCGTGAAGCGTTACGGTGATGCCGGGCGCGAGGGTGGTTGGCGTGGAGAGCGCCAGTGTGCCGGCTTCGGCGTTGGTGCTTACCTCAAGTGTAAGCGCTTCAGCGGAGAAGGCGTTGCTGCCCGTGAGGGTAAGGCTTGCCGACTCATCGGCTCCCGTGATTCGGAGGGTGCCGGGGAAGGCCACGGCTTCCGCAAGGGTGAGGGTTGCAGCTCCGGAGATCTCCAGGGTGGCGGGGACATGCGTGACGGCGCTCCAGTTGGGGGTGATAGCGGTGTCGCCGAGTTTCCACTCCAGGCTGCTCCATACAGCATCGCCCGAAACGGCGGCATGGAGGCCGCTTTCTGGCACCGTGATGTGCAGGGCGTAGGATTCTGTGGCTTCGGAATAGACCAGCTCCACGGCGCGTGGTGCAAGCGCTGCCGGGAGGTTGCTGATTTTAACGGCTGCGCCTTCTTCCAGCTGGGTTAGGCCGGTGAGCGGCAGGGTGGTGTTCACCCAGATGTTGGAGACGTCAAGCTCCGAGCAGTCGAAGGTGAGAGTCTTCCCTGCACCAACGAAAAGCGTGCCCACTTGGAAAGCTTCGGCGGGAACGGTCAGGTCGGTGCTTAGGGTGAGATCGCCAACGGCAACGGAGCAGGCGGAGTCGGGGGAGGTCTTCAGGGTGAGTGCGCCGTCTCCGGAGACGGTGAGTGATTCATAGGAGATGAGCCCGGTTTCACTCTTAGGCAGATTGAGCGTGAGTGCGGCATCTCCGGCGAGTGTGAGCTCCACGGCCGTACCGGCATTGGGCTGAGCCTGGGCGGTTTCTTCTGCGTTGGGCAGGGTCTGCGCCCACGGCATGGAAGCTTCATCCACCCAGGTTTCATCGGCATTGGCGGTGAGCGATCGGGTGGCGCGGCCATTTTCGGAGGTATAGGGATAGGCCTGGGCAATGGCCTGCATGGCTGCGGCTGAGAGGGTGCTGTTAGTTACACGTAGAAAGTCTACGGTGCCAACGGAATCAGCATCGGGGTCGGCATAGCGGCTGACACTGGCGGCGAGCACCGGCATATTTTGGAACCCGCCGTGGGCTGAGCCGATCTGGAATCCATTGCCCAATTCAATGACGGAGCTATGTTTGTAAACGGTTTTGCGTTTGCCGTCCACATAAACCGCTACCTGGGTTTTGCCGTCCACGACGGCGAGAGAGAAAGCGTAGACGTGGTAGTCGGCTGTGGCGTTGGGCACTTTGAGATTGTCAACCAGTTCGGTTACAGTGTTGGCGCTTTTATCCCATAGGCAGAGGCGCATGTCGCCTGCGGCGGGGTTGGCGCCGGTGGCGAGCATGAGGCAGCACTTGCCGCTGTCAATGGTGGTGCCGAAGGCGATCAGGATGGCGTTGGCCGTGGCGGCAGGCTTGCAGCGCATGACGGCGGTCATGGCCGATCCGTAGGCGGCGCGGCGATAGGGGGTGCTCTTTAGATAAACGGCGCGGTTGCCCTCGGCATCCGCTTCCGAATAGACAGGGGCGGAGCCATCTTGGGTGAGGGCGGTGCCATCGGAACCGATATTGGTGAGATTCCCGGTGAACTCATAATCCCAGAACCACTGGTTACCGGTGCATGTGCCGGGGATAACCGTGGTGGAAAGGGTGAGGCTGCCGTCTTCATTGGTTTGCGCGTCAGCGTCCAGTTTGGCGCCGTTCAGCCAGAGCTCAACGGTTCCGGCGAGTGCTGCGCCGGAGACCGGGGTCAGCGTTTTCGTGAGCGTTCCGCCCAGCAGCAGGGCTTCGAGGGTGCCAGCGGAGAGTTTCAGGGTGATGCCGCTATCGATGCCGGCGAAGACCGGAAGGGTTTCAAGAGCGGTGAGATCAACGGTTCCGGAGCCTTCGAGTTTGAGCGCGCCGGCGCCGGAGAAGGCTTGCGCGAAGGTGAGGGTGTGCCCTTCAGGCTTTACGGTAAGCACGGCGCCATCGGCCAAGTTCACACCATAGGCCACGGTGAAGTCGGCCAAGGCTTCCAGAACGGGGGCGTTATTGACGGTAAGGGTTAGTACCCGGCTGGCATTGTAGGAGGTGATGCCGGTGGCGCCGAGGCGCAGGGTGCCACCGTTGAGATTTAGGCGGTTGGTGCCGGTGGCATTGCTGGCCAGTTTAATACCCCTGGCTGTGAGGGTGCCGCCGTTGAGGTTGATCGTCTGTGTGTTGCCGGTTTTACCAAGCAGCAGATCTGCCTTTTCTGCCGTGAAGGAGGCGGTATCCTGTAAGGTGAGGGTGGAGGGGCCGTTCCAGTGGCCGATCATGATACTGGAAGTGTTGGCATCGCTGTTGGTTTCGCCGGAAACGGAGAGCGTTGCGGTGTCTTTCAGTGTGAGTGAAGCGTTGCGGCCGGC
>ERZ808277.304-NODE-304-length-16453-cov-3.228199_pt1 | contig 16453 bp, 17 predicted proteins | sample MGYA00521240_ERZ808277 | MGnify/ENA primary metagenome ERZ808277 (study PRJEB31516, sample SAMN03275599) | gut metagenome | biome: mammalia-associated habitat; material: feces | host: Papio cynocephalus | place: Kenya | collected 2012-07-17 ... | reverse complement strand
GGACGTTTTACTTTTCCTACTTAATTAACATAAATTTAAATTAATAAATTGTTTAATTAAGTAGGAAAAGTAAAACGTCCCCAATTCCTTCCCCGAAACGCTCAAATTCATTCCCTGAAACGCTCAAATTCCTTCAATTTCATTCTTTTTCTTGCCAAAAAATAACCTGTATGCTATTATAGTAAGGTAGAAAGGAGAGATGCAATTTGAAGATATTAGCAGTAGGAGATATAGTAGGGGAGAATGGAGTAAAGAAATTAAAAGAAGAATTACCTAAAATAAGACAAAATGAAAATATAGATTTTGTAATAGTAAATGCAGAAAATTCAGCAGGAGGAATGGGAATTACAACTAAAATATTTAATGATTTATTAAGTTTAAAGATAGATTGTATAACAATGGGAAATCATACATGGGGTAAAAAGGATATTTTTACTTTTATTGATAATCCGAAACTTTTAAGACCAGCAAATTACTCAAAGGGCGTTGTGGGAAAAGGTTATGGAATTTATGAATGTAAAGGCAAAAAAATAGGTGTGATAAATTTAATAGGAAGAACAGATATGAATGTTTTATCTGAAAATCCTTTTACAGTTGCAAGTGATTTAGTAAATAAATTAGCTGATAAGACAGACATGATTTTTATAGACTTTCATGCAGAAGCTACTGCAGAAAAAATAGCAATGGGAATGTATTTAGATGGTAAAATAACTGCTTTATATGGAACACATACACATGTACAAACAGCTGATGACCAGATATTGGAAAATGGAACAGCATATATAACAGATATTGGAATGACAGGTCCTAAAAAGTCAGTTATAGGTATGGATCCAAATGCATCTATAAAAAGATTTGTAACTTCATTACCAGAAAGATATAAATTAGCTGAAGGTGAATGCATTTTTAATGGATGTATTTTTGAGATAAATGATGAAAATTGTCGAGTAAAAAAGATTAATAGAATTAATATGAGATAATTGTAAAAAAATGGAAAAATCTGGCGAACGATTCTTCCATTTTTTCTTAGAAAACACTAGACTTTAAACTCCTTATGTATTATAAATATAAATGTAGTTGAGAAAACAAAAAAATAAAAACATAGGAGGCAAAAAATGGAAGTTTTAAAAATCTCATCAAAATCAAATCCAAATTCAGTAGCAGGAGCAATAGCTGGATTGGTAAAGGAAAATAATTATGCAGAAATGCAAGCAATAGGAGCAGGAGCTTTAAATCAAGCAGTTAAGGCAGTAGCAATAGCAAGAGGTTTTGTAGCACCATCTGGTGTTGATTTAGTTTGTGTACCAGCATTTGCAGAAGTTCAAGTAGAAGGGGAGGAAAGAACAGGAATTAAATTAATAATAGAGTCTAGAAAATAAGGTGAAAATCAAAATTAAAAAAATAATAGGGGGCATGTATATAATTATTTATCATGTCCTCTTTTGTATATATGATATAAAATTTAACTATTGAAAATTTTAAAAAAATAATATATCATAAGGACGAAAGAAAATAATTATAAGGAAAGAAAGTACAATGAAATTTAAGTATATTAAATATATTTTTATAATTTTAGTTATTTTAATAGTAATTTTTGCAATTTATAAAGTAACTTCAAAAAATAATTCAAAACTTAGCAATGATTTTTCAGAATCAATTGAAACCGTTTATCAAGATAATTTGAGATTAGGAATATGTAGTTTTGATACTATAAATCCGTTATTAACTAAAAACAAAGAAATGGTTAATATAAATCAATTAATATATGAACCACTATTAACTTTAGATTCTTCATATAAACTAAATTTTTGCTTAGCTACTGAATATGCAAAAACTGCTACAACAACATATATAATAAAAGTTGATAATAATGTTAAATGGTCAAATGGAATGAATTTTAGTGCTAAAGATGTAAAATTTACTATAGATTTATTAAAATCAACTGATACTATATTTTCAGAAAATGTTAAGAATATATCAAGTGCAGAAGTAATTGATGATTCTACTGTAAAAATCAATTTAAGTGAAGAAACTTATTTTTTTGAAAATAATTTAATTTTTCCAATAATGTGTCAAAATTATTATTCAGGAGAAAATTTTTTTGAATCGACAAAATATCCTATTGGTACAGGTTTGTATAAAATATCATCTTTTTCAAATAATGAAATAGTACTAGAGAAAAATGAAAATTATAGAAATACTGAAAACACCAATAAAAATATTCAAAAAATAAATATCACACTGTTTAATTCAATGGGAGAACTTTATAATAGTTTTAAAATAGGCAATATAGATATTATTAATACTTCAAATTTAACATATAAAAATTATATAGGAACAATTGGGTATTATGCAAAAGAATATAAAGGTAGAGAATATGATTTTTTAAGTTGTAATTGTGATGATTATTTAATGAAACAAAAAAGTGTAAGACAAGCTATTAATTATGCAATAGATAGAGAAAATATAATATCTACAATATATAATAATAGATATTATCCATCAGAATATATACTGGATTATGGAAGTTATGTGTATAGTGGTAATTCATCAAGTTCAGGTTATAATCCTGAAAAGGCAAAAGAAATTCTTGAAACAGACGGCTGGGTATATACAAATAATAGGTGGAAAAAAAACGGATATAATTTGTATATAACAATAAGTGTAAATTCAAGTAATTCTAAAAGGGTGGAAGTAGCTAAAGTGATAAAAACGCAACTTGAAAGTATTGGAATTCAAGTTAATATAAATGAGCTTTCAGATAATCAATATAATTGGAATTTAAAAAACAAAAATTATCAAATATTATTAACAGGTGTTTATAACAGTTATAGTCCGGAACTTACATATTTCTACGGAGAAGGAAATATTGCTAATTATAAAAATGATGAAGTTTCCAGAATATTAAGTGACATCAAAAATATTACTGATCAAAAAATATTAGGAGAAAAATATAAAAATTTAGTCAATATAACTAAAGAAGATTGTGCATATATCAGTCTATACAGAAATAAAAATACTCTATTAATAAATCAAAAGGTTATAGGAAATTTTGAACCAACTAATTATGGAATATTTAGAAATTTTGAGAGTTGGAATAGAGAATAAAAAACAAATTAAAAAAATATAAAAAACATGTTGACAAAAGAAGAAATGTAATGTATATTATAGAGAGTAATACAAACAAATGTTTAAAAAGGAGAGGTAATTATGGAAAACGCAGAAAAGAAAAAAGCATTAGAGGCAGCTCTAGGGCAAATTGAAAAACAATTCGGTAAAGGTTCAGTTATGAAATTAGGAGATTTTACAGCAATGAATGTAGAAGCCATACCTACAGGAGCATTAAGTTTAGATGTTGCTTTAGGAATAGGTGGTATACCTAGAGGAAGAATAATAGAGGTTTTTGGACCAGAATCTTCAGGTAAAACAACATTAACTTTACATATGATAGCAGAGGCCCAAAAATTAGGAGGAGAAGCAGCTTTTATTGATGCTGAACATGCATTAGATCCTGTTTATGCTAAACATTTAGGAGTTGATATAGATAATTTAATAGTTTCTCAACCAGATACTGGTGAACAAGCATTAGAAATTGCAGAAGCATTAGTTAGAAGTGGTGCTTTAGATATCATTGTAGTAGATTCAGTTGCTGCATTAGTTCCTAAAGCTGAGATAGATGGAGATATGGGAGATTCTCATATTGGTTTACAAGCAAGATTAATGTCACAAGCATTACGTAAATTAGCTGGTGCTATAAATAAAACAAAAACAGTAATAGTATTTATAAACCAATTAAGAGAAAAAGTAGGAGTAATGTTTGGAAATCCAGAAACAACACCAGGAGGACGTGCATTGAAATTCTATGCATCTGTTAGATTAGACATAAGAAAAATAGAAAACTTAAAACAAGATGGAGAAGTTGTAGGTAATAGAGCAAGAGTTAAAATAGTAAAAAATAAAGTTGCTCCACCTTTTAGAGAAGCAGAGTTTGATATTATGTATGGAAAAGGAATATCAAAAGAAGGAAATATAGTAGATTTAGCAGTTAACCTTGATATTATTGAGAAAAGCGGTTCTTGGTTTAGTTATAATGAAACAAGGATTGGACAAGGTAGAGAAAATGTAAAAAAATATTTAATAGAAAACCCAGAAATAATGAAAGAAATAGAAGATAAAATTAGAGATAATTTTAATAAAGCTTTTGAAAAAAGTTTAGGTGATGAGCCTGAAGAAACAGAAGATGATGGAGAAGAATAAAAATGTATTCATTAGAAGAATTTGAAAAATATGATAAAATGAAATCAAAAGTTCTAAAATATGTTTTATATAAGAAAAGAACAGAACAAGAAGTACGTAAAAAGTTTTCAAAAGAACTTGAAGAAAATGTCTTAGATGATATAATAGAAGAACTTAAAGAAAATTTATACATAAATGATTACAACTATATAGAAAGAGCTGTAAATGAGTTTGTTAATTTAAAAAATTTATCTATAAAAGAAATAAAATACAAATTATATTCTAAAGGAATAAAAAATAGTTTAATAGATGAGTATATATATAATAATATTGACTTTCTTGAAGAATATGAACAAAAATCAGCATATAAAATAGCTTATAAAAAAAGAAACATTATGGAAGATGATGAAATAAAGGTATATTTATTAAAAAAAGGATATACTGATGAGTGTATAAAAAAAACATTAGAGTAAATACAAGGTTTATAGGTAAAACCTTATTTAAAAACCTAAATATACTATACAAGGATTGTTAATTATAATGCAAAATGTACTAACATTAGAAACAAATAAATATGAGATAAAAATAGATAATTTTGAGGGGCCATTAGACTTACTATGTCACTTAATTGAAAAAAATAAATTAGATATATTTGAAGTAAAAATAAGTGATATAACAGACCAATATATAGATTATATAAATCAAATGGAAAAAATGAATCTTGAAGTAACAAGTGAATTTTTAATAATGGCTTCTACACTATTATATTTGAAATCAAAAACACTTCTACCAAAAGAAACTGAAGATGAAGAAGAGTTAACTGAAGAACAATTATTACAAAGAATAATAGATTACAAAAAATATAAAGAAATTAGTAAAAGACTAAAAGAAAATTATGAAATATTTTCAAAACGTATATTTAAATTACCAGAAACAATAGAACTTCCTAAACAGCAATTAGAAAGAAATTACGAAAAAAATATAATTCCAGAATTGTATGCTGAAGTGATAAATAAAAATAAAGTACGTATAAACAAAAATGCTAAAAATATACAAAAAATAGCAATTACAGAAACATTTACTGTTGGTAGCAAAGTTAAAGATATGTATAGAGAATTAATTCGCAATAAAAAATTTGTATTTAATAGATTATTTTCTATTAAAAAGCATAATAAAAATGAAGTTGTTACAGCTTTTAGTGGACTTTTGGAAATGTCTAGAAGAAGCAAAGTATTAACACAGCAAGAAGAACTATTTGGAGATATTACTGTAACTAAAAATAATGCAAGATAATAAAAATTAAAGAAATATATGTAGTTGAATTTGCAAAAGTATAAACAAATAAAAAATGGAAAAAATAGTAATATACATACACAAGAATATTTATAAAGAGGTGTTATATATTGCTATTTTTTATCACTATATCAATAATATTAGTTAATGTTATAATGTTAATTTTCTCAAGTTTTAAATTAATTGTTACTAATTTAGAAATTAATAATTCAAACAATAAAATAATGCCTATTTATGAACTTAAAATTGCATTTTATCTGTTAGGGAAAATAAAACTTTTTAGCTTTAAAATTAATAATAATAAAACTAAAAAAATATTAGAAAAAGATTTTATTAAGCAAAAAATAGAAAATATAAAAATAAAATCACATGAGAAAAGTAAAAAACAGAAAAAATTTCAAATCAAAATTTTAAAACAATTTATAAAAAAATTAGAATTAGAAAGCATAAACTTATTAATATATGTAGATACAAAAAATGTTATATTAACATCATATTTTGTTGGTATAATTTCTAGTATTATTCCTAATATTTTAAAAGAAAATATTAAAAATTTTGACAGCAAACATCATATATTTAAAATTACTCCATTATATAAAAACCAAAATTATATTTATATAAAATTAAATTGTATAATTAATATTAAAATAGTACATATTATCAGTATGTATAAACTTGGTAATAAATATAAAGGAGGGAAGAAGTATGAAAGATCACCCTATAGAAGGTTTAATGTTAACTGCTATGGAAAGTATTAGAAGTATGATAGATGTAAATACAATAATAGGTGAACCAATGGAAATTTCAGAAGAGATTACTATAATACCAATATCTAAAGTTGGTTTTGGACTAGCAGCTGGTGGGAGCGAATTTAAAGATGAAACTGTTGAAGGGTATTTAAGAAAACAAAATGATGAGAAAGAAATTCAATATAGATTACCTTTTGGAGGAGGCTCTGGTGTAGGTGCTAGTATAACTCCAGTAGCTTTTATAGTGGTTCAGAGTGAAACAGTTAAACTAATGCCGGTTGAACATAATAATTGTATAGATAAACTTCTAGATTATGTTCCTGATTTATTTGAAAAAATAAATAAATATATGGATAAAAAAATAGAAAATAAAGAAAAACAAACAGAAAAAATTATAGAACAGATGAGAAAAAATTCACAATAAGTATAAAGAGAGGTAATAATAAATGTTAGATAAATGCAATATATGTCCACATAATTGTAATGTAAATAGAAATCTAGGACAATTAGGTAGATGCAAAAGTAATGCTAATGTAAAAATTGCATTAGCATCATTACATAAATTTGAAGAACCATGTATTAGTGGCGAAAATGGTTCTGGTACAGTATTTTTTTCAAATTGTAATTTAAGATGCACATATTGCCAAAATTATGAAATAAGTCATTTAGGAAAAGGAAAAGAAATAACAATTAAAGAATTAGCAGATATTTTTATAAATCAACAGGAAAACGGAGCTCATAATATTAATTTAGTAACACCTACAATGTATGTGTATCAAATTATTGATGCTATTAAAATTGCAAAACCAAATGGACTTACTATTCCTATTATTTATAATACAAATAGCTATGAAAATGTTGAAACAATCAAACTGCTAAAAGGATATATAGATATTTATTTGCCAGATTTAAAATATTTTTCAAATGAGTTATCAAAAAGATATTCAAAAGCTGACAATTATTTTGAAAATGCCACACAAGCAATAAAAGAGATGTATTCTCAAGTTGGAGGACCTGTATTTAGCGAAAATGGATTGCTAAAAAAGGGAGTTATTATTAGACATTTAGTTTTACCACATTATTTGCAAAACACTAAAAATATTTTAAAATGGATTAAAAATAATTTACCAGATGATATATACGTAAGTGTGATGGCACAATATTTCCCATGTTATAAAGCTGTAAATGATGATAAAATAAATAGAAAATTAACAAAACATGAATATAAGACAATTGAAGATTACATATATTTAATAGGTTTAGAAAATGGCTACTTGCAAGACCTAGAGGAAAATGAAGAACAATATGTTCCACACTTCTAAATAATAGTAGTGTGGAACATAAAAAATATTACCAAAATTTCATAATAGAATGTAATATTGATCCGTCAGTGCTTTTTATAACTACATAATTTGCATCATTATCAGTTCCATAATAAGCAATTATATTATTTTCAGATAACTTAATTTGTTTTTTATATAATATTTCAAATTCATTGCATTCATGTGAACAGCATAAGGTATCTGGCAAAATTTCTGTGGCAATATCTAAATAGCATAAATTGTTCATGTGATTATTTACATCTATATCAGATTTTCGTATTTTGTAATCTAATTCAGTAGAATAATCTTGTAATTCAGTTAATTTTGGTAAATCAGTTATTCCAAAAACTGATTTATCTTCAGGTATGTAACCTTCAATTATTTTATCTTGAATTTTAACAACTTTGTTATGAATAGGGTTTATTAATACCCATTTAGAAGATGCAATGCATACTATATCTCCTTTGGAATTAAGAACTTCGAAATCTCTATAAGAATATAGTTTAGTATTATATCTAGACCAGGTTTTAACTGTAAGAATATCGTTATATTTAGGTCTGGATATGATTTTGACTTTCCAATTTAATAAAGCCCAGGAAAGATTTGTTTTTTCGATATCGGTTACGCCATAGCCAATGCTTGAAGAATGCATTTCGGCGATATTTTCTAATATGGAAAGTAGGCCTTTGTTGCTGAGATGGTTTGATTTGTTTAAGAGTGTTAGGTCTACTCTGAAGTTTTTAGTAAAAAACATGGTTTGTGCCTCCTTGTGAAATGTGTTAGTGGTGTTATAAATAAATTTTTTTGGGGTGTGGTGCCGAGAGAAAAAATTTGTTACTTTTGAAAAAACAAATTCCTTCAAACGCGGTGTGGTGCGTACTTGGTTTATTGGACTTGTTACGATAATGACTGAGGTTGAATGTTTGAGGGCTCAGGCCGGAGATTTGTTTTTTCAAAAGTAAAAATTTCTTTCTCCGAATGAGGTTGGGAGTATGTATTTATTTATAACTATATAATCACTATTAATTGATATTATTATAACATTATTTTGGGTAAAATCAAGGTGGAGTGGAAATTTTGTTGAGTTATAAGTAAATATTTTACTAAGATATAGGTAAAGAGTTTATTAAGATACAAATAAAAATTATACTAGGATATAGGATATAAGTAAATATTTATTTAACTAATTTATTAATCTGTATGAATTTTATTAGGATGTATGAACAAAAGCAAATCAAATTTGACAAATTGTAGAAAATATAATACTATTATGTAAAATTATGCTAGTAAGGGGGACTTATAAATATGAAAGAAAAAGTAATGCCAAGAACATTGCCAGGTTTTATGCAATTATTGCCAAATGAGCAAATATTATTTAATGAAATGAAGGAAAAAATACAAAAAACTTATGAGAAGTTTGGTTTTTTACCACTAGATACTCCTATAATTGAATCATCAGAAGTATTGTTAGCAAAAGCAGGTGGGGAAACTGAAAAACAAATATATAGATTTAGTAAGGGAGATTCAGATTTATCTTTAAGATTTGATTTAACTGTGCCACTTGCAAAATATGTTACAGAAAATTATGCTAATTTAAGTTTTCCATTCAGAAGATATCAAATAGGTAAAGTATATAGGGGTGAAAAAGCACAAAGAGGAAGATTCCGCGAATTTTACCAATGCGATATAGATGTGATAGGAGAAAATGAATTAAGTTTAATAAATGATGCAGAAATTCCAAGCGTAATTTATGCTACATTTAAAGAGCTAGGCTTTGATGATTTTACAATTAGTATAAATAATAGAAAAATATTGAATGGATTATTTGAATCATTAGAATTAAAAGAAAAATCAGTAGATATATTAAGAATTATAGATAAAATTGATAAAATAGGAAAAGAAAATGTAATTAAAGAAATTAAAGCTCTAAAAGTGCCAGAGGAAAAAATAAATACTATTATGAATTTTATAGCTATTACAGGAGATGTAGAATATACAATATCAGAATTAAGAAAATTAAATATTAAAAATGATTTATTTGAATTAGGTGTAAATGAATTAGAAGAAGTTGCAAAAAATATAAATCTTTTTGGTGTACCAAAAGAAAATTATAAAATAGATTTAACTATTGCAAGAGGTTTAGATTATTATACTGGAACAGTATATGAAACATTTTTAAATGAATATAGATCACTTGGAAGTGTATGTTCAGGTGGTAGATACGATAATTTAGCAGAATATTATACAGATAAAAAATTGCCAGGTGTTGGAATTTCTATAGGTCTTACAAGATTGTTTTTTCAATTAAATGATAAAAAAATTATTGAAGCAGGAAATAAATCAATATCAGAAGTTTTAATAATTTCTATGGTAGATGATTTTACAAAAAGCATAGAAATTGCTACAAAATTAAGGAATGCAGGTATTAATACACAAATATATACAAATAATGCCAAAATAAAAAATCAATTTAAATATGCAAGTAGATTAAATATTCCATATGTTATAGTAATAGGTGAAGATGAAATTAAAGAAAATAAAATCTCTTTAAAAAATATGGAAAATGGAGAACAAGTTTCTATTTCAATTGAAGAAGCTATAAAGGTACTAAATAAATAATAAAACATATGAAGAAAAATTTTATATATTAAATAAATAAAATAATAAAACAAATGAAAAAATCAAATTTATTAATAGAATAATAAATTGTGTGAAAAAGTGATAGATTTACTAAACAAAAAACATAATATATTTGGGGCAGTATAAAATAAAGGAGGCTGTCTATGCAAAATAATATAGAAAATAATATGTATACAGAAGAAAAAAATAATTGTATTCAAGAGTTTATTAATACAATAAAATTAAAATTAGAAAAAGAAAAAATATTAGTAGTTGATAGATTTGAAGAAGATTTTGCTGTATGTGAAGATAGAAGTAGCAAAAAAATGATAAACATAGAAATATCAAAACTACCAGAACAAGTTAAAGAAGGCGATATATTAAGATTTAAAAATAATAAATATGAAATAGATGAGGAAAAAAGAAAAGAAATAGAAAAAAGAATTAATGATAAAATGAAAAATCTATTTAATGACTAAAGAAAGTTTTTTAGGGGGCAAAATACAAATGAGTAAAAAAAGTACAAAGAGTATAAATAAACTAGTTAGTACCATTATGACCATAATTATAATAATAATTACAGCATACTTTGGCGGAGATAGTATATTCAAAAAATTTACTGCGGAAAGTCAAGAAGTAGTTGGTGTACAAGGATTAGACAATATATCAATTCAAACAGGAGATTCATGTATATCTAAAATTGATATAAACGAAAATACATTAAGAGTGTATTATTTTGATGTTGGTCAAGCAGATAGTATACTAATAGTAAATAATGGACAATCAATGTTAATAGATGCAGGAAATAATGATGATGGTGATTTAGTAGTTAATAATTTAAAAAAGATTGGAATACAGAAATTAGATTATGTTGTAGGAACACATCCACACGAAGATCATATAGGCGGTTTAGATGATGTAATAAATAATGTAGATGTAGGAACAATTTATATGCCTAAAACTACTACAACAACTAAAACATACGAAGATGTAATAGATGCAATAGCTAATAAAAAGAAAAAAATAACAGTTCCGAAAGTTGGAGATACTTTTAATGTAGGAAACGCAAAATGTGAAATTATGTCTATAGAAGATAACAAGAAGAACTTAAATGCATGTTCAATAGTAATAAGAATGGAATATGATGGAACAAGTTATTTATTTACAGGTGATGCTGAAAAAGAAAATGAAGTAGCTAGAAATTGGCCACAAACAGATATATTAAAATCAGGACATCATGGTTCAAGAACAAGCTCATCACAAAAATTTTTAGATGAGATAAAACCTAGTCTTATTATAATTTCATGTGGAAAAAATAATGATTATGGTCATCCACATAAAGAAACAATGGAAAGATATAATAAATTAGGAGCAACAATTTATAGAACAGATGAAAGTGGAAATATATTAGTTATACAAACAAATCAATAGATGCTTCTAGAATTAACTATACCTAAAAAAAGTAGAGTTCAAAATCAGAGTTCAAAAATTAAAAGAGGTGCTTTATGTATAATAATGAAATATCAAATATATTAAAATATAAAATTAAATTAGGAAAATACAATGAAGCTATACAAATTCTAGAAAAAGAAATATTGGAAATATATATATCAAAAATAAAAGAAATTGATAATGATTTCCAATATACTACTCTTATAAACCTTATGGATAAAGCACAATATGTATTAAATCAACATTATAACATTCAATTAAAAAAATATTTTTACATTATAAATGACCAATGTAGTGAAGAATATGAAGTATATATTTTGATGAAAATATATAGGGAAATAAAGGAAGTGAATAGATGAATAATTTTGAATATATAACTAAGATATGTGAATATGAAACCAAGTCAAAGGAAAAGCAAAATTTAAGACATTTAAAAACTGTTTTAGATAAAGTTATTAATTATATTATTAATAAAAAAAGAGAGAATCCAGAGATGACACTGAGTGATATTAATGAAGAAATAGATGATAAAGTTCAAAATTTCCTGTCAAGCACAATAGAAAATAATGTTATAAGAAGTGTTATGGAATGTTATTTGGAAAATAATATGTATTCCGGAAAAATAAATGTTAGTAATTTATATGATAAAATATGTGAAAGAGAAAGAAAAGGAGAAATAGATATTGATAAGTTAGATAGAGAAAAAATTCCATATTCATTTAATGTGGAAAAAAGTATGGAAAATCTAATTATCGTATTACTGAAAAATATAAGGTATCAGCAAGAATGTTTTGATAAAATTGAAGGCTTAAATGAATTAATGCAAGTATTGAAAATGCAATCACCTAAAGTTAGAGAGTTAACAATAAGGAAAACTTTGAATGAGTTAAATTATACAGCAGAAGAAAAAGAAAATTTTATTAAAGCTCTAAAAGATGGTTATAAAATTTATTTTAAAAGTGAAAGAGAAACAATTGAAGAAAAAATAAAAGAACATACATGTGAAAGTAGAAAAAAATTAAAAGAAGATTGTATAAAACATATAACCGAAAGTATAAAATTTTTGAATACATTTGGTCTACTAGAAGACTTTACAAATTCTAACAATAAATCATATAAGAAAGTTTATATAAATAATATAAATTATACACCAAAACAAGTTAAAGAACTATTAAGTGAAGAAAAATTGAAAAAATTAAATATAGAGGAACTAATGGTATTATCTTCATACTGGACTAATAGAGTAAACAAAGTATTACAACATATAAATATGGCTTTATTTATTATTAATGATAAAGAAATATTAAAGGAAGATAAAAAAGAGAAAAATGGAATTAGATATGTGGTAACAGAAGAAGATGTAATTAATATTATACTTAAAATGAATGTTATTCACAAAATATATTTAGATATATATAAACAAATTGAAAGTACCGAAGAATATAAGCCAGTTATCAAATTAAATAAACATATCCAAGAGGTTCAAAGAACATATGGCAAGCAATACAAAAAATACTTTGATAGATTATTTCCTAATAGTGAAAATAATTTAAAAAATGATATTATAGATTCTAGTTTATATGAAAATGCTAGATATAATTCATACAAAGTAAAAACATTTAATATGCAAGCATTACTAGTATGTTTATGCAATTCGAATTCTAAGAACGTTGAGAATTTTGGATATATAGAAGAAAAAGACAAAGGAAAAAAAGAAATATTGATTGGCGTAGATGTAAAAGGTCTAAATATGCAGTACGCACTACATATGCCAAAACATGTAGTATTAGAATATTTAAAAGAAGCACAAGGAAATACAATGTTTCCAAAATATCAAGGAAGTGAAGATTTTACATTAAGAGAAGGAGAAATGCTAAAATCACATATTTTGGTACCTTTAACAGAAGAAGCGGATAATCAAATTAAATTGGCTACAGAAGCATTAACCCCTTTAGATAGATATGCAAAAACAGTAAGACACATAAATTATTATAGAAAACAAGGTAAAATGCCTGAACATATGATGGATTGTATACAAAGTAAAAAAGGTAAAAGATATGTGTACAAAAGAAAATATGTAGACTTAGCAGGTGAAGGTGATAAGGAATTAGGTATGTAGAACCAATATTAAAATTTTTACACTTTTGAAATATTATTTTTCATAATTTTTCAAAGTGTAAAGGTTTTAATAGCTTTGAAAATATTTGCCGATGGAATAAGGAGTTTATGAATCAAATATAAAAAATACCAAAAGTAGAAAAAACAAAAATAAAAATATTAAAAAAAGAAGAAAGTTAAAAATAATTGTAGACAAAATTAATAACATATGATATTATAATCAAGTAATAAATGCCTGAGTGGCGGAACTGGCAGACGCACTGGATTCAAAATCCAGCGGGAAACCATGTGGGTTCGAGTCCCACCTTAGGCACCATAAAAAAAGGAGTAGCAATCATGAAAAAAATAGCAATAATAAATGATGTACATAGTAACTATTTATTATTGAAATCAGTTTTAGATGATATAAAAAAATATAATGTTGATGATTTTATATTTTGTGGGGATTATATAACGGATGGCTTTGACAACGATAAAGTATTGGATATAATAAAAAGTAAGACTAAAAATATTATAGCAGGCAATAGAGATTTATCAATTGCCAATTATGATAACAAGTCATGGGAAGATATTAATCAAATGAAATCCATGTTATATGCATATACTAATACAACAGATGAAAATAAAACTTTTTTAAAAACACTACCAATTTTTAAAATCATAAATATTGAAAATAAAAAAATTTGTTTTTCACATAGAACACCTTTTAATGTCAGAAAACTAGTAAACAACAATAGTTACGATGTTTTTGATAAATTAATTGATGATTTTTCTTGCGACATATATTTATTTGCACATACACATATACCATTTCATATAATATATAGAAATAAGCATTTTATAAATTCTGGAGCTATTAGTTGTTCGGTTGATAATAATCCACACTCAACCTATGGAATACTGTCAATTCAAGAAAACGATATACAATACTCGCAAAAGGAGTTATATTATAATTTTGAAGATGTAAAGAAATATTATATAGAGAGTAATTATCATAGAGAATGTAAAGAATGGTCTAATTTAATTTTATACACATTACGAGACGGATTTGATTATTGTTGTGATTTTATACAATTTATAAATAAATTTAGTAATGGTAGTGAGAAAATAATCAGTGATTTATGGCATATAAAATTTGAGGAATATATGCACTACAAAAATCTGGAAATATTTTAGATTAGGTACAAGGCAATTCTTATTTTAATAAATATTCTAAAAAATTCTAGAGAAAGAATCTCTAGAATTTTTTTAGTTGTTATTCAATTTCATTGTGCAAAATTTTTAAAACAATATTTTAAATAAAAACTTTTTGGGACTATTCCTGCTTTGTAGAGAATAAACCATAACGGTCTAGTTAGTATAAAAAATCTCTTGTATGTTTTGAAATCATGGTATGTTCGTATTGGATTGCTCATAATTTCTTCAAATTGATTATCAGAGATATTTAGCCTAATTTTAATTTTTTCAATTAATTCTGTAGAACATTTTACATTAACCGTAATTAAGTTTAATGCCTCATTTCTATTCATTTGTCCAGAACGAATTAAAGCTGAATACTCATTGACTCTTTCGTCAATTTGAACTTTTTGGCGAAGGAAAAAATCATAATTAAAACGCGTAAAATCATTTTCACAATGATGAGAAGAATAATCTTTCCAATCATATTTCTCTTTAAGATAGTGTTTTACTTGTTTCTTGTTATAATCCAAATAATAAAGTGGTCGAACTCGTTTTATTTTATCAATACAAACCCATCTAATAAAGTCTTTCATCCATAAATTTGGATATGTTTTCATTGGAATACTTCCATATTTTTTGTGAACATCTGAAATATACTTTCCATCAACATATGCCCAACTTAATGGTTGTATGCCTTCTGTCCGAAAAGAATGACCTTCCACAATATATTTAATTCCATTGTCATGTGCAACCTTATATAATGCGGTTATTAATCCAATATCAGTTGGGGCATCAATATCAATCACACCTGACAGCAAAAATGCTCTGAATATATCGTTCATCTCTTTAGGCTCAACAGAATAATCAATAAAATCAATATTTAGTTTATTGCACATACAAGTCATATTATGCTTAGCTATTTCTGTATCCCATCCATTATTAAAATGAACAGCCAAAGGTCGTAATCCACTTTTAAAGCAAAAATCTAATAAATATGAGGAATCACAGCCACCGCTTATTCCAATTACACAATCATATTTATTATTACTTCCATGTTCCTTGATTTCAGTAACAATTTTGTCAAGTATCTTTTTTCCGTCATCATTATTAGGGTATTCTCTTTCCAACATATCATGTCTAAAACAGTAGTTACATATACCATTTTCTCTAATGAAACAATCTTCTATTGTTTCATCAAATAAACACCGCTTACAACTTTTCATAATGAATTCTCCTTTTCTATATTGTTTTCAATAAATTTTTCACAATTTTGATACAAAGAAATTACAATTTCTTGTATTAAATTTTATATAATTAATATTGTAATAAATTTTTGAGCAAAAGTCAAATTTATGTAAAATCTGCAAGTAAAAAAATTATGAAATTTTCACAATACTAATGAAAATTTTTGCAAATTTTTACGAAAATGGCTGTGACTTGTAAGTGAAAATGTCCCAAATTTTGATTCAATTTGTAAATGAAAAT
>ERZ808277.303-NODE-303-length-16504-cov-2.661560_pt1 | contig 16504 bp, 14 predicted proteins | sample MGYA00521240_ERZ808277 | MGnify/ENA primary metagenome ERZ808277 (study PRJEB31516, sample SAMN03275599) | gut metagenome | biome: mammalia-associated habitat; material: feces | host: Papio cynocephalus | place: Kenya | collected 2012-07-17 ... | reverse complement strand
CAGCAGAGAGTTGCCATTGCCAGGGCGTTGGTGAACAGGCCCTCTGTGTTATTTGCCGATGAGCCTACGGGTAGTCTGGATTCGGCAACAAAACAGGAAATCCATAGGGTTCTTTTTGATCTGAGGGAGAGTACTGGACAGACGATTGTCATAGTAACGCATGACGAGGGATTGGCTTCGTTATGTGACAGATGCCTGAAGATGAAGGATGGGAGATTCATTTAGATTCAAGAGATTCGAGGTCAGACACAGGGACTCGGCATTGAAAGTAGGAACTGATGCTGTGGTGCTAGGCTCCGTTATGACTATTGATGGCAGTGAGCGGTCTGCTCTTGACATTGGCACTGGTACGGGCGTGATTGCATTGATGGCTGCTCAGCGCACTGAAGGTTCTTGTATGATAACAGGAATTGATATTGATCCGCTTTCGGCCAGGGAGGCGGCCTGGAATTTTGAGCATTCTCCATGGAAAGACCGTTTATCATCGATGTGCTGCTCTCTTGATGAATTTTGTGACGGGCATTTGGAAAGAAAGTATGACCTGATATTCTCCAATCCTCCTTATTATGATGACTCGTTGAAGAACCCGGATGCCAGAGAGGCGATGGCGCGGCACACCCATTCTTTGTCGCATAGCGATTTATGTTCGCGCGTAGGCTGTCTTCTCGCTCTGTCCGGGCGGTTTTGTGTGATTCTTCCGTCAGATAGCATGCCGCGTTTTCGCCGTATTGCTGGTTCTTTTGGGCTTGTGGCAAACCGCATTGTCGAAGTGAGCACTACCGAGAGTAAGAAAGCTTCACGTGTAGTGGCAGAGTTCTCTCGTAACATCAAAACTACGACGTTGGAGGCCATTTTCCTTCAATGTAACGGTGCGCGGAGTGAAAAGTTTGCCGAATTGACAAAAGACTTTTATCTATAATAATTCGCCACAAATGGGGATTTCTGCCCCAAATTTATGCTTTTCACCACAAACGTGGAGCATTTGTTTCGCCTTTATTTCTTAAAGGGCTAAATTTGCTATCAAACAAATTGTATTTTAGAAGATGTACGACATTAAATCATCAGACAATTTCGTCCTCCGCTTTGAGCAGACGGTGAAAGAGTGCTGGGATATGCCCGCACTTAGTGACTACAAGTCCTCTCCACTTACTTATGGTGAACTTGCCAGAGAAATAGAGACACTTGTCCTTCTGTGGAAGAATGCTGGACTTAAAAAAGGTGACAAAATCGCCATCAATGCACGTAGCAGTGCAGCTTGGGCAAAACTTTTCTATGCTGCACAAGCCGGGGGATTTGTGGCAGTGCAGATATTTAACGCTTTCACCCCATCAGATACGGTTAGTCTCGTAAATCATTCCGAATCGCGAATATTATATACGGAGAAACCTATCTTTGACAAGATGAATTTCGACGAGTTGCCAGAGCTTGTGGCAGCGATTGATACAAGAAGTGGGGTGCTTCTTGCAAGTCGTGGCAATTTTGAAGAGCTTTACGCGACTAAGGACAAGGCGTTCGAGGATTCTCATGCAGGCGGATACGGCCCAGATAAGGTGAATTTCACTCCTGTGGAACTTGATGATATCGCTGCTATCATGTATACTTCAGGCTCGACCGGCAACCCTAAGGGAGTGATGCTTGCCAACAGGAATCTTAGTATGAATGTTTATTTCCTCCCTACGCACGTTCCTTTCAGAAGGGGAGAAAACTATGTCAGCATACTGCCTTATGCGCATATCTTTGGTATGACTGTGGATATGGTGGCCCCTTTGTGCTACGGAATGCACCTTGTGGTACTCGGTCTTCCTCCGATTCCATCTAACCTCAAGCCGGCACTTCGTGAGTTTAAGCCGCGTGTGTTCTTCTCTGTGCCGCTTGTGCTTACAAAGCTCATAGAGGATACTCTTGGTGAGTTTATACACAGTAAGAGCGGTTCAGCCAAACTTGAGGATTACAAGAACAATCCGGACTTCTGCAACGCTCTTAGGATTATCTTTGATCAGGCTCTTGGCGGACATATTGAGATGTTTGCCACTGGTGGTGCTGCTATTCCGGAACATTTTGAGAAATTGCTTGTGGAGCAGCTTCAGCTTCCGTTCATTACCGGATATGGTATGACCGAGACAGCTCCAGTTATCAGTATCGGACATCTTGGACACTATAAACTAAGAGAGTGCGGCGAGTGGATACGCGAGGGTGTTGACCTCAAAATAGACTCTTCCAATCCGTCTAAAGTTCCTGGCGAGATTCTTGTCAAGGGAAACATTGTGTTCAAGGGGTATTACAAGAACGAAGAGGCCACCAAAGCCGCTTTCACTCCTGACGGGTGGTTCCGTACTGGAGATCTTGCCACTATTGATGAAGATGATAGCCTTTTCATCGTGGGTAGATGTAAGAGTATGATTCTGTCATCCAATGGACAGAATATTTTCCCTGAAGAAATAGAAGTTGTCCTTAACTCTCTGCCTTACGTGGCTGAGTCTCTTGTCGTTTCACGTAAGGATAGGCTTGTCGCTCTAATTGTTCCGGATATGAATCTTGCTGGAGATCTGGATGCGGCTGGATTGAAGAGTATAATGGACAGTAATTTGGAAATTCTTAACCAAAAAATGCCTATTTATTCTCAAGTAGCCTCGTACGAACTGCGCTATGATCCTTTTGCGAAGACTCCGAAAGGAAGCATTAGGCGGTTTATGTACGAGTAAGGCACCGGGGCGAAGTGTTTTCGCCCCAGTGCTTTTGTTTTAAGACTGTTATAAAAACTAGAGATATATGTATAAACTAGAACCGACCGACAATTTTATTTACACATTTGAGACTTCAGTTAAAGAATGCTGGGACAAACCTGCACTTGATGACTATAGAGTTTCAAGTGTCACTTATGGACAACTGGCTGCAGAAATCGAAGAACTTATCCTTTTCTGGAATGCCATCGGCCTCAAGAAAGGCGACAAGATAGCCATCAATGCCAGAAGTAGTGCGGCTTGGGCCAAACTTTTCCTTGCATCTCAGGTTGGAGGCTTTGTCTCAGTGCAACTTTTTAATGGGTTTACCCCATCTGATACAGCAAGCCTGGTGGCTCATTCCGATGCAAAACTGCTTTATTCGGAGAAGCCTATTGTTGACAAGATGGATCTTGCCACAATCCCAAATGTGAAGGCTGTATTCGATACCAAAAGCGGAGATCTACTTTGTGGCAGGGACAATGTACCAGAGGTTTATGCTCATAAGTCCGAGCTTTTCCATGAGGCTCATCCTCATGGACTGACTCCAGCAGATATTCACTATGAACTCCCAGACTTTGATAGCCTTGCTGCCATCATGTATACCTCCGGCTCTACCGGTAACCCTAAGGGAGTGATGCTGACTAATCTCAACCTCTCTGCTAATGTAGAGCTTATTCCGAGACATTTTCCGTATCGCCGGGAGGATAATTATGTAAGTGTGCTTCCTTATGCGCATATTTTCGGAATGGTGTATGATATGCTCGCTCCTTTGTGCCTGGGAATGCATCTTGTCGTGCTTGGACTTCCTCCTGTACCTGCCAATTTGAAACCAGCTATGAGGGAGTTCCGGCCTTATGTGTTCTTTGCTGTTCCTCTGATTCTCGTGAAGATGCTTGAGGATTCAATAGGAGAGTTTATTCATAGCAAGAGTGGAGCAGCCAAGCTTGCTGACTACAAGAATAACCCTGACTATTGCGAGGCACTTTCTACCATCTTTATGAAGGCTCTTGGTGGAAATGTTGGCTTGTTTGTGACTGGTGGCGCTGCAATTCCTGAGCACCTGGAGAAACTATTTGTGGAGCAACTTCAGCTTCCATTCGTAACAGGATACGGCATGACAGAGGCGGCACCGACCATCTGCCTTGGACATAAAGGGACCTACAAGCTTAAGGAGTGCGGTGAGTATGTGGATGAGGCTGTGGACTTGAAGATAGACTCCACAGATCCAGAGAACATTCCAGGAGAGATTCTTATCAGGGGCAATGTCGTGTTTAAGGGATACTACAAGAACGAAGTCGCTACTGCCGCTGCCTTTACGGAGGATGGATGGTTCCACACAGGTGATCTCGGTACTATGGACAAGGACCATAGCGTATTTATCGTGGGCAGGTGCAAGAGCATGATTCTGTCAGCCAACGGGCAGAATATTTTCCCGGAGGAGATAGAGGTTGTGCTCAATGCTTTCCCTTTTGTGGCAGAGTCTTTGATTGTCTCTCGTAAGGATAGGCTTGTTGCGCTTATTGTGCCTGATATGAATAGAGCCGGTGATATGGATGCCAATGCACTGAAGGGTGTTATGGATGGATATATTGAAGCACTCAACAAGAAGATCCCTTCATATTCTCAAGTGAGTGCATACGAATTGCACTATGATCCTTTCGCTAAGACGCCGAAAGGAAGTATAAAACGTTTTATGTATGAATAATAACGGAAGAAGAGTAGTCATTACTGGAGCCGGAATAATTTCTCCAGTGGGAAATGACGTTAATACATTTTGGGAGAGCTTGAAAGCCGGAAAGTGCGGAATTACGCGCATAGAGGATTTTACAGAATATAACCTCCCGATTCATGTTGCAGGTAGGGTCAAAGATTTTGATCCGCTCCAGCATGGACTTACGGTTGCTGAGAAGCGTAGAAATGACCTTTATAGCCAGTACGCTCTTGCTGCGGCCTCGGAAGCTATGGCTGCTTGCGGTCTGGTGTCCCGTGAGAATATTGAACCAGAAAGGTTCGGAGTATATATCGGCTCCGGCATTGGCGGCATCAATACCATGGTTGCGCAGACCAAAGTGCTTTTTGAGGAAGGTGTAGAAAGGATCTCACCACTTTTTGTGCCGATGATGATTGGCAATATAGCCGGTGGTAATGTGGCTATAAAGTACAAGGCACAAGGGCCTTGTCTAACACATGTATCTGCTTGTGCTACTGGTACCAATTCTATTGGAGAAGCTTATCTTGCCATAAAGTACGGTCGAGCGGATGCTATTCTTACTGGAGGCAGTGAGGCTGCTGTGACCCCTCTTGCCATCGGTGGTTTTGCCAATAGTCGTGCTCTTACTACCGAGTCGGATCCGACCAAGGCTTGTCTGCCTTTTGATGCCCGTAGAGGTGGCTTCGTGATGGCAGAAGGGGCTGCTTTGATGATGCTTGAGGAATACGAGCACGCAGTGGCAAGAGGTGCGAATATCATCGCTGAGGTGTGTGGCTACGGTTGCACTTGCGATGCGCATCATTATACTGCGCCTCGTCCTGATGGTGTTCCTGCTGCTAGAGCTATCCGTGAGGCTCTTGATGAGGCTGGATATCGTGATGGAGAGAATCTATATATCAATGCTCATGGCACCGGAACACACCTCAATGATGCATCTGAGACCAATGCATTCAAGCTTGCCCTTGGTGACAAGGAGGCAAGACGTGCATCAATCAGCTCTACTAAGTCTATGCATGGACACATGTTTGGGGCAACCGGTGCTGCCGAACTTGTAGCTTCGGCATTTGCTTTGAAAGAGGGCATTGTTCCTCCAACCATCGGACTTGAGCAGCCGGATCCTGAGTGTGATCTCGACTACACACCGCTTACAGCAAAAAAACGTGACCTTGATATAGCAATATCCAATTCTCTTGGCTTTGGCGGACATAATGTCTGTGTGGCTTTGAGGAGAATTGACTAACAATGATAACAAATGAATAGAGAAGAAATAAAGAATCACTTGCCTCATCGAGAGCCTATGCTGCTCGTGGATGAGTCAGAAATGGATGGAGAGTATGTGGTTTCCAAATATACTATCCGAGACAACGAATTTTTCACGCAAGGTCATTTCCCTGGGTATCCTGTAGTGCCGGGGGTGATACTCTGTGAGATTATGGCGCAGTCAAGTTTTCTGCTCATACCTCAGGAGGAATTGAAATCAAATACTGCTTTCTATGCAGGTCTTGACAATGTGAAGTTCAAGAATTCGGTTTTTCCTGGGGATACCGTGTGTGTCAGAGCTCGCACTGTAGGCCGTAAGGGCCCACTTGTAGTGGTGGAAGCAAAGGCTTCGGTAAATGGCAAACTTGCTTGCCAGGGGAAACTCTCGTTTATGTTGGTTCCAAATGAAAAATTGAAATAAAATGGCATACGGATTATTGAAAGGGAAGAAAGGCATCGTATTCGGTGCCCTGAATGATCAGTCTATCGCATGGAAGGCTGCTTTGAAAGCTGCAGAAGAAGGTGCTGAACTCGTACTTACGAACACACCGGTTTCCATCCGTCTTGGAACCATAGATCAACTCGCGCAGCAGTGTAATGCTAAGGTTATTCCAGCTGATGCTACTTCTTTAGAGGATTTGCAAGGTCTTGTGGATGGTGCCATGGGGCAGTTTGGCGGCAAGTTTGATTTTGTGCTCCATTCCATCGGAATGTCTCCAAATATCCGTAAAAATAAGCCATACGAGGATACTAATTATGATTTCTTTGGCAAAACACTGGATATTTCCGCCTTGTCATTCCATAAGCTGCTTAACGTCTTGTACAAAAAGGACGCCCTTAATGAATGGGGTTCTGTGGTGGCACTGACATATATCGCTGCACAACGTACATTCCAGGGGTACAATGATATGGCGGATGCCAAGGCTCTCCTTGAATCTATTGCAAGAAGTTTTGGAGTCATATATGGAAAGCATCGCCATGTGCGCATCAACACTGTTTCTCAGTCTCCTACAAAGACAACAGCGGGGAGCGGTATTGCTGGAATGGAGGAAATGTTTGTGTATGCGGACAAGATGTCTCCGCTGGGCAATGCATCTGCATCCGACTGCGCTGACTATATAGTGAGCTTGTTCTCAGACTTGACCAAGCATGTCACGATGCAGACTCTGTACCATGACGGAGGTTTCTCGTCCACTGGACTTACCGCTGAGGTAGTGGATGCATTCACAAAAGGTTATAGGTGAATATATGAAAACGAAAAGAGACCGGCTAAAAGCAATTTAGTCGGTCTCTTTTGTGATTCCGGCGCGATTCGAACGCGCGACCCACAGCTTAGAAGGCTGTTGCTCTATCCAACTGAGCTACGGAACCAATCCTCAAAGCAGCTCCCCTTAATGCTCGGGAACACTGCTGGTGAATGGTATGACGACCACTTCACCTAAATAGACTGCAAATATAGGAATAATTTCCGAAATAGTATCATTTCCTGCGGATCATCGTGTGACTGAAATATGAAATGATGCCGAGTATGATGATTAGAAGCGCGTGAAGTTCGTGACTTAGCGTTGCATATACAATGCCTGTCTCCCATGCGGTGCCGTAAAGAGTCTGTATGCATAGAGCAACAAGATAATGATATGCGCCAATGCCGCCTGGTACTGGTATTACTGAAGCAATGTTTCCCACACCGGAGATGAATAGCGCATCTATGAGACCAAGGTGTGAAAGTTCTGGAAGTGCTAGAAGCATGAACCAGCTCATGAAGAGATACATAACCCAGATGCCAATCGTAGTGGCAAGAAATAGGAACTTGTTCTTGATGTGGGCTATACTTGCGATGCCAATACCGAGATTGCGTATCAATTGTGCATTGGTCTTGAAAAATTCGTTCTTGTGCTCAAACTTAATAGTAAGAACAAAATATCCTACCAGAATTGCTATTACCAGCAGAGCGATCCACCAAAGGGAAAAGCTCATCTTTTCTTTTAGTGGGGCCATAAGTTGGTTGGAGAAAAAGTCTCCGAAAAAGCTCCATCCTGATGCGAGTGCTATTATGAAAATTACGATTATTGCCAATACATCGCAGACCCTCTCGCATACAATAGTTCCAAGTGCCTTGTCGGTGCTCATTTTATGCGTGCTTACATATCCGCACCTTAAGAACTCTCCAACACCTGGAAGAACTATGTTAGCCACATTGCTGATGTTTATGGCATTCCACACCGATATTCTCCTAATGTCCGGGTCGAACTGTCGGAGAAGAATCCGCCAACGTTCTTCCCTAAAGACGAGTGCGAGGACAGAGGCTGCGAAGAACAATGCTACATATCCCCAGCGGGTCTGTTTTATATCGGATAGGAAAGCAGCCCAATCGACGCTTTTGAAAGCGAAATACAAGAGTACGGCAGCCAGAATGAACGACAGCGAATACTTGATTGCTTTATTTGCTTTATTGTTCATAGTTCGCAAATTTATGCTATTTTTGTAAAATATGAAAACAATTCTTGGAATAGGCAACGCGCTTACTGATATCCTGGCCGTCCTTCCGGACGACACCCTTCTTGATACGTTTCATCTTCCGAAAGGAAGCATGCAGCATGTCGATATGGAGACTGGGGATAAAATCTGGGCTATCTTGAAGCCCTTGGGTGTGAAATATGTGGCAGGAGGATCGGCCGCAAATACCATTACCTGTACATCCATACTCGGAATGCCATCAAGTTTCATAGGGAAAATCGGTGATGACGAGCTCGGGCTTCTATTCAAGAGTGATCAGGAACAATATGGGGTTCGTACAGTCCTTCTTAAGGGGACTAAGCCTTCAGGGCGAGCCATGGTGCTCATAACGGCTCCAAATGCTGAGCGCACCTTTGCTGATTACATGGGTGCATGTCTTGAGTTTGTTCCAGAGGACCTTAAGCCTGAATTCTTTGAGGGACATGATTATTTCCACATAGAAGGGTATCTGGTGCAGAATCAGGCTCTCATACGTAAGGCTGTGGAGTATGCCCATGATGCCGGGTGCATCATATCCATAGATATGGCTTCATATAACGTAGTGGAATCCAATCTGGCTTTCCTCCATGACATAGTGGAAAGATATGTGGATATAGTCTTTGCCAATGAGACCGAGTCTAAGGCTTTCACAAAGTTGTCTGAGCCAGAGAAAGCACTTGACGAAATAGCTAAACTCTGCAAAATAGCTGTGGTAAAAGTCGGAAAGGACGGCAGTTGGATAAAAAGCGGTGATGAGAAGCATTTTATTGAGGCCTATCCGGCAGAGACTAAGGATGCCACTGGTGCTGGTGATACTTATGCTGCGGGATTCCTGTATGCACATTCTCTAGGTATGCCTCTTGAGGTTTGTGGACGTGCTGGTTCCATCATTGCCGCCAAGGTTGTGGAGGTTGTAGGCACCAAGATAGATATTCCACGTTGGAAAGTAGCGAAACAGGAGATTCGTGCGCTGTTTGCCGCTCACGGCAGGCAGATATGATCAATCCTCTGAAATATATTGTAAGATGCTTGGTTTTCAGGCGAGACAAGAGTACCGTTCCGCACGGGATTCTTCCGCTTGGGAAGGTAAGTTGTGCTACTGTTCTGGTGGACTCGTCTGCTGCGGATGCCGATGCTACTTGTAAGTCGGTAAAGCAGTTTTTCGACTATCTTCATATTAGAGTTAGAATATTATGTCCGTCTCCATCAGACATCACTTTTGCCGGGTGTTTGAAGCGTTCTTATCGGGGAACCCGGTTTCCTGCTTCAGAGACGGAAATGTTTATTTCGCTGATTGACCTGGAGGATAATTTCCTCTCTGATTACGAGAGCACGCATAGCACGGCTGTGTTCAAAGTGGGGAGGAGACAGATTCCGGGGAATGTTTTCGACGTGGTTATCACTCCACCGGAAGGGGTTGTCTCTTCACAGTGTGCAGTGTTCGCCGCCATTAAGGACTATCTTTGTAAAATACGATGACTTCACCACGCAGTTTCTTTATTACCTCGCTCAAAGGATTTGGAATGGGGGCCGCCAATGTGGTTCCTGGTGTGAGCGGAGGGACGATTGCCCTTCTTACAGGTATCTACCAAGATATCATCAATTCACTTAATTCGCTGACCGAGAAGCGCACTTGGAGTTCCCTTTTTCATGGTAGGATAGGGGATTTCTGGAAGTGTATTGGCGGAAGTTTTCTTCTGGCTTTGCTTGTCGGAGTGGTAGCAAGCATATTCTCGCTTGCTAAGTTAATGACCTGGCTCCTGGCATACTATCCTGTTCTTACATGGGCGTTCTTTTTCGGTCTGATACTCGCTTCGGCATTTTCCATGTTTCGGGATATTAAAGACTGGAAATTGTGTGACGTACTTTTCCTTCTTTTGGGTGCCGTCCTAGGTGTGGCAGTATGCACCCTCTCTCCAACGAGTACCCCCGATGACTTATGGTTCATATTCATCTGTGGAGCAGTGGCAATCTGCACTATGATATTGCCCGGAATATCAGGAAGTTTTATACTGCTGATTCTAGGGAAGTATGACTATATCATGAAGGCCGTTACCGACTTGAACATTCCTGTGCTTGCGGCTATGGCTTTCGGCTGTGTGGCTGGAATACTTGCTTTTTCAAAGTTCCTTCATTGGCTTCTCGGTAAGTGGGAGAAGCAGACCATGATTGTTCTGCTAGGATTTGTACTCGGCTCTCTTATTAAAGTGTGGCCGTGGTATGATCGGGAAGTGCTTTTTCAGGCTCAGTTGCTCCGTGGAGGTGCTGCAGAAGAACTGAATCTTCAGATTCCTGGAGCTATAATATGCTGTGTCGCTGGAGTGGCGATGGTGGTGGTCCTCGATATCCTCGGGAGGAGGAGCCGGAAGAGCTAAGGTGTTGACATTATTCCGAAAGAACAAGTTCCACCGGGCAGTGATCTGAGCCGAAGACATCATTAAGTATGTCAGTTGAGAGTATACTCGCTTTTAAAGAGTCTGATACAAGGAAATAGTCGATGCGCCAACCAACGTTCCTTTCACGGGCCCTCATCCTGTATGACCACCACGAGTATTTAGCCTCCTGCGGATGCTGGTAACGCCATGTGTCGCAGAATCCGGCATCAAGCAGCCGTGTCATCTTGCCTCTTTCCTCGTCGGAGAATCCTGGGTTAAGGTGATTTGTGGCTGGATTCTTGAGGTCAATCTCGTTGTGAGCCACATTCATATCTCCACAAATAATGACAGGCTTGACTTTGCCTAGCGAGCAAACATATTCACGGAAAACATCCTCCCAACTCATTCTGTAGTCGAGACGCTTAAGAGAATCCTGTGAATTGGGTGTATAGACATTGACTAGATAGAACGTCTCTGACTCGAAAGTTATGACCCGTCCCTCGTGATCGTGAGGTTCTGCACCGAGCCCGTATCTGATACTTATAGGGGTCTGCCTTGAATAAATAGCAGTTCCAGAATAGCCTTTCTTGTCGGCATAGTTCCACCATGAATTGTAGCCGGGAAATTCCATGTCTATCTGACCGGACTGGAGCTTTGTCTCCTGAAGGCATACGAAATCCGCATTAAACTCCTTGAATATGTCGGCAAATCCCTTGCCTGCCACGGCCCGTAGGCCATTAACGTTCCAACTGATAAACTTCATAGTTCAAAAATAGGCAAAAATACTGAATAAAATATGGTAAACACTATTCTTTACCAACTTTTCAGGCTATGGTAAAGCGCCTACAGAAGGGCTCGTGCTGTCATTTTGTGTAAATAATTGAAAATTAAACGATTAAAATGAGGATAAACGGATAATTATTCCGACCTTTGCGATATAAAACTATAGAACTATGAAAGTAAAAGGACTTTTTCTATCATTATGTATGGCAGCAGTTAGTGTATCTTCCTGCCAGAAAGACGGGTCGGGGGACCACTTGAACGTTTCTTCGGACTATTCTCTTGAGGAGGTAGCGAAAATTATGACAGAACTACCTATTGGCATCGCTCATGTCGATGAGGTTTTTGATGCGGTCAGCAGTTCTTCTTACAATGGTTACGATGAAGAGTATATGTTCTCTGATTTGCTTACCAGACCTGGCGAGGGAGTCGGAAATCTGAAAGGGGCAGCCGGAACCTCTGCAACATTGATGTCCGAGAGCAAATATTCCAATCCGCTACGGAATCTTCTTTCTGACTATTTTGCCGAGCACCCGCGGACCAAGTCTGGAGGTCCCGAAGAAAGTCTGCGTGCGCTCATGGAATCAGGTATCCAGATATACTGGCCTTATTCGGAAGAATGGGATGGGGAATCATTCCCGATAGTCACATTTGATCCGGAAAATGGACAGGAGTCTAATATCGGATACGAATTGGTGACTTCTGCTGATGGAACTACTGGTGTGAAGGAAGTGACTGTGGATGAGGACCTTGCACGGCAGCATCCGGTATGGGTGATCAACAGAAATGACGATTCGGAATATTCTCCTATTTCCATCTTTAGCGGCAAGCAATACCTCATGTCGGAGAACGGGAAGTGTCTTGCCGTGGATGATGACTTGATGCCGGTATTGTGCGGAAAGACGGGTGATTCCCGTAAAGTGTTGAAAATAAGGGCTTTTCAAATGATGAGAAACTACGATAGTTGGTTCGCCGGGGCTTCGGAGTTTTGGATTAAATGCGGAGCTGTCAATGGATTCCGTGCAGCCACGGAAGAAGACCTCGCCAAGTATACTCCATCTGTGACGGACTGTATGGTGGTGGTTAAGAGAAGTCAGTTGGGAAGGACACTTCCCCTCGGAATAGTGATGCTTACTGACTTCACGGACCAAATGGAGAATATAGCATTTCTCATTACCGAGGATGATGGCGGAACAATAGAGGAATGGAAATGTGAAGCTACGGTGAAGGTCAAATCCAAATCTTGGGGTGTCAACATCAGTATACCTTACCACTCTAAGGATGATATTGTGTGGAGAGGGCAGTTGAGCAGGGACTATCTTGCCTCATCAAGATATACCATTTCTCGTCTTGGCGACGTATCAGTCACTTTTGAGATGGAGTAAATCCTTCTCAACGCGCATTTCGCAGCGGGTGCAGTCGAAGTGAAGGGCAAGTCTCTTGCCATTGTTGCGGAGGAATAGCTGCTTGTCGTTTGAGAAAACCGTCCTCTTGGAGGAGCCTAAAGATTCTGCACGCTGGCGTGGGCACATACCAAGTTCATAACGGATGCAGTATTTGCTCAGCATAAGAGGTTCCTTAACTCCAATTGCTGGTTCATGAGCATTTATGTAGCTTTCTTTATAGGCGTCAAGGCTGGTGCTATCTTGACTTGGCTCCGAAAGTCTTTTGCCCAATGCAAGAGGGATTGCTTTGCAAGGGATGTCGTCCAAATCGCTTGCTAGCAGACGCCGGATGCTGTTGATCGTGGAAGCACTGAGAAGCGGTATATCCCCGCCTTTTGTGCAGATGTCTATGTCGCGGACGTTGAACGCGTAGTGGCCGCTTCGCTTGGACAGCTGCTCTCGCAGCATCGCCGTCGCCCGCTCCCTGTCGGTCGCACTGTCGACGTCGGCTCGAAAAGTGCTGCGCACTTCCCGCCCGTCCTCGCTCGCGACGCTTATCTCGAGCGTATACTCTCCACTGATCTGTACATATATACTTGCGTGAAGTTCTCTCCGTGGGAGCTGGTTTTCCACCATTCGTTCAAACTCCGCACTTATGTTCCTGAAGAGAATCGTCCCCTTTCTGAGACCGTCACAACTTTTCGCGAAAATATGAGTGCCTTCGCATTTGTCTCCTCTAAATCCGGTGATTTTCCCTCCGCTTACAAAAGCGAATCCATCCCCGTTGACGAGCCTTATGTCGTGTTTCCTGAGTTTTACCGTGATATCCACCGTCCCACGACCAGTGCTTCGCACTCCGGCTACGCTGCCTATTTCCTCCCCCATGGACTTGGGGGCATTCATGGAAGACCATTGCCCGCGTTTCCCATCTATGAACAGTTCTGTATATCCTCGGTTGAACGTTTTCTCGAGGTTTGGCTCGAATCCGCCTCTGACTACACCTAATGATGCCCTGCGATATTTGTCCGGGTGTCTGGCCACTATGTCGTCGAGAGCCATGGAATAGGCCCTCACGACATTTTTAACGTATGATGCATTCTTAAGCCTGCCCTCAATTTTGAAAGAAATTACCCCCACCTCAGCAAGCTCTTCAAGTCTTGAGTACAGGTTGTAGTCTTTCAGCGACAAGAGAGCCTTGTTCTTTACGAGTATGTTCCCTTCTGCATCTTCAAGGTCATATAGTGATCGACATGCCTGTATGCATTCGCCCCTGTCAGCGCTGCGCCCGTTGAGGTACTCGGATAGGCGGCATTCCCCACTATAGCATACGCAAAGGGCTCCGTGTACGAAAAATTCGACCTCGCAGTTCACGCTATCGCATATCTGTCGGATCGTTTTTAGGGAAAGTTCTCTTTCGAGGACGATTCTTGCGCTGCCGATCTCTTCGAAATGCCTGGCTCTATCAGCGTCTCTGATGGCGCATTGGGTCGAGGCGTGCAGCGGTACGGTAATGTCCTTCATTTCGAAGATTCTCTCGTCTCTGACGATGAATGCATCGGCTCCGGCCTCTTGTGCCTGCAGCATTTGGTGATGAAGCTCTTCTACCTCATCATCTCTTATGGAGATATTGAAAGTAACAAATACTCTCGCTCCGAACTTGTGTGCGTATTCGCATAGTAATGCGATGTCTTCGAAACTATTGCCGGCATCTTTTCTCGCTCCGAAGTTCGGACCGGCGATATATACGGCATCGGCACCGCAGTCGATGGCCGCGATGCCGATTTCCTTGTTTCTTGCTGGCGAGAGAAGCTCTAGACAGCGCATGGCAGATTTACTTCAGTGCGTTGATGAGAGTCTTGGCCTTCTCTCCGAGAGTAGGGTCATTGACTGCTTTCTGGAAGTACTCTACTGCCTTGGCATTGTTCTTGGCCTTCTGGTAAAGAGCACCTACTGTAAATGCAATCTGTGTAGCATTCTTGGCTGTAGGGGCGAGCTCAAGGTACTTCTCGAAGTACTTGATGGCATCGCTGTCCTTTCCGAGAACCTGTGAGCTCTGACCTGCAATCTGGAACGCAGTAGAACTCTTAGGATCATATTCTGTGGCCGTTACGGCTGCTTTCACTGCTTTGGCGTAATCTTTTCCCTTTAGGGCTGCAGCTGCTTCCTTAAGGAAGATGTTGGTGAGCTGCTTGTATGCCTGAGTCTGCTGTCCGTTCTCGGCTGCTGTCTGAAGTGCGGCCTTGGCCTCATCTGCTTTACCTGCCCCATTGAGTGCGAGACCCATACGGAGTGCGGCGAGACCATTGGTTGGATCTCCGTCGAGCACTTCCTTGTATGCTGCGGCTGCTTCTACATATTTCTTGGCGTTGAGAAGTGCGCCGGCATTCTGCATCACTACTTTAGGAAGAATATCTTTAGCCTCGGCAAGAATGTCTGCATCAGCGAATTTCTCTGCTACTGAAATGGTGGTTTTGAGCCTCTCTATAGCCTCTGAATATTTGGTGGCGTTCACGAGACCCTTGGCGATGGAGAGATTGAGGTCTGGAATGACTTTCTTGCAGTTGTCTGCAATTTCTGCTCCGTCCGCTCCGAGTACTGAAGCAAGTTCATACGCCTGCTCGAATGACTTTAGTGCGCCTTCCTTGTCTCCGGCAGCGATAGCCGCAGCACCGGAATTGTACATTTCGGTAATTTCTGCCAAGTCCTGCGCGCTGACATAGCCGAAAGCGAGGACAAGGGCTGCAAATGTTGCAATGATCTTCTTCATAATCTGTGTATATTAATGTTTCTTTATATGACAAGTCACGAATCGCAAATGTAATAAAAAATGTTTACATTTGTATCCAATGTCTTGGTGTTTATGCGAAAGCTATTAAAACATATTTTATGCCTTTTTTTTATGCTGTTCCCGATAATGATGCATTCTCAGGTGCTTTCGTCTCTCGGAGTAGCAAAAGAAATTACAAAAGGAATTCTCCCCAACGGAATAGAATACTTCCTTGTCCAGAACACGTCAGATAAGGGATTTGCTGATTATGCTCTTGTAAGGACCGTATCACTTAGCAATTCCGATGAACGCAAGGCTTTGTGTAACCTTCCTCATTTTACGGATCGCAAACCTTGGGAGTTTCTTGCAGATCATGGAGTCGGGTATTCTACGGAGGGGTTCTATACGGAAGAAGGTCCTGCCGGGGTATTTCGCTTCAGCAATGTGCCGGTATACAACCAGAGTGTCGCTGATTCCACGCTCCTCATGTTGGTGGATATGGCTGCCCTATCCAGAAGTTCTCAGGCTGTCATAGTGAGTGGGGATATAGTGCCGTCCAAACTTAAGGAGAGGCTTAATCTGTTGTCAATGACAGTGCCTCAACTTGAATCCTCTTCTGGTAGCGGATACTATAAGTGGAGCCCACGGGAGAAGAAGAGATGTGTGCTTGTGACAAACCCGTCTTCTGATGTGGCGGTTGTGAGTGCAATTATCAGTAGTGCGAGGACCAGCAGGGATCTTCTCAACTCTCCACAGCCAATCGTTACTTCCATGTATGCGGAACTCCTTGGCAATGTGGTATCCGATCGGGTAAGACGTGAGTTCAGAAGCAGGGGGATTCCTCTTGCCGATGTCGAGTTCAAATACTCTGGAAGCGGGGATGATGCGGAAGACGAGAGGTACCGTTTCATGTTCTATACCTCAGCTAAGAAAGTCAACGAAGCGACAGATTGCTTTGCGCGGATTCTTTCGGATCTTGACAGGCGTGGCGCCGTCCTGGATGAGTT
>ERZ808277.299-NODE-299-length-16658-cov-3.340360_pt1 | contig 16658 bp, 13 predicted proteins | sample MGYA00521240_ERZ808277 | MGnify/ENA primary metagenome ERZ808277 (study PRJEB31516, sample SAMN03275599) | gut metagenome | biome: mammalia-associated habitat; material: feces | host: Papio cynocephalus | place: Kenya | collected 2012-07-17 ... | reverse complement strand
GTCTATTGTAACACAGCCTCCTCACCAAACCGAGCGCCCGAGCCATCACACGGGGGGCGCATGCTGTTGTATGCAAGCAGCGCGATGCACACTCCGGGTGTTATTCCGCCCGCTCGGGAATCTCTCACTGCCCACCGCGCCTAAGCACAGGCGTAACCATTCGGGGCAGCCCGGCGGAGGAGACCATGCCCCCAATCGATAACGCGCCAGCAGCCCATCATACAAGGGCTCCGTTTTTCTCCAGGTGCAAAAAAAACGCGTAACCACGTCCAACGAGAGAGAGAGGTGGCGATACCGATAGGTTCCGGAGGCCACTGGCTCTCCGTCTTTGTAAACTACGACCTGCGCCCACGAAAGATAGCGGATAATAAGCCAGGAACAACACACATCATAGGTAACGACATAACCCGGCCCGGGCGTTGCCCGATCGGAAATCACCCAGGAAACATGAAGCCCCCGCGCTTCAAATACATCGGCCAACACCGAGGGAAAGTCATCCACCCGATTCTTCAAATGACCAATGACTCTGACCGACTGAAGCGAGGCATCATACGGCAACGCCATGATGCTCTAGCTGTGGCACCCGCAGCAGGCGAGCATCCCCACGGAAAACATCCCCATCAGAATCCGTGCCATCCTTTACCCTTTCATCATCGTCATTCAGGAGCCCGCCGCGCCGCCTCAGCGGCAGGCCAGAAATGCACGGGCGTTCGCCGCCGTGCGTTCAGCAATTTCCCGCTCAGAGGCGCCCAGCAGGCGAGCCACTTCGCGCACCACACAGCGCAGATTGCCCGGCTGATTGCAGAGTACATAGGGCTGCCCCAGCACCAGCCCCGCCAATAGGAAAACGATCCGGAGAATCGGTCTCAACCAGAAGCCGCTCCGGCGGAATGTGAGGAACGAGGCGAGGCAGGACTTTCGCCCCCGGCGCTAACAGACTTCCTCCCACGCTCAGCCAGATATTGGAGGAGCGAAAGACCGGCAGATTCAACAATTCAGTCGAGAAACTGACACCGTGAAGCATCCAGGCCGGAATTCGCTTCAGCCACGGCTCAATAAACCGCAGAAGTCCCGCCCAGGCGCGTGCGCCATGAAGCACCACAGGGCGCTCCAACGCGGCGGCCAAATCCAACTGGGCAGCAAGTGCAAAGCGCTGCTGGGCGCCCCCATCCACAACCCGGCGAATTCCGTCAAGCCCAACCTCACCCACAAGCGCCTGCGGGTCGGCAGAGAGCACACAGCGAAGCTTTTCCTGCCAATCGGGCGGAGCCACACTCACGAGCCATGGGTGAAGCCCAAACGCGGAGGTTACCTCCAAGGAACAAACCACTTCCATGGGCCACTCCTCAGGCCGAGCGGCACAATCAATACAAGCCGTCACCCCAGCCTCCAGCGCATCTTTCACAAACTGCCGATGATAGGGCAGGATGCGGGCATCGCGCAAATGGAGATGAGCATCGAACATGGCAGAAACACCGGCGCGTCAGGCCTGCCCGGGAGAAACAGGCCAAAAGACTTTAGGTTCCGGGGAAAGATGAAGCATCTCAGCTGTTGGAAGCGCGGCATACCGCCGGCGCATCTCTGCAAGCGAATCGCCGCCCAGGCGCTCACACAGCGCAGAAGCCAGCTCAATTAGCATGACGGCTTCAATCACCACGCAGGCACGCGGCACCGGGCAAGTGTCCGAGCGCTCATACGTCGTCTGCGCAGGCGTAAGCGTAGCAAAGTCCACACTGGGCTGAGGCGTGAGCGTGGTAGGAATTGCCTTCATGGCCGCCCGAAGAACCAACGGCTGCCCCGTTGTCATACCGGCTTCCAAGCCGCCGCAATGATCGGTTGGACGAACGATTTGCCCCTCGCTCAAAAGGATCGGGTCATGCAGACGGCTCCCCTCCAGCTCGGTATTTCGAAAGGCCTCAGCAAACTCCACCCCTTTAATGGCATTAACACTGAGCACCGCCGCACCCAGGCGGGCATCCAGCCGGCGATCGGGCGTAACATAAGAGCCCAAGCCGATGGGAAGCCCTTCCACCACACACACAATCACCCCGCCCAACGTTTCCCCTGCACGCTTAGCGGCATGAATCGCCTGCAGATAAGCATCCTCCTGTGCAGTGTTCGGCGCCCGAACGGGGGAAACGGCGGCAAACGCAAGCGCTTCCGCCTGCGGCACAGAAACCTCCGGCACAGAGCCCAATGACGCCACAAAGGAGCCAGCCGTAATGCCGAAGTGCCAAAGAAACGCCCGGGCAATCGCCCCCACGGCCACACGGCAAGCCGTTTCACGTGCACTGGAACGCTCCAGCGAACAGCGAATATCGTCAAACCCATACTTGACGCAGGCAGCCAAGTCAGCATGTCCAGGGCGGGCAGTAGTATAGGCCGGCACGGCTCGCCCCTGCCAGGCAGCAAAATCGCGGTTTGGAATCGAAAGCGCAATAGGAGCACCGGTTGTACGGCCAGCCATCACGCCTGCCAGAATCCGTGCACGATCCGTTTCAATCGCCATGCGGCCGCCTGCGCCGGCCTTCAGTTGACGCCGCGCCAAATCCTCAGCCACAATGGCCTCATCCAGCGGCAAACCGGCCGGAACACCTTCTACAATCACCGTCAGGCACGGACCGTGAGATTCTCCTGCGGAAAGATAGTGAAATGCCATTAAAGTCCCCTCAGAACAACCATGTAATCACCCAGGCCGCAATCAGAAGCACCGTTAAAAGAACCCGGACGGCATTACGCCGTTCCGGGTCGCGTATTTCAATAAAGCGGTCATAAAGGCTTCGCCAGCTCATCACTCAACGCGCTTCCAAAGCCTTCACCTTAGCTTCCAAATCCGCCACTTTCCGCTTCAACTTTTCCAACATTCGCGGGAAGAGAAGCGTTTCAGCGAACTTCCGTTTAGGAATGGCAGGCGTTCCGGCAACGTATTCGCCTTCCGGAACATCTTCTTTAACGCCCGCCTGCGGCGCCACTTGCGCCCGTTCATGCACCGTAAGGTGCCCGGAAACACCCGCCTGAGACCAGATTAAAGCACCGGTCTCAATCTTAGCGCTCCCGGCAATGCCAGCCTGAGCGATGATGCCGACAAATGGCGCAATCTGAACATTATGGCCAATCTGCACCAAATTATCGATCTTCACGCTGTCACCCACCCGCGTACGCCCGAAACGAGCACGATCCACACAGGTATTTGAGCCAATCTCCACATCGTTTCCAATTTCAACGATGCCCACCTGCGGCACCTTGGCGATAACCGGCCCTTTCGGCCCGATCTCGACCGTGTAGCCATAACCATCCGTTCCAATCTTAACGCCCGCGTGCAGAATCACCCGATCGCCAAGAATACAGGCTTCACGGATATTGACTTGTGGGTAGAGATGGCAATCTGCCCCAATCCGGACATCCTGCGCAATAAAAACGAGGCCATCGATTACCGTATTGTCTCCAATGGAAACCCCGTCCTCAATCACCGTATAAGGGCCGATATAGAGATTCTTGCCCAGCGTAACCCGTTCGCCAATCACCGCCGTGGCATGAATGCCTGGGCGGCGGGTTACCGGCTTGGGCCCCAGAAGCGGCGCCAACGAGGCAAACGCCTTGTTTGGATCGTCTACCCGAATCAACACCGCCTGCGTTTCGCCTGCGTAATCAGGCGTCACCAACACGGCGGAAGCCTGCGTGGTCTTCATCTGCGGCGCATACTTCGGGTTGGCCAGAAACGAAACATCCCCGGCGCGTGCCTCCAACAGGCTGGCCATCGCATGGATTTCCACACCTTCCGGCGCCGCACACGAGCCATTCACCGCTTTGACTACCTCACTCAGCAGCATGCGGAACCTCCTCGCTTGCCGGCGCAGGCGTTTCGGGCTCGGCTGCCGGCTCGGGCTCAGCCTCCGTCTTAGGCGCTGCCGCTTCCGCCGGGGCAGAAACAGGCTCCGCCGGCTTCTCCTCCGCGGGTGCCGTCTCGGCCGTTTCTGCGGGCGTTTGTTCTTCCGGCTTTGCTGCGGGTTCCACCCCGGCAGCCTCACGCTCCCGCTTCAGCTCCTCAGGCAGCTTCCGGAATTTGGGGTTCTCCTCGGGAAGTGCCAGCACGCCATTGTAGTATTCCACAATGTGCCCCTTTTGGAAAAGGAACGCCACCTGACGTGCCAACACCTCAGGCTGAAGCTCTGGAACCGCTTCTTTCACCGCCGCCAAAAGTTCCTGCCGCGTACACAACGGGTGCTCCTTGACATAGTCCAGCGCAACGGCCAACTCCTTCACCACGTGCTCCGCCTTAAACGGCGTCAAGACCACATTGGCCACAAACTCCGGTCCGCGCGGATCATTTCCGCGGAAGAGGGTAAACTTCCGGTGGCGGAAGGCTCCGCGCAGGGCGAAAAAGAGCGAACGCGGATACCGCTGTTCATCCCGCAGCGTGAACTTCAAAAGCAACTTTAACGGCATGGAGGGCGACATTTGCGCCAGCGACACCGGCAGGCAAACATGCGTGGAAGATGTTATCTGTCCAGGCAAAATCTTCTGGCGGAAGAGTGCCTCCGCCTGATCGCGGCTGTAGGTGGGGCGCGTATCGGCGGCAGGAGCCTCAGGTGCGGGCGCCTCTCCTGCGTCAGCAGGCTCGGTCGGAGTTTCCGTCTGCGGTGCCTCGGTCTGTTTCAGGCGATACACCGTCTGCTTGGTGACCGACTGCTTCCACGCCTCAATCGATTCCGGATCCGTACGCATCTCCAGCGTGCGTGCGTAATCCTGCTCGCTCATACCGGCAGAGGCCGCCAGCTCCGCCAGGCGGTGCTTGTAACTGTGATGATTCGGAGCACCCACCCACTGCTCCGTCTTCGGGCACCACGCCACACGCGGAAATACGCCCGATGGCGGCTCACAAGGCTCTTCCGACACATCAAAGAAATCTTTCAAATGATCGGCCAGAAGATGGGCAACAAGCTCTGCCTCACTCAGCGCAACCAGTCCGCATGCCTTACAGCTCCAGAACTGCACGTCTGTTTCCGGCTTGGCTTCAAAACGCGCCAAGCACGCCTGCGGGTTCTCCAGAAACATGGAGACAAACTTCTTTACCGGAAAAGCCACGTGGGTCTTCTGCAGCGTCTTGATGATTGAGCCCAACGTCTTCTGGTTCGGCAAGATACGCAGTTCAGCATCCAACGGCTCTACCCACGGGCGGCGCGGAGGGCGCGGCTCGCCTCGGGCGGCACGCGGAGCCTCTCCCGAGAAGTCGCGGCGCGGAGGACGGCGGGCGCCATCCTCACCAGCAGACCGGCGGAAGGAAGCACGCTCCCCATCTTGCCCCCGGCGGGGCGGGCGGCTGTCTCCCTCCCGGCGAGGCGGGCGCTCCCGAAATGAGCCATCCCTGCGTGGGCGCTCTTCGCGCCCTGTACGCTCATCATAGTTCTTGCCCTGATAGCGGCTAACATATTCATCGGCGGATTTCCGCGCCCAAGCGGGGGCGAAATCGAAGCCAAGACCTTCGGGTTTTTCTGCGTCGCTCATCTGCGTCGCGCTCCTTTAGGCCTGCCCCTGGGCGACAGCGGCCAAAAGGCCGCCGGCAAGCAGCAGGCGTTTCTGACGCTCCGACAAATCTGTCTTCACGTCGAACGTAGTGTTGTTGGAAAGATTGGTAACCGTAGCTCGGCCATTGCCGGCGATGACACTGCGCAGGGCATCAATCCGCAACCTGTCGCCTTGCGCCACACACGCGTAATCTTCCGGCCGGACGAACTCAAAGGGCACAATGCCAAAATTGATGAGATTGGCACGATGAATGCGCTCAATACTCTTGGCGATAACTGCACGCACACCCAAAAACATGGGGCAAAGCGCAGCATGCTCACGAGAGGAGCCCTGCCCGTAGCTTTCACCTGCGAGAATGATGTTGGCCGTACCAGCGTTCCGATTGGCCAACGCACGCTCATAAAATCCGGGATCGGTATGCTCAAAGACATACTTGGCGTATTCCGGAATATTCGATCGGTATTTCAGACGAGCTCCGGCGGGCATGATGTGATCGGTCGTAATCTTGTCGCCCACCTTAATGACCGCCTGCCCCTCCAGCTGCTCGGGCAGCGGCTTCCCGGCAGGCACCTGCCCAATATTCGGCCCGCGTAAGATCGGCGTTTCTGGGATGCCCTGACCCGCCGTTTCGCGATAAAGGAACATTCCGTCATCCACCGTGAACGCACCCGGCATCGGCACGTCAGGCACGTTGCATCCCCGCGGATCGGCAAACGCACCAACCAGCGCGGAAGCTGCCGCCGTTTCGGGAGAGACCAGATAAACCTTGGCCGACAGCGTTCCGGAACGCCCCTCAAAGTTCCGATTGCTTGTGCGCAGACAAACAGCGTTCGTGGCGGGGCTCATGTGTGCACCGATGCAGAACCCGCAGGCATTCTCCAAAATCCGACAGCCGGAGGCAATCAGCGCACTCAGCAGTCCTTCATCGGCCAGCATCCGCACCACCTGCTTGGAGCCGCAGGCAATCCCCACTTCCACATCGGGATGAACCTGCTTTCCTTTAAGCAGCAGCGCCACTGTTTTGATATCACGATAAGAAGAGTTCGTACACGAACCAATCAGAATCTGATTGACGCGCTGCCCTGCGTGCTCGGCCACGGTCTCCACGTTGCCGGGATTGTGCGGGGCAGCAGCCAGAGGCTCTAGCGTGGAGAGATCCAACTCCCACGTTTCGTCATACGCCGCATCATCCGCTTTCAACTCCACCCAATCGGCCTCACGCCCCTGCGCCTTAAGAAACGCACGTGTAACCTCATCGGAGGGGAAGACCGAGGTGGTTACGCCCAGCTCAGCGCCCATGTTGGCAATGGTTGCACGGCTTGGAACATCAAGCGCAGCAAGCGCCGGCCCATAATACTCAAAGACTTTACCCACGTTGCCCTTAGAGCCAAACCGCCGGAGCACGGCAAGAATGATATCTTTAGCCGAAACGCCGGGCGTAAGCCGCCCAACCAGCCGAATACCAACCACTTTTGGCCAGGCGATGTAGTAAGCACCGCCGCCCATGGCCACAGCCACATCAATGCCGCCGGCTCCCATGGCCACCATCCCAATGCCGCCGCCCGTGGGCGTATGCGAATCAGAACCAATCAGGGTTTTCCCCGGCTTACCGAAACGCTCCAAATGAAGCTGGTGGCAGATGCCATTGCCAGGCTTGGAATAGATCACGCCAATCTTTCGCGCAACGCTCTGAAGATAATCGTGGTCATCGGCATTTTCAAACCCAATCTGCACCGTGTTATGATCCACGTAACTCACCGAGAGCTCCGTCTTCACCCGGTCAATCCCCATGCTTTCAAACTGTAAATAAGCCATGGTGCCAGTAGCATCCTGCGTCAGCGTTTGGTCAATTCGAATGGCCACTTCCTGCCCAGGCACCGGCTCGCCGGAAAGTAAATGTGCGTGAAGGATTTTCTCTGTAACATTCATTCTTTCACTCGTTTCCACAAATTGCCCAACCGTTCACGAAACCGCGCGCCGCGCCTGCCAGACCCGCTTCAAAGTAAACCAAAACGGCGCCACATATACATAAAACAATGTAATCGGCACCAGATAGCAGCAACTGATAACTGCCGTCTTCGGCCCAATAAAAAGCCCAAGAAAAGCCAACACCCCAATAAACTGCCCCAATGGCGTGTTGGTGGGCTTAGGATATTTAAATGGGGACACCTGTAGCAGCAAACAAATCACGCAATTGGCATACATCAACCACGAAAGCCATCCGCCATCCTGCAGCGTAACCCACGCCGGCAGCGGATGCTCCGCACCAAATCCTTTCTTCCACGCCTCAATGAAAAGAACAATGCCGGCCAGACAAAGCGCATTCACGGTGATGGGCATCCCGGTGTAGCCGCTCATACCATGATCTTCATCGACCACTTTAAACCGCGCCAGCCGAACAGCTCCGGAAAGAACAATGGCCAACCCCACCAGAGCACCAATGGTGTGAACGTGCGCTCCAGGCGTAAAGTCGTGAAAGAGGTAAAAATAGACCAGCATCGCCGGGGCAATACCAAAGGCCGTGATGTCCACAAACGTATCGAACTCCGCACCAAAGAGCGTTTCCGCCTTGAGCCAGCGCGCCATGGTGCCGTCAATTCCATCAAGAATCATAGCCCCCAGAATGAGCAGCGCCCCCATATAAAAGTTTCCGGTAGACGAGAACAACACACTCATCAGACCGCAGAGCAGCGCCCCCGAGGTAACGGCGTTTACGCACACCACCCGGTTGGCGTGAGCCGATGGCTTTTTGATGTGAAGAATCTTGCGCATAATGATAACGTCCCCTCCTCTGCCATTATTTCCGCTTGGCAATCACCGTTTCACCGGCCACCACAGGGTCTCCGGGCTTCACACAGACCTCCACACGATCCGCCGGCAGCCAGATATCCATCCGGCTGCCAAACTTCATCATGCCCAAAATCCCGCCGCGGCGCACCGGCTGACCCTGCGTCAGCCAGAAGATCACACGGCGCACCACCGGGCCGGTAATCTGCTTGTGCAGACACCGAAGCCCATCCTTATCCTCCACCAACACCACGGAATGCTGATTATAAAGGCTCGAACGCTCGTCCATGGTCAACAAGTGCTTGCCATGCCGATATTCGCACAGCTTCACCACCCCGCCGATAGATAGGCGGTTGACGTGAACATGCAGCGGCGAAAGAAATGTAGAAATGCGTACGGCGCGCTGTCCCGGGAAAAACTCCTTAACCACCGCACTGGCGGGCGATCCGTCATCTTCCGTAACGAACTGCACCGAACGCACCGTCCCTTCCGCGCCGGAAACAATATTCTCCTCCCCCACCGGTGCTACACGCGTCGGATTCCGGAAGAACCAGACCATAAAGAGTGCGAAGAGCACGCAAAGCCCCAGCCACGCCGTGGCCACCCACGGAAGCCCCAGCACCGAACACAGCACACACCCTCCGCCAATCCCCAAGACTAGCGGCGTCAAAATCAACGGCCACCCATTACGGATAATCAGCTCATGCTCACGCTTCTCATTGTCGTACATCATCCGTCCTTACTCTTGCGGGCAACGCCCAACCAAACTTTTCGCATTATAACAAAAAATACCCGCCGGCTCCACACGCTTCCAAAGTCAAATCCACAAACGCTCGCTTCCAGCATAACCCCACCCCGGCCACCTCAGAAACTAATTTTTCATCCAAACCCGAGGTCGCACAATCTTCCTCTTCATACCACCAGGGATAATCCACGAGACCTGAGCCGAGTGCCCTCTTCATCCGCCCATACTCCGAATCCTGAACCAAAGCCGCAACTGGCCGTAATTCTGCACATCCATCCCCTAGATGCCCCAATTAAATTATGTGCACCCGCTCTTCAACAAATACATCCGCCATACCGTATTTCATCTTCTCTTTGAGGCAAACCCACCCCCCACTCCGCTTGATTCATGAGGGCTCTCACGCTTCTCCGCCTCATGCCATGTCTCTCTGTCGTCTAACCCGAAAAAAGGCCCGCCTCTTGGGGTAGAGGCGGGCCGGGGGGTGTTTTTATTGGGAAATTAGTCGAGATAGAAGATTTCGTCCCCATTCTTGACATCGCCCTGCTTCCAATCGGCCAAGATGTCGCAGACAATCGTCTTCACATCCTTGGTGAGCGTGCGGAGGCGAACCTTGCCCACAACGCCATCCACACCAGGACGGCGAATGAGGTAATCAATCTCGGGAAGCGGACGATCGCCGTTTTCACCGATCAGTTCCGTTAACGCTTCATCGGAGAGTTTCACGAGGCAGTAGTTATACTCATTGTTCACACGCACAACCGTGCCCTTGACTCCGGCCGCAATGTTGGCCACTGCCGCCAAAGGCCCGTTGGGGTTAGCTCCGCCGCGAATGTTTTCCTCAATCACTTTACGGAGTTTTTCATTCTCAGCCTTCAAATTCTCAAGCTCTTCATTGGCCTTATCCAAATCGGCCTGCAGACTCTGTTTTTCATTCTCGAGCGTGGAGATCTGACTTTTGAGCTCAGTAATCTCGCCCTCGAGGCGCGCCTTGTCGGCCTCAAGCCCGGCAATGGTCTCATCACGCTCCGCAATGGTCTTGAGAGATTCGCGCCCCTGCTTTTTCACCGCATTGAGGTCTGCTACCGTCTCTTCATATTCGGCGCGGAGCTTGGCTAACTGATCACGAATATTGTTCATGCGGGCACGTTGGGCGTTGGCCATCTTGAGCACTTCCTCCAGCGCATTGGCCATTGGAGCACCCTCTTTTTCAGGGTCGCCGTGCGAATCCAAAACCGGCTTACCCTCGCCATCGAGCACATACACTTCATCGAGGTCAGAGGTATTGGGGATAGCATAGCTCTTGTTATCGATCTTCTCATAAGCCTGCTTATACGTTTCCCAGAAGTCAGACTTATCAGGCGTAATGTCGGCATTGGCCAGCGTTACAGCAGAAATGTCGCGCGCCTCATGTTCTCCGGCCACATTCGTCACCTCGGGCTCGGCAGCCTCAAAGGTGCGGGCGATTTTAATGGTAAAGTCGCGGAAGCTGTCATTGCGGTCAATGAGCAGGTTGCGCTTACCGTAGAGCGCCAGGGAAAACCACAACGCCACGCCGTTGAGGATGAGGGTCAAGATGACCAGGATTCGCAAAACAATGTTCATGTTACTACCTCTGGGATATCACTGTTGCAATGTCTCACAACAGCCTCTAGTTTAGCGGAACGCGGTTTGACTTGCAAGCACGAAATACAGGAAAACTCAAAACTTCTGCTTTTACACGGTGTCGGCGGCTCACAGAAGCACGTTGTCAATCAAGCGAAGCGTGCCGTTGCGGCAAGCCAAAAGAATGACCGAAGCCCCGGGGCGAACGGTCTGAAGCGGAACAAGCGTATCCGCATCCGCCACCGTTACATAGTCCGGGATCCATCCGGCAGCAGAAGTTTTCGCGCGAATTTCACCCTCCAGTTTGGCGGCGTCGCGTTCACCGGCATCCACTTCAGCCTTCGCCTCAGCCAGCGATCGGCTCAGACTGAGCGCCGTGGCTCGGGCTTCTGGCGAAAGATAGCGATTGCGCGAGGAACGCGCCAATCCATCGGGCTCGCGGACGATCGGGGCACGGATAATCTGAATGGGAAAGTTCAGATCGCGCACCATCCGGCGAATCACCGCCACCTGTTGAAAATCCTTCTGACCAAAAACCGCAACATCCGGTGCTGCGAGATTGAAGAGCTTGGCCACGACCGTGCAGACGCCGCGAAAATGGATGGGGCGTTGAGCTCCGCAATAGCCTTTGGAAAGGCGCGTTTCCTCAACCCAGGTGCTGGCATCCGGCGGATACATCAGCTCCGGCGTGGGCAGAAAAACGGCAGCAACACCTTCTGCTTCACAAAGACGCAAATCCTCCGCTTCGGTTCGGGGATAAGCGGCATAATCCTCATTGGGGGCAAATTGCGTAGGGTTTACAAAGATACTCACCACCACCACATCCGCATGACGGCGCGCTTCGCGAATGAGCGAGAGATGCCCCTCATGAAGGCACCCCATCGTGGGAACGAGCCCCACAAGGCGCCCCAATCGCTTTTGTTCAATGCTCCATGCATGGAGCTCTTCCGGAGAAGTAAAAATGTTCATGACTCAGTCTCTGAAATTCAAAAATAACTCACGATTCTGTAATCAGTGAAGCCGCGCACCAGGTGTCATCGGGGCAAGCGGCTGCATCACGCAGTAGGAGCCATCGGCATCCGTCCCGGCAACCACCATCCCCTCCGACACGCCAAAGCGCATTTTCCGCGGCGCAAGATTGGCCACCATCACCACCTGCCTGCCCAGCAGAGCCTCAGGGGCATAACTCTTTCGGATGCCTGCAAACACGTTGCGCGGGCGCGGCTCCCCAATATCCAGTTGCAGCCGCAGCAGTTTGTCAGAGCCGTCCACCGGCTCCGCAGCCACCACCGTAGCTACGCGCAAATCCAGCTTGGCGAAGTCGTCAATCGATACTTCCGGGGCTAACGGTTCGGGGAAAACCGCCTCGGCGGGCTTGGTGGCCAGCTGCCGGATGCCTTTCTTGACATCTTTCTCTGAAAGTGTTTTTGCGGAGGCCTTCAGATTTTCACGCGAGGCGGCGATCATGGCCTCGATCGCCTTGGGGTCTATGCGCGAAGCGAGGTGATCATAGGCCGAAATCGTGCACGCCTCTACATCGCGCTCGGCATCGGCGAATTGATAGGGCGCCTCACCGAACAACGCTTCCACGCGCCCGGCATAAACCGGCAGAATCGGCTTCAGCACAATGGCCATCAGCCGGAAGAGGTTAAGCGTGCCGGTGAGCACCGCACGCGTGGCCTCAACATCTTCCTTGACAAGCTTCCACGGCATCTTGGCATCAAAAAGCTGGTTAGCCTGATCTGCCCACGCGCGGACAAAAACCATCACGCGGCAGAAGTCTCGCCGTTCATAAGCCGCCAACACCTCCGGCAGCTGCTTTCGGAAGGTTCCCAGCAGCGCGCGGCTGTCGGCATCCATCTGCCCCAGCTTGCCGCCGCAATTCTTATTAATCATCTGAGCGCCGCGCGAGGCGAGGTTGGTGATTTTACCCACCAGATCTGAATTCACCCGCTGCGTAAAGTCCTGCAGGTTCAGATCCATATCATCTACCGAGCCGTTGAGCTTACAGGCGTAATAGAAGCGAAGCGCCTGCGCGGGCAGGAAATTGAGATAGGTGGCAGCCGAGATAAAGGTGCCCTTACTCTTACTCATCTTCTCGCCATTAACCTGCAAGAACCCATGAACGAATACCTGCGATGGCGTGCGGTATCCGGCATTCTCCAGAAGCGCAGGCCAGAATAGACAGTGAAAGCGGACGATATCCTTGCCGATGAAGTGGTAAATCTCCGTCTTGGGATCCTGCCACCAGGCTTCCAATGTTTCCCCGCGCGCCTTCGCCCAGCGCTCCAGCGTGGCCATATAACCCACCGGCGCATCCAGCCAAACGTAAAAGTATTTATCCGGTTCGCCGGGAATTGGAAAGCCGAAATAAGGCTTGTCGCGGGAAATATTCCACCCGCGCAACGGCTCGTTAAACCACTCCAACAGCTTCCCGGCCGTAGCCGCATCGGTATGCGCCGGAATCCAGGCACGAAGAAAATCGCGGAAAGGCTCCAGCTCAAAAAAGAGCTGCTCGCTCTGACGCATCACCGGCTTACCGCCGCAGACTGCGCAATAAGGCTCCTTTAGCTCGCCGGCGGTATACGTGGCGTTGCAAACCTCGCAGCCATCCCCATACTGATCTGCCGCACCGCACTTCGGGCACGTGCCCTTGACAAAGCGGCCGGGGAGAAACATGCCGCACGTTTCACAATAAAGCTGCTCCACCGGGCGGCGGGAAATCAACCCTTTCTCCTTCAGCCGCAGATAAATGCCTTCCGAAAGGGCGCGATTCTCATCGCAATTGGTTGATCCATACAAATCAAACCCCACCTCGAAAGCTTGAAACTCCTTCACGCGCGCCCGATAGGAGCGATTGATCAACGCCTCGGGCGTAATGCCCTCCTTGCGGGCGCGGATCATGATTGGCGTGCCGTGCGTGTCGTCCGCACACACATAAACGCAATCATTCCCCATCATTTTCTGATAGCGCACCCAGAAATCTGTCTGCAAATACTCCACCAGATGCCCCAAATGGAGGGCTCCGTTTGCATACGGCAAGGCGCTGGTAACAACAATCTTCCGTTTTTCCATGATTCTCTGCTTCCTTTCCGTCTGCACCTCAGGGCGCCAGCTTCAGCGCACCATGTTCCCGGCGGCTGGCCTCTGCAGCAAAGGCAATCCGATGACTTTCAAGCGAGGTCTCGAAAAGACCTACATACGCCGCCGGATCACCTGCCGTCAATTGCCGAACCAGTTCATCCATTAGTCCAAAGTCGCCGCCGCCGTGCCCGGAACCCTGCGGGGCGCCGGCCTCCAGCACGCTATCCCACAGCTCCGTACGGCGCGTGTCAAAGTGATACACCGTCAGTGTACGGCCATTGCCCACAATCTCACCGCGCGTACCGAAAACTTTCGTCTCGCGCCCGCCGGTATAGGTGTAGCTCTCCATCTGATGCGCCACCGAGACGCCGCCCTCAAAACACAGGTTCACAATCTGGTGATCCACCGCGTCATTGTCGCACGCATACACGCATCGCCCGTAAGGCCCCTCGCGCAGCCGCTTCTCCATTGCCGCATCGCTTTTATCCACAAATGGGTAGCGATAATCCTGCCGTTCCAGATAAATCTTCCGCGCAGAATAAGGGCACGCCCGCTCCACCTCCGCCGGGCAATCCAGACAACGATCCGCCGCATGCGCCGGGCGGTGTGCCGCATTGAAGTGAAAGGTATTTCCGAAGCTCGATACGCCCATGCAGCGCTTCCCCAGCCACCACACAAACTGATCAAAGTCGTGGCAGCACTTTTGCAGAATCATCGGTGTGGCCCGTTCGGTGTTTCCCCAGTTGCCCCGGCAGAAACTGTGCGCTGCGTGCATATACGCCACCGGCTCCAGATGCTGAATGCTCACCACCTCCCCAATCGCCTTTCCGGCAATCAAATCATGCAGCTTCTTAAAGTAGACCGTATACCGCAGCACGTGCCCAAGCATCACCAGCCGGTCGCCTTTTTCACGTACTTTTGCAGCCAACCGCTCACAGGCCTCCCACGTCCGCGCCATCGGCTTTTCCAGAAGCAGATGATAGCCCAAATCCAAACACTGAATCGCCGGCTCCACATGCAAGGCATCCGGCATTGTAATGGCCATCACATCACACTCCGGCCGAGCCGCCACAGCTTCCGACCAATCCCCCCACTGCGCTGACGCGTCAATCCCATGCGCCGAAGCCACCGCCGCACGCGCCGCCGGGTCAATATCCGCCACACCGACAATCTTCACCCGCTCCGGATAAGCCTTGGCGTATGCGGCATATGTCCGGCCGCGATCCCCCGCGCCCAAAATAATCATGCGAATTGGCAACTGCATGGCTCTCTTCCTCCGAAAAACGCATTCCCCTCATTATAGCACACTCCCTGATTGCCGCGAACACACCCCCTCCACGCCCGAAGTGCCGCAGGAAAACAGCCGCCATACAAGCAGCTTCTCTGTTAGAACAAAGCCTTCAAGCCTGATGGCGCCCTCCCCCCAATAAGTACTCCCACACCGCCGCACTGCATTCTGCATCCGCTCCTGCCCTCAAAGAAACGCATCCGAGGATTTTTCACTCATCCATGCGCCCTACACCGTTTACTATGCTATCTTTGTAATATCGTAATGTCATTTGAGAGGATTTCTGTCATGACCCGCTGCCTCCTGCTCGCCAGCCTGTTTCTTTTCAATGCCGCGGCACATACTGAAGACCTAGGGGATTACAACCTCCCCGAGGCGCGCACGCCCATGACCACAGATTTAACACCCCTGCTTATGGAGCGCGAAGCAGATCCCGCCGCGCTAGACGCTTTCAAGCGAGCACACCCCGCCGGATTCTGGCTTTTTGGAGAACGCCGCGACCGCGCCGTCCGAACCAACCGTTTCCCTGCCGTCTGGCTTACCAGCGAGGGGCAGCGCGCCTTCGGGGCTTTTCACGGCACCGCCCAGCCCGGCGAATACTATGTCTTCCAGGTTGTCATCGTTGGCGGCAGCCAAGCTCCCGCCAAAACCATTCGCTATACCGTTGAAGCTGACGGTTTTTGGAACCGGCTTCTCGGGCGAAAGCCCGACGTTACCTGTTTTTCTCTCGAAGGGATCGGCTCCGATGGGCTCCCCTTCACGAAGACCCTTCCCTGGCCCAGCGAGGGTGCAGTCAAGCCGCTCTGGTTCGGCGTCCAGGTGCCGCAGGATGCCTCCGGCACACGCTCCTTCACGCTCATTATCGGTGGGCAGCGTTTCCCCGTTTCCCTCACGATTGAAGGAAAGCCGCTCCCCGATGGCGGCATCCACGAGGGTTGGCGCCTCGCACGCCTGAAATGGCTCAACTCCACCCTTGCACAAAGCGACACGGAAGTAACCGCGCCTTTCACCCCCATATCCCTTGACCGCAGCTCCCGCACACTCGCTCTTCTTGGCCGCACGCTCATCCTCGGCCCAAACGGCCTCCCAACACAATATACCAGTGCCTTTAACGGTTCCAACACCCGCATCCTCCCCCATCAGGCGCAGGAAGCCTTCACGGTCGCTCCTGACTTTTCTATCGGGATGCCCTTCATCCCAAAAACGTTTGCTTTCACACACGTTTCACCCGTGGCCGTCTGCTGGGAAGCAACAAGCCAGACCGAGAACCAGGCCTTCACCCTCACCGTTGCCGGGAAACTGGAATATGACGGCTTCCTAAATCTGCGTATGACCGTTTCCACACAGAAAGAAAACGCCTCTTATGACCGTGCTGCGCTCACCTTCTCGCTCACGCCTGAAGCCTCCCGCTTTGCAATGGGGCTCGGGCTTCAGGGCGGCTATACACCCCCCCGCCTGAATTGGACATGGGATGTTGCCAAACACCAGGACGCGCTCTGGATTGGCGGCGTCAATCAAGGCCTCATGATCCGCCTTAAAGGCGCCAACTACCAACGCCCCCTCATCAACGCCTACTACGACTTCCGCCCCCTCCGCCTCCCCGAAAGCTGGGGCAGCGGCAGTGTT
>ERZ808277.295-NODE-295-length-16892-cov-2.677021_pt1 | contig 16892 bp, 13 predicted proteins | sample MGYA00521240_ERZ808277 | MGnify/ENA primary metagenome ERZ808277 (study PRJEB31516, sample SAMN03275599) | gut metagenome | biome: mammalia-associated habitat; material: feces | host: Papio cynocephalus | place: Kenya | collected 2012-07-17 ... | reverse complement strand
TAAAAGAATTAACGCTCTCGATTGTTTATTTTTTTCTCGGTACTTGCTTGTACTTTCCTATCAGTCTTGTCAATGATCTTTTTACTTCCGGCGCTAAAAAAACCAGCCTTGCAGCTGATGTCCGGCCCCTCGCTTTCGTTCGGGATTGCAAAGGTAAGAACTTTTTTTGATTCTGCAAACTTTTTTAATCCTTTTTTGAAGAATTTCTGCAGAACCCTCTTCCGCTCATTATCACACTCAGCATAGCCCTATCGCCAGCCCGTGCACTCTTCCTCGTTTTTAAAGAACTTTCCTTCGCCCGTCTCTCAAACGGGGCTGCAAAGGTACTAATTTTTCTTTACCTTCCAAATTTATTTCTTAATTTTTTTTCAAATATGTGCTTTTTATGGCCGTCTGGCACATATGATCAGCACAAATCTTCGAGAATCGAACATCGAGAACCGAGAACCGGGGATCAAGAATTCAGCATCAAGAATCAAGAACAGAGAATTCAGCATCAAGGGCCGAACGTTCAGAATCAAGAACCGAAAGTTCAGAATCAAAAATCAAGCATCTAGAATCAAGCATCGAACGCCCAAATTCATGCCCAGACTAAAAGAAAAGAGTCCGGTGCAATACCGGACTCTTTACCAATAGACTTTTTAATGCTAGACCGTCCAACTCTTGGAGACCGCATTTTTTCAGTCTCCACGATCACTTAATGTCTCCTCGAAGGAAACTAACAAAGCCTACCAGTTCTTTCTCACGAACGTCCAGTTCGGATAGAACTTCGCTTCATACTCATCATCAAGGAACATGGCAGATTCCCCGACCTTTCCCTTAAGTTGCCAGTCAAGCCACTTACGAGCAGCGACAGCATAAGGGCCGCCATTTTTCTCATAATAAGTGCCAGAATGTCCATCAAGAGAGTTCGCCATAACAATAGGAAGAGTCTTGATATTATCATAATCCCCCTGCGCATTCTTGAACGCGATGTCAACTGGACCACCTATCATATAGAACATAGGAGTATGAAGATTCTCCAAACTGGCTTTCGTTGCGCCCTGCATACTATTCTCGCCAATACCAGTATTGAGCATCACGCAGGTCTTGATTCTTGGATCATGCGCTACAGCAAGGACCTGCGCTCCACCACAAGACTGTCCCATCGCAGCGACTTTCTCAAGATCTATAAGATGATAATACTCGCTTCCTTGCGTAGCATTCTGATCTGTGAGCCAATCAAGGGCCTCAAGCATCTGACGAGGATATGTCCGGAAAGGGGCAGGAGCAGCTGAAGCCTTCTTCTTGCTCTTTGATGCCTTCTTCATCTCTGCCATTACGGCCTCACGAGCCGCCTCTCTCTGAGCTTTTTGAGCAGCAAGCTCTTCCTCAGTGTACGCAAACACCCTCTCACCGTTTCCCATCACAAGAACTTCTTTGGTAGAAGGATATGCACTGCGGACAACACCCCTCCATTGATCATAGAATTTCTCGTCCGTGTATTCTTCATAAGGTCCAATCGCCATAATAACATATCCGTACGAAGCTACCTCGCTCAGCAAACGGCTCATCTCGAGGCTATTGTTGACACATGCCCCATTGGCATAGAGAATAACTGGCAACTTACCACCATTCTCACGTGCAGCTGCAGCAAGATCCGCAGGTCGGTAAATAACATGAGTAGTCAGACCAGCATCGCCCACAGCGACAGACTTAAAAGGGCCTGTTCCACCATTTTCAATCACCTGACTACTTGTCGTCTGTGCAGAGCAGACGCATAATGACGCCGAAAGAATAAGCGCCGAGGCCAAAACCTTCTTCAATTGCATAATATAAATTAGTTTTAATGAATAACCCATGGAAACGCTCAAAATACAGCAAACGCCCACTTTTCCTGTTTCCCGGAACAACCTGCTAATTTACAAATAATACACGAAATAACAGCGCCACAAACGCGAAAAGGGATCGATCCCACAAGGACCAATCCCTAATCCACATAAAATTATTACATCTGATACTACATCATGCCGTCAGCAGGCATTGCCGGAGCAGCCGGAGCCGGCTCCGGGATATCAACAATTCCACACTCGGTGGTAAGGAACATACCAGCCACAGAGGCAGCATTCTCAAGAGCTACACGTGCCACCTTTGTCGGGTCAATCACACCAGCCTCGAACATGTGAACATACTCGCCAGTTCTAGCATTGTATCCGAAATCATCCTTGCCTTCACGAATCTTCTGGATGATGACAGAACCATCAACACCTGCATTTGCTGCAATCTGACGAAGCGGCTCCTCAATAGCCTTGGCTACAATGTGAATACCAGTTGTCTCATCATCATTGTCACCCTTAAGACCATCAAGGACTTCAGCTGCACGGATGTATGACACACCACCTCCTGGCAGATAGCCCTCCTCTACGGCAGCACGAGTTGCATTGAGCGCATCCTCTACACGATCCTTCTTCTCCTTCATCTCTACTTCCGTCGTAGCACCTACATAAAGTACTGCCACACCACCGGAAAGCTTGCCAAGACGCTCCTTGAGTTTTTCTTTGTCATACTCAGAAGTAGAAGTCTCAATCTGCTTGCGGATAGAATCCACACGCTCCTGAATAGCAGCCTTATCGCCCTTTCCTCCTACAATGGTAGTATTCTCTTTAGTGATAGTCACTTTCTCAGCCTTACCGAGCATATCAGGAGTTGTGTTCTCAAGGGTGAAGCCTCTCTCCTCAGAAACAACTACCGCACCAGTAAGAGTGGCGATATCCTGAAGCATCTCCTTACGGCGATCTCCGAACCCAGGAGCCTTAACGGCGGCAATCTTAAGTGCGCCACGGAGTTTATTGACGACGAGAGTGGTAAGAGCCTCACCATCAACATCTTCTGCAATAATAAGAAGCTCTCTGCCCTCACGTGCGATAGGCTCAAGGATAGGAAGGAGATCCTTCATAGAAGAAATCTTCTTGTCACAGATAAGGATGGATGGATTCGTCAGGTCAGCCTCCATCTTATCACCGTTGGTCATAAAATATGGAGAGATGAAACCACGATCAAACTGCATTCCCTCTACAACCTTCACTTCCGTATCAGTACCTTTAGCCTCCTCAACGGTAATCACACCATCTTTGCCGACTTTTGCCATAGCATCAGCGATAAGCTTACCGATATAGCCGTCGTTATTGGCAGACACAGTACCCACCTGCTCGACTTTGGAATAATCAGAGCCAACCTGCTGGCTACGCTTCTTGAGGTCACCAACAACAGCTGAAACAGCCTTGTCAATACCACGCTTCAAATCCATAGGATTAGCCCCGGCAGTCACGTTCTTGATACCAACATTGATAATGGCCTGAGCAAGCACAGTAGCGGTGGTAGTACCATCACCAGCCTGCTCGTTAGTCTTGGAAGCAACTTCCTTGACCATCTGCGCACCCATATTTTCGAACCTGTCCTTGAGTTCGACCTCTTTAGCAACGGTAACACCGTCCTTAGTCACCTGAGGAGCACCGAACTTCTTGTCGATAACCACATTGCGACCTTTAGGTCCAAGAGTTACCTTAACTGCGTTTGCAAGTGAGTCCGCACCAACCTTCATCTTGGCACGAACATCTGTATCGAATTTAATTTCCTTTGCCATAATTATAATCTCCTATATTACAGAACAGCCAAAATATCAGACTGTTTTACAATAAGATACTTCTTATCCTCGAAAGTAACTTCAGTTCCGGCATATTTGCCATAGATAACCTGATCGCCTACCTTAACCTCCATAGGCTCATCTTTTTTACCTGGACCTGCTGCTACAACGGTACCCTGCTGTGGTTTCTCTTTCGCAGTATCTGGGATGTACAACCCTGCTGCTGTCTTGGTCTCAGCCTCTTTAGGCTCGATCAGAACTCTGTCTGCTAATGGTTTGAGCATAATCGTATGTTTTTTATATTAATTCATTCTACCGGCACAACCGCCGGACGCCAAACATAAAATCAATGTCCGTGCCAATGACAATTTGTCAGAGCAGCTGTTTGCAAAAATGCCAAAGCAAAACACCGGCTGAAACCGACACATTCAAGGAATGTTTCGCACCGAACTGTGGGATCTCCACAGCAAAATCAGAAAAATCCACTACTTCCTGACTCACGCCATTCACCTCATTACCAAAGACCAGAGCGTACCGCGTACCTTTTTCAGGCGCGAAATCCTGAAGGTAAATAGAGTTATGCGTCTGTTCCACACTTACTATGACATATCCGTCAGATTTCAGCTTTTCAACAAGTGCAAGAGTATCATCCTCATGAACCCAAGGCATACTCAACTCTGCCCCAAGGGCCGACTTATGCATTTCCGCAGACGGTGGACAGGCACATATTCCACACAAATACACGCAGTCCACCTTAAAAGCATCTCCAGTACGGAATATACTTCCAATATTATGTGCGCTTCGGATATTATCCAGGACAACCACCAGCCCGGAAGGCGGCAGCGAAGCATAATCATCTGGCCGAACGCGACCGAGTTCTACATTTAACAGTTTCGGGTCTTTCATGTGGGCAAAGGTACGGTTTTTTATACTATATTTGTACCTCTATTTAACAACGCGTTATGAAACAGGATATTCAAATTGCGGATCTTATCAAGAAAGAAAAAGACCGTCAGGAATCGGGGCTTGAGCTCATCGCTTCCGAAAACTATGTCACAGACGAGGTTCTGAGAGCCATGGGCTCCATCTGCACCAATAAGTATGCAGAGGGATATCCTGGCAAGAGGTACTATGGCGGATGTGAGGTAGTGGATCAGATTGAGCAGATTGCCATTGACAGGCTCAAGCAAATCTACGGGGCAGAATGGGCTAACGTGCAGCCGCATTCGGGGGCGCAAGCCAACATGGCAGTTACAATGGCCATATTGAAACCGGGCGACACATTCATGGGACTTGATTTGAGTCAGGGCGGGCATCTCACCCACGGTTCCCCGGTAAATGCTTCCGGAATTCTTTACCATGCAGTTGCTTACGGGCTTAACCCTGAAACTGGTCTTGTAGACTATGACGAAATGGAAAGAAAAGCACGCGAGTGCAAGCCAAAGCTCATAATCGGAGGCGCCTCAGCCTATTCGCGCGAATGGGACTACGAACGGATGAGAAAGATTGCCGACGAAGTAGGTGCCATCCTTTGGATAGATATGGCTCATACAGCAGGACTGATTGCTGCTGGACTTTTGAAGAATCCTGTCAGATACGCGCACATCGTAACTTCCACCACTCACAAGACACTCCGCGGTCCGCGTGGCGGCATCATTCTTATTGGGAAAGACTTTGATGACCCACAGGGACGCACCACGCCAAAAGGCGTAGTCAAGAAAATGAGCCAGATACTTGACTCATCTGTATTCCCTGGGACACAGGGCGGACCGCTTGAACACATCATCGCGGCAAAAGCAGTAGCATTCTTCGAGGCCATGCAGCCAGAATTCGCTGATTACCAAAAGCAGGTTATCGCAAACGCCAAAGTTATGAGTGAAGAATTCATAAAAAGAGGATATAAGATTGTCAGCGGTGGGACAGATAACCACCTAATGCTAGTCGATCTTAGGGGAAAGTTCGAGGACCTCAACGGACGAATCGCCGAGACCCAGCTTGAAAAAGCAGGCATCACAGTCAACAAGAACATGGTGCCATTTGACACCCGCAGCGCTTTCCAGACATCAGGAATAAGGATTGGCACACCAGCCGTAACCTCCAGAGGGTTTGTGGAGAAAGACATGGTTGAGATTGTTTCCTTGATTGATGAAGTACTCACTTCATGCAACGCACATATCAGTGCGCTCAGCCTGAAAAAGGACGAGACTCCAAGCCAGGAGCAGATCCAGAGTCTCGAAGTCCACAAGGCCGTTCTTGAGAACGTCAAGAAAAAAGTCAATCAGATGACAGCAGGCGTTCCACTTAACAAGTATTAGTCTTTGACTATCATAAACAAGAAATGAGACTGGCCCATAAGTCAGTCTCATTTCTTTTATTAGGTATCCCCTCCCGGGGATACCACAACTGTTATAGATTCAGCCTATCTACAAAGTTCTCTTAACTTCTATAATCTGGAATGCCTCAATGATGTCACCATCCTTGATGTCATTGTAACCGGCTATGCTAAGTCCGCACTCTTTGCCTGCAATGACTTCCTTGACAGCATCCTTACCGATCTGAAGAGAGCCAAGTTCTCCGGTGTAGACCACAATGCCATCCCTAATTAGACGAACCTTGGCCTTCTGGACCATCTTACCATCCCTGACAAGGCACCCGGCAATAGTTCCAACCTTGCTGATGCGGAAAGTCTGCTTAACTTCAGCCGTAGCAATGACTTCCTCTTTCTTCTCAGGCTCAAGCATGCCCTCAATACCGTCCTTGACTTCGTTGATACAGTCATAAATAACGGAGTAGAGTCGAATTTCAATACCCTCACGTTCGGCAGCCTTACGTGCTTCCACTGTAGGACGCACCTGGAATCCGACGATCACTGCATCCGAAGCCTCGGCAAGAAGCACATCTGACTCAGAGATACCTCCGACAGCCTTATGTATCACATTGACCTTGACTTCTTCTGTAGAAAGCTTTATCAAAGAGTCTGAAAGTGCCTCCACAGATCCATCCACATCGCCCTTGACAATGATATTGAGCTCCTTGAAATTACCGATAGCAATACGGCGACCGATTTCTTCAAGAGTCATGTGTTTCTGAGTCTTGATACCCTGGATGCGGAGTAACTGCTCACGCTTATTGGCGATGCTCTTGGCCTCCTTCTCGTCCGCAAGAACATTAAACTTCTCACCGGCTGCAGGAGCACCATTGAGTCCAAGGACGGAGACAGGCGTAGAAGGACCTGCTTCAGTAACTTTCTGGCCACGCTCATTAAACATGGATTTGACCCTTCCGTAATAACTTCCGCACAGAATCACATCCCCTTGCTTGAGGGTTCCCTCCTGCACAAGCACTGTGGCGAGATAGCCGCGTCCCTTATCAAGGGAAGACTCTATCACGGCACCGATAGCCGGCTTGTTAGGATTGGCCTTAAGATCAAGGATATCCGTCTCAAGAAGCACCTTCTCAAGAAGTTTGTCCACATTAAGCCCCTTCTTGGCTGAGATCTCCTGACACTGATACTTTCCTCCCCAGTCCTCTACAAGGATATTCATCTCTGAGAGCTGACGACGAATAGTATCAGGATTTGCTCCCGGCTTATCTATCTTATTGATAGCAAATACCATCGGGACATTAGCAGCCTGCGCATGGTTAATTGCTTCCACGGTCTGCGGCATCACGGCATCATCTGCCGCCACGATAATAATAGCAAGGTCTGTGAGCTGTGCACCACGTGCACGCATAGCCGTAAACGCCTCATGACCAGGAGTATCAAGGAAGGTAATACGCCTTCCGTCTGGAAGTTTCACGTTGTATGCACCGATATGCTGCGTAATACCACCAGCCTCTCCGGCTATCACATTTGACTTGCGGATGTAGTCCAGCAAGGAAGTCTTACCATGGTCCACATGTCCCATGACAGTAATGATTGGAGGTCTTGGCTGTAGGTCTTCAGGCTTGTCCACAGTCTCCGTACTGCTTATCTTCTCCGAGATATCCGCGGTAACGAATTCCACCTTATAACCGAACTCCTCTGCCACAAGGACAAGTGTTTCAGCATCAAGACGCTGGTTGATGGATACCATCAGTCCGAGACTCATACATGCGCCGATGACTTTCACTACAGGGGTATTATTCATGAGAGTGGCGAGATCATTTACAGTAACGAACTCTGTCACTTTCAAAATCTTCTGCTCTGCCGTTGCCTGAGCTAGCTCCTCCTGAGTCTTCTGGGCTGAAGCCTCGCGCTTTTCCTTGCGGTACTTGGCGCCGAAATTATTCTTCTTGCCCTCATTCATCTTGGCGTATGTCTCCTTAACCTGCTTCTGGATTTCCTTCTGCATCTCCTCCTGCTCGGCTTCAGTCATGGCAGGTTTGAAGCGGTCGCGATCACGTTTACGTCCCTTACCAGGATTGGCCTGGGCATTAGGCTGGGAGGCATTCTGCTTATTCTTTTGATCCTGACGTGGCTGCCCTCCTTGTTTCTGGTCCTGCTTACGATCCTTTTTCTGCGACTTCTCCACATGAGCACCAGCTTTGGCCACATCCACCTTCTGTGTCCCCTTGGTCACACGCTCGCGCTTTTTGGACGGCTTACGGTCAAACTGGCTGAGGTCAATTTTGCCCACCACCTTGAACTGTGTGCCAGGAACAGCCTCTGCAGGCTCAATCTTCACTGCATTCTCCACAACAACCGGCTTCGGTTCCTCCTTATTCACAGGAGCAGACTCCTTCCGTGTCTTCGGCTCCTCTTGAACCTTATGCTCAACGACAGGCTTCGGCTTCACCTTGACTTCTTCAGGCTTCTCAGGCTGCGGTTCGGCCTTCACCTCTGGCGTTGAAACAACCACAGGAACAGCTTCAACCACAGGAACAGGCTTCTCAGGCTGCGGTTCCACTTTCTGCTCAGGCGCTGTCTGCGGCTCCGTCACCTCAGGAACTTGCTGTCCCTTATGGCTTTCCACCGGATTCACGGCTTCAGGAGCTTTCCGCACCTCCACAGGCTTCACATCAGAAAGAGTATTGCTCTTGATGATGGTCTCATGTTCCGGCTCGTCATCAGACTCCTCCTCTTTTGGCTGCTTGCGCCCCTTCTCAATTATTTCTTTCATCTTGATATCCACCTTTTCAGCCTCTTCCTTGATTTTGAGATCTTTGCCGAACTGCTTAGAAATAGCCGTCATATAACTCTCATCAATTTTGGCGTTAGGGTTAGCGTCGATCTCGACACCTATCTTCTGAAGGAAGTTCACAAGGTCATCAAGCCCGATGTTAAATTTTCTTATAATTTTATTCAGTCTTATTTCTGCCATTCTGTATTATTCTTCGAATTCTGCTTTCAATATGTTAAAGACATCCGCCACGGTCTCATCCTCAAGGTCAGCACGTTTGGCAATGTCGGCCTGAGACTTCTCGAGCACTGACTTCGCAGTGTCGCAACCGATGGATTCAAGGCGATCTATGATCCACTGATCAATAACATCTGAGAATTCGCTAAGCAATACATCCTCCTCTTCAGTATCCTCCCCTTTCGGAAGTTCCCTGTAGACCTCAATCTCACGTCCAACGAGTTTGCTTGCCAGCTCAATATTCACACCATGACGTCCGATACCCTTATTAACCTGATCAGGCTGCATGAATACCTTAACCTTATCCTCTGGGTTGTCGCTCATCTCAATAGAAGAGACAACTCCAGGATTAAGGGCTCTCTGAATCAACAACTTAGGATTCTGAGACCACTGAATAACATCAATATTCTCATTTCTTAACTCTCTGACGATGCCCATGATACGTCCGCCCTTAACACCGATACATGCTCCAATAGGGTCAATACGGTCATCATAGGACTCCACTGCCACTTTGGCACGTTCTCCGGGCACACGGACAACCTTCTTGACTGTGATAAGGCCATCAGCGATTTCCGGAACCTCCTGCTCAAAGAGTCTCTCAAGAAATTCATCAGAAGTACGGCTCAAGACAATGTATGGAGTGGTATTGTTCTTCATCTCCACGCTCTTTATGACAGCCCTCACGGAATCGCCTTTTCCAAGACGTTCTCCAGGAATCTGCTCTGTCTTAGGGATATGAAGTTCATTACCATCATCATCCAGAAGAAGAGCCTCTTTGGACCATGACTGATAAACCTCGCCAAAGAAAAGTTCTCCGACTTTCTCAGAGTATTTCTTGAAGACATTGGCTTTCTCTATATCCATGATTCGGCCCTGAAGATTCTGCCTAATATTCAGGATACCGCGACGTCCAAAAGCAGAGAGAGGAAGGAACTTGGAGTACTGATCACCGATTTCATAATCAGCCGGATCCCCGCCATCTTCCTTAATTCCCTCAAGGGTGATCTCAGAGTTAGGATTCTCAACTTCCTCCACTACATCGAAATTCTGATATATCTCGCACGTTCCCTTATCCACATTGACAATCACGTCAAAATTGTCAGATGAGCCGTATGTTTTGGCTATCTGAGTAAGGAACACGTCCTTGAGAACCTGCATCATAACCGGGCGGTCAATGTTCTTCTCTTCCTTGAAGTCCTTGAACGCATCGATAAGAGTGATTACTTTTTCCTTTTCCATTATCGTTATTCTTTTGTTGTATTCAGTATCTCATCCGCCTCGGCAGCATCTATACCTGCAGAGCTGACGGTAAGCGCATAGTCTTCGATATTCCTGTCGAAATTGTCAAGAACGGCACGGTGCACACTTTCGCAGTCAGACAGATCGACATCACCGTTTTCCTTGTCAATGACAACCTCAAACACATTGTCGTCATCATTAAGAGTCATCTCCACCACCGCACAGCCGCGTGCTGCAGCAGCTTCATTCACAATTTCCTTGAATTTCAACAGGTCCATACGCAAATAATTTATAAAAAAAGGAAGACCACCCGGCCTTCCATCTCTTTCACAACTGCAAATGTAGCAATAATTTCCGACATTGCAAAATCACGTTTTAGCTACCCAATTCAAATTCAAGAATATCCCTTGTCAGTCCGCCATATTTTGATTTTGTCTTCGCCACTACAAACCCCTTAGATATGAAGTTGCGCTTGCTTGGGGCATTGGCAGGGTCCACTGTCGCGAGGATAAAACGGCATCCCTTTGAGCGCGCAAGCCCCATTGACCAATCAATAAAGCGCTGCTGGAACCCACGTCCACGGCATTCAGCATCCACCACCACAGCATCAAAAGTCATCACAGACGACGGATCCAATCCAAGGTCGGAAGCAAGACTGCGAACACCGCATCTATTGGAAACCACCACACAAAAAGCGACGAGACGGCCATCAGTATCGCATATTCCGCAGAGGTTGTCAAGCTGAAGAGACTCAATAAGTTCCTCTCGGCTAAGAGGGAAAAACAGATTCTTATCAGGAAGACCGCCGACCACCGAGACCTGAAGCTCCATCACTGCGCTAAGACTGTCAAAACCAAGAGTTTTCATCTTGAATCCATCCGCCAGCTCATCGACTTCTTTATTGTAATCCGATAGCCCATAGTCGTAGAGATAAAGTTTGTCATCAAGATATGATTCCGGGAGCATATACTGTCCGGATGGGACATGTCTCTGCCAACCGTTTTTCCCGCTGTTCTCCTTTTTCCTATATTTTATCCATACCTGATACAGTTCAAACACCTGTACGTAAGAGGATGATGTCGGGAGAATGTATTTTTCCTGTATATAAGGGTTATTCACAAAAAGGAAGAAACGGTACCCAAATAGATCGTCAAGATCCTCGATGCTTGCAATATGGTGACGGTGAAGCAAATACAGGTTTTCAAAAAAAGTGCAGTACTGCGCCACCTCCACGCTAGAAACATCCTTCCACCGCTCATAACCATAATCACCGTCATTCTCCGAATTTTCAAGCACCTCATACACTTTCATGAGCCTATCACTTTCATGAAAATAATTATTGAGGTTGATAAGCATATCACTGCAAGTCACATCAGAACCGTTCTTCAGCTCCACTGCTATGAAGATGGTTCCAACAAGGGTTGCAGCAAGTGAGAAAATACCCACAGTAGCTTCCTCTCCCGTTCTGAAAGTATGGACTACCAGCAAGCAGAGAAGCACTAGTACAACGGACGCCATGGAGATAAGGATAGAGATGCTAGTCTTGTACTTCATTTTCATAATGCAATCTGATTATTTGTTTAGTATTATCATCCACCTTCACACCCTCGTCGATGCGATAGCACAAAATAGCCGCCACATGCGATCCGTCCATCTCGACCACCTCTACTCCAGCCTTCTCATCAGGTGTTAACTTGTATTCATTAAGAATATCCGATACCTTTCGGCGGCCTTTCATGCCAAAAGGGACCATCCAATCTCCGTTCATCCATCGTCTCACCGCCAATGGAGTCCCCATTTTGAGAGCATCGGCAATCAGATACCCATCCGGCTGCTTAAGAGAAGGCACACTCTCCCTTAGGACAACATCCTGCACTAGCCTACCCAGAGACGCAGTCACAGACAGAATCTTCAGTCTTTCACTTCCCACTGACACAGGGCCGAAGCGTTTACCTCCTGTCTGCCGCCCAGATTCCAAAAGGCAGACAAGCCCGTCAAAATCCGACCTGCTTATTCCGCTTCCTTCGAGCAGACGCCAGAGAACGTACTCCCAATGCCTTACACCAAGCAGGCAGCCAATACTGATATCCCCATCCGGCAGCATCACCTTAGAACGAGCATCCTGGAAGAAATCCTCCACAATATCAGCAGTTTGGGAAAACCTCCCCATATCATCACATAGCGTTCTCACAAAGGAAGGGTTGATTCTTCCAAATATCGGAAAAACCTCATTCCGTATAATATTTCTCTTGTACAGACATTCAGAGTTGGTTCTGTCCTCCCGCCATGGTAGTCCTCGGGAAATCATCCACGTACGGATTTCTTCCCTTCCTACCCCAAGAAGAGGCCTCAAGACCCCAGGACGGCTCTTCATGCCGCAAATCCCACGGAGTCCGGTACCCCTAAGAAGATTAAGAATAAGAGTCTCGGCATCGTCATTGGCATTATGTGCCAATGACACTGCGTCATATCCATACTCAGACAGCAGTTCCCCGAACCACTTATAGCGGAGTTCGCGGGCAGCCATTTCCGTACTCAGTCCGTGTTCCGATGCATACCCGAGTGTATCGAACCTTCTCACATGACACACCATTCCATGAGAGTAGCACCATTCTCGCACAAACCGCTCATCCCCGTCAGACTCCTCTCCACGCAATGAGAAATTGCAATGTGCAACAGCAAAACAGGCTCCGGGAAATAATTCCGAAGCCCTATTTGCCATATACATAGAGTCAATGCCTCCACTGACTGCAAGGAGAATTCTCATCCGCTACCTCTTGTTAGAAATAAGATAAGTAAACTTAATGGCGAAGGAGTCCTTAAACTGCACTCTCTGATGACCATCAATCATCACGATAGGATCATACAAGAGCCATGTATCAAGAGAAACCTTGAAGTACTTTGCAACCTGGCAGGTGATTTTGTTGTCCCAGTTGACACGATTACTCTTGAAAGGCTGATTGAGATAGTCCGTGAAAAGTACAAGTTGGGTCTCATAGCTGAGCACATCGTTCAACGCCATTTTAAAATTCATCTTAATCTGGGCACCAAACTGGAAAAGTGCATTGCGATAATTCTCACCCACCTCCGGGTCAAGATCATCAGACCGGAGCTTCATACCGTATTTTTTTCTCAACGCCTCCGTAGTACAGATGGTAAATCCACCGGTAAGAGGTGCTATATTGACATTGAACCAGTCATTTGGAGTCCACTCCATACCGAGTGCAATATTGGTATATGCTGGTGAGAAAAGCCCAGATTTCAACTGTCCGTTCCACTCTCCAGTCTCCTCATTAAGCTTATAGGAGTCATAACTGTCTGAAAACTGCGACCTGAAATCAAAAGAAGCCGTATAGTTCCATTTGCTCTCCTTGGAAGTGCGGTATGCAAGACGGCTTTCGAGATACATCAAGTCATTGCTCTTCTGGAGAAGGTTTTTCTTGTCTGCAGACCACAGAAATCCATACTGGAGCTGAAGACGGTTGTTCCAGCTCAAAAAATGCTTGGCATAATTGGCCTTCGCATCCAATCCCATATTCAGGGTAAAGGTATTGTATCCGCCGGCAGCCCAGTTCCAAAGGCTGGTACTGCTAGTTCCAAGGTCAAACTGTGCCGAAGAATTCCAATATTGCGGTTTTTCCACCTTGGCCTTTGTCTGAGGGGCCTTCATAAGTGCGGCAGCAGCTTCAGCAGCAGCTTTCTGCACATCATCCTGAGCCCATGCGCTGACACAGAGCGAGAGGCACATGACTCCTGTTAAGAATCTTTTCATCCTCATAGCATCAATAGGCAATAGCATATACTACACGCTGCTTAGAAGGCTTTCCAGAGTAGATATCCACGCCGTCTTCCTCGCACACATAACTGTCAATAGGTATGCACCTGATAGTGGCCTTGGTCTCGTCCTTGATAGCCTGCTCCGTCTCGGCAGTACCATCCCAGTGGCACAAGAGGAACTTACCGGTGTTAATTTTAGCCTTAAACTCCTCCCAACTATCACACTTCTCCACATGAGCATCACGAAAGGCGAGTGCTTTGGCATATATATTTGCCTGAATGTCGTCCAACAGACCAGCTATATGAGAAGCAATTCCGTCGAGTGACATGGTCTCTTTGGTGAGGGTATCGCGCCTAGCTACCTCCACAGTGCCAGAGGCAAGATCCCTTGCGCCCATTGCAACACGCACAGGAACGCCCTTAAGTTCCCACTCGGCAAATTTAAATCCAGGACGGAGATTATCCCTATCGTCAATGCGGCAGCTTACTCCCTTATCCTCAAGTTCCGCTTTCAGTGAATTCATTTTATCAAGGATACTCTGATGCTCTTCTTCTGTCTTGAAGATAGGCACCATGACCACCTGGATAGGAGCAAGCCTTGGAGGAAGTACAAGACCGTTGTCATCTCCATGAGCCATTATAAGGGCGCCCATAAGTCGAGTGCTGACACCCCATGAAGTGGCCCATACATACTCTTGGGTCCCCTCTTTGGTCGTGTACTGTACATCGAAAGACTTCGCGAAATTCTGTCCAAGAAAATGTGACGTTCCTGACTGTAGTGCTTTTCCATCAATGGTAAGGGTATCAAGCGCACCGGCAAACCGCTCGTTAGGACTCTTGTGACCCACGATAACGGGCAAAGCCATCACTTCACGAGCGAATTTGGCATAAACCTGCACCATCTCGTATGCCTTAGCTTGAGCCTCCTGCGCAGTAGCATGTGCCGTGTGGCCTTCCTGCCACAGGAACTCCGCAGTACGGAGGAACACCCTTGTCCTCATCTCCCACCTTACCACATTACACCATTGGTTACAGAGGATAGGAAGGTCTCGCCATGACTTAATCCAGTTTTTGTATGTATTCCAGATGATTGTTTCCGATGTCGGACGCACTATAAGTTCCTCCTCAAGTTTCGCATCCGGGTCTACTACAATTCCGTTGCCGTCAGGATCATTCATTAGCCTGTGATGCGTCACCACTGCACACTCCTTCGCAAAACCGGCCACATGCTCAGCCTCTCTGCTGAAAAAAGACTTCGGGATAAAAAGTGGGAAGTACGCATTCTGGACGCCTGTCTTCTTGAACATCCCGTCCAAAAGACTCTGCATCTTCTCCCATATCGCATACCCGTAAGGCTTGATTACCATACATCCCCTGACAGCCGACTGCTCGGCAAGATCAGCTTTAAGCGCCAAATCATTGTACCACTGAGAGTAGTTCTCAGAGCGCTTGGTTACCTCTTTCGCCATATTCTGTTGAATTTTCTGCGTTTTTTTTAGAAATTTGCATCTATATACAAAGTCGGATCCGAAAGATCGGACCGGTTTTTGACGCAAAGATACAATTTTTATTAATATTTACTGGTTTCACGAAGGCGAAACCTATATAATAAAGGAGATTGAATATGAAACGGAGCATCACACTTTTACTGCCACTTTTGCTATTGGCAGCATCATGCGGTACGACCGCCCAGTATTCCGGTCAGAGATTTGAAGATGCCCTATACGTAGGACGCACTGTCAAGATCTACACCCCTGAAGAATTCGAGCAGCGCGCAGCGATGGAACTCGCCTGCAAGAAAACATACGAGCAGAACGACGTGGAGACATACTCCCTGATCATCGTGCCGTCAATAGTTTTCAGCCCTTGGTATTATGATCCTTGGTATTACGACCCTTGGTACTACGATTCGTGGGACTATTTTAGATGGAACAGATGGTGGAGAGATCCTTGGTATCATGACCCTTGGAGGTATGACCCTTGGCACTACGATCATCATTGGCGTCACGACCCTTGGTTCCATGACCCTTGGAGATACGATCCTTGGTACCACGACCCTTGGTACGGACCACATTGGAATGGCGGATATGTCGGGCCTGTAGGGCCAAGACCTCCTAAGCCTGGACTATCACATGACGGGAGCAAATATTACGGTCCGCGCCGCGACACACAGACCGGTGGCTCTAGAGAAGTAAGTGCAAGCCGCTCCACAGGAAGTGTTGCCGGGCCCGGAGGCAACGGAGGCTCTTCATCTGGTAACCGCACAAGAAGCAACTACCCTTCTTCGGGAAGCAGTGCTGGCACAAGAAGCAACTACGGCTCTTCCGGATCTTCATCCGCCAGCAGCAGCCGGAGCAACTCCAACTCTGGGAATAGCACCGTACGGAGCAACGGAGCAACACGGAGCAACGGAAGCCGCTCATCTGGGTCGCAGTCATCCTACTCCACCAGACAGGCTAGTCCAAATGTCAGTACGGGACGCAATTCCACGACCACTAGAGGGAACTCTGTAAGCGGAAGCACTGGTTCAAATAGTTCAAGAACCCTAAATGGCTCTCGAAGCAACAGTAGCCAGTCATCCTATAGCAGCGGAAGCTCTTCCAGAAATAGCCAGGTGCAGCAGAGAAGTAGTACGACTTCCTCTTCACAAAGGTCCAGCACAAGAAGCTCAGGCACTACCAGCAGCCGTTCTTATAGTGGAAGTTCATCAAACTCTAGTAGGAGTTCGGGCAGCAGCTTTAGCTCCGGGAGCAGCTCAAGGAGTTCGGGTAGCTATTCTGGCGGCAGCTCAAGGAGTTCGGGCAGCAGTTCTGCTGGAAGCAGACGCAGGTAAATTCAGTTAAACCATCAAAACAGCCATTATGAAACATCCATGACATTTACAAGTCGTCCAAGAGGATGAAAATGGGGGAATA